>OLRJ01000561.1_pt1 | contig 38283 bp, 27 predicted proteins | sample 1672741 | NCBI WGS metagenome assembly OLRJ01 (sample SAMEA3136719, study PRJEB25190) | human gut metagenome | biome: human gut; feature: human-associated habitat; material: faeces | place: Austria | collected 2013 | reverse complement strand
TCCATTGATCATGAGAACCTCAGAAGAAGCACTGAAAGCAGTTCCGGATTCTTACAGAGAAGCAAGTTTTGGACTGGGAGCCGGAAAACTGAGAACAATCTTTACAATCGTATTACCATCAGCAGTTCCTGGTATTCTGGCAGGTATCATCCTTGCCATCGGACGTATCATTGGAGAGACAGCAGCACTTCTCTATACTTCCGGTACTGTTGCACAGATTCCGAACCTGATGGGTTCCGGACGTACACTGGCACTTCATATGTATGTGCTTTCCAGTGAGGGACTTCATATGAATCAGGCATCTGCTACAGCAGTTGTTATTCTCTTATTTGTACTGATCATTAACGGTTTGTCCGGTATGGTGGCAAAACGTATTGCGAAAGGATAAAGAAAACATGACTGACAATATCAAACTTTCTATTGAAGATATGAACCTCTATTACGGAGCGTTTCATGCGTTAAAAGATATCAATATGCACATTCCGGAAAAAGAGATTACAGCTTTCATCGGACCCAGTGGCTGTGGCAAATCTACACTTCTGAAATCCCTGAACCGTATGAATGACCTTGTAGAAGGCTGCAAGATCACCGGTAAAGTAGAACTGGACGGAGAGGACATCTATGGAGATATGGATGTAAACCATCTTCGTAAAAGAGTGGGAATGGTGTTCCAGAAGCCCAATCCGTTTCCGATGAGCATCTATGATAATATTGCCTATGGACCAAGAACACATGGTATCCGTTCCAAAGCAAAACTGGATGAGATCGTAGAAAAATCTCTTCGTGATGCAGCTATCTGGGATGAAGTAAAAGACAGACTGAAAAAAAGTGCACTGGGTATGTCCGGTGGACAGCAGCAGCGTCTTTGTATTGCCAGAGCACTTGCTGTACAGCCGGAAGTACTTCTTATGGATGAACCTACTTCAGCCCTGGACCCTATCTCTACTTCCAAAATCGAGGAACTGGCTCTTGAGCTGAAAGGGGATTATACGATAGTAATTGTTACACATAATATGCAGCAGGCTACCCGTATCTCTGACAAAACAGCCTTCTTCCTTCTGGGTGAAGTTGTGGAGTTTAATGATACAGATACATTATTCTCCATGCCGAAGGACAAGAGAACAGAAGATTATATTACAGGGAGGTTTGGTTGATTATGACAACACGTTTTCAGAGGCAGCTTGAAGAACTTCATGTACAGATGATCACAATGGGAAGCCTTTGCGAAAAAGTAATTTCTCTGGCTACAAAAGCAATTCAGGGAGGGGACTGTACCAGACAGGTTTTTGATACAGACAAAGAGATTGATGGAAAAGAAAGAGAAATAGAAGATCTCTGCATGAGGCTTCTTCTTCACCAGCAGCCCGTAGCAGGGGACCTTAGAGAAATCTCAGCAGCACTTAAAATGATCTCAGATATGGAACGGATCGGTGATCAGGCAGCAGATATTGCCGATCTTGCCCAGTTTATTGAGGATAATAACGTAAAAATACCGGTACTTATCGAAAAAATGGCAGAAATGACTACAAAAATGGTAAGTGAAAGTATTGATGCTTTTGTAAAATCAGACCTTGCATTATGTCGCCAGGTAATTGATAATGATGATCAGGTGGACGATGCTTTTAATCAGGTAAAAGAAGAACTTGCACAGCTTATGTATCAGAATCTGAATGCAAAAGCAGGCCTAGATCTTCTTATGACTGCCAAATATATGGAACGTATTGGCGATCATGCGGTGAATATTGCAGAATGGGTAGAATATTCCATTACAGGTGTCCACAGAAATAACGAGCACCAAATGGGAGGCAAATGATTTGACCAGAAAGATATTCAAATCAACGGTAACAGCAGCGGCAATAATACTGGTATGTGGGATCGCCCTTGTAATGGCAGCCCTGTACCAGTACTTTGGAAAAGAAATAAACGGAGAACTAAAGAAAGAGGCATCCTATCTTGCCTATGGAGTAGAGGCAGAAGGTACAGAGTACCTGAAGCAGATTCATGACAGTGATGCCAGGATCACTTATATTGCACAGGATGGAACAGTTCTTTATGACAGTCAGGCAAAGGCTTCTGAGATGGAGAATCACAGTGACCGTAAAGAATTTCAGGAGGCTCAGAAGGATGGTAGCGGATATGCTGACAGAATCTCGGATACGCTGTCTCAAAAAACAGTGTACTATGCAGTGAGACTGTCTGACAATTCTGTTCTTCGAATATCCAGTACCCAGGCATCTGTTCTGGTATTGGTGTTCAGACTGGTACCGTCTTTGATGATCATTCTGGTCATTTTGTTGTTGCTTGCAGGTATTATTTCTTCACGAATGGCTTCAAAAATTGTAGAACCTATCAACAGGCTGGACCTGGAACATCCGGAAGACAACCAGGGATATGAAGAAATTGGACCTCTGCTAAGCAAAATCTACAGGCAGAACAAGCAGATCAGTGTACAGCTTGAAAATGCCCGTCGAAATCAGGAAGAATTTGCTATCATTACAGAAAACATGCAGGAAGGTCTTCTGGTGATCGATGCCTATACGATGATTCTTTCCGGAAACTCTAGTGTATGGAGAATGTTTCAGATGAAAGAGCCCAAAACAGGTCAGAGTGTATATTCTTTGGACCGAAATGAGGATTTTCGTAAAGTAATCGAATATGCACTGAAAGGGCAGCATGGAAGTGCCCTGCTTAATCTGGATGGAGAGTTTGTCCAGATGATCGCCAATCCGGTCTTTCGTGAAGAAAGAGTGGTAGGTGCAGTTCTTCTTCTTGTGAATGAAACAGAAAAGATCCAGAGAGAGAATCTGAGGAGAGAATTTTCAGCAAATGTTTCCCATGAGCTTAAGACTCCCCTTACTTCCATATCCGGATTTGCAGAAATCATCCAGGATGGTTTTGTAAAAGATGAGGATATCAAGAAATTTGCCGGCAGAATCTATAAAGAAGCCCAGAGACTGATACAGTTGGTGGAAGACACTATCAAAGTATCTCAACTGGATGAGGATGTGAATCCTTATGAGTGGGAGCAGGTAGATCTTTATGGAGTGGTAAAGGATGTCTGCAATAATCTGAAAGGGATTGCAGAAAAGAAAAACGTACATCTTTTTATTGATGGAAAATCGCTGGTATTTTACACAGTACGTCCGATTCTGGAAGAAGTGATCTACAATCTCTGTGACAATGGTATCAAATACAATAAAGAAGATGGTACGGTCAGTATTCATTTCAGAGATCTTGGAGAACAGGTGAAACTGTCTGTAAAGGATACCGGTATTGGTATACCGAGGGAAGAATGCAGCAGGGTTTTTGAGCGTTTCTACAGAGTGGATAAGAGTCATTCCAAGGAGATCGGCGGAACCGGTCTGGGACTTTCGATTGTCAAACATGGAGTAACTTTCCTTGGAGGTACGCTGAATATGCTCAGTGAACCAGGTAAAGGAACAGAGATTACCATGGTGTTCCCAAAAGAGAAAAAGTAAGATATTGTAAAATAAAAAGAGCCTGACATTTATAAAGGAGTGAAGTCCAATGTAAATGCCAGGTTCTTTTCAGTTAATAACAATAGGCACCTTCATATCGGTAACAGGATTCCTTTTTATGGGAAAGATCCTGACAGGAACTGCAACGGTCGCAGAACTCCTGCTGATAACAGGTGGCACAGACACATTTCCCACAGTGGCTGCGGTCATAGGCCGGAGTACAGGTGTAGGGAAGACTGTCTTTTGATTTTGCTTCCATGATAAAATCACCTCTCCTGAAAAACTTTACTGATAAGAGTATTATAAATCCGGAGAGAAAAAGATTCAAGTATTATCTGGCTTCCCAGCGTCCGGAAGCACCACATGGAAGAATCAGTCCTGTAGAAGTAACAGGAAGTCCGATCTCCTGGGAATCTACGTGTCCATTATATTTCTTAAGTTCTGTAGCGAGCATATAAGTAAGCACAGCTGGAGCCAGACCTGTGGTGTAGGAGTTGATCAGGAAAAACAGAGGATCATCACTTAAAATCTGAGTGCAGAGCTTTACCAGCGGATGAATTGCATCTTCAATCTTCCAGATCTCACCTTTGGGTCCTCTTCCATAAGAAGGAGGGTCCATGATGACAGCGTCGTAATGATTGCCTCTGCGGATCTCACGCTCTACGAATTTGACACAGTCATCTACCAGCCAGCGGATGGGAGCATCAGAAAGTCCGGAGGCAACTGCATTTTCCTTGGCCCAGTTAACCATGCCTTTGGAGGCATCTACATGTGTAACATGAGCTCCGGCAGCGGCAGCAGCCAGTGTAGCACCACCTGTATAGGCAAAAAGATTCAGGACTTTTACAGGGCGTCCCGCATTACGGATCTTGTCACCGAACCAGTCCCAGTTGACAGCCTGTTCCGGAAACAGACCGGTATGTTTGAAACTGAATGGTTTCAGATGGAAGGTCAGGTGTTTGTAATGGAGGTCCCACTGCTGTGGAAGATCAAAAAATTCCCATTCCCCACCGCCTTTTTTACTTCTGTGATAGTGTGCGTTCATATTATGCCAGCCCCGGCTGGCCTTTGGGGTGTCCCAGATTACCTGAGGGTCCGGACGGACCAGGGTGTACTTACCCCAGCGTTCCAGTTTTTCACCACAGGAAGCGTCAATTACTTCGTATTCTTTCCAGTCATTTGCAATCCACATATATGATAACCTTTCTTTATTATTTATAATGATTTTATCATCAGTATAGGTGAAAAAACAAAAATCCGCAAGGTTTTTTAAATACAAGGGTGTCGGGACTTGACAAGCAGGATTTTAGCATACTAAAATAGACAGGATAGAAAAAACAGCAGTGATGAACAGCAACGAAGAACATTTGCCGGTACAGATCGGCACGAGGAGGATTATTATGCAGAAGTACAGCGAAATGACCAGAGAACAGCTCCTTGTTCTTAAAAAGGAACTGGAGCAGCAGTATGCAGATATTAAGGCACAGGGACTTGCACTTGATATGTCACGAGGTAAACCGGCAGCAGATCAGCTGGATCTTTCTATGGAGATGATGGATGTTCTGAGAAGTGATACAGATCTGAAATGCGAGACTGGTGTGGATTGCCGTAACTACGGTGTGATCGATGGTATTCCGGAAGCCAAGAGACTTCTTGGAGAAATCTCGGAAGTAGATCCGGAACACATTATTATCTATGGTAACTCTAGTCTGAATGTTATGTTTGATACAGTAGCACGTTCTTTTACTCATGGTGTTATGGGCAATACTCCATGGTGCAAACAGGATAAGGTCAAATTTCTCTGTCCTGTACCGGGATATGACCGTCACTTTAAAGTAACAGAATTTTTTGGTATTGAGATGATCAATATTCCTATGAGTCCGGAAGGACCGGATATGGATCTGGTAGAAAAATATGTAAGTGAAGATCCGGCTGTAAAGGGTATCTGGTGCGTACCGAAGTATTCCAATCCACAGGGATATACTTACTCAGAAGAAACTGTCAAACGTTTTGCAGCACTGAAACCGGCAGCACCGGATTTCCGTATTTACTGGGACAATGCGTACAGCGTACATCATCTCTATGATGAACCGGAAAAACAGGATTTCCTTCTTGAAATTCTGGAAGAATGTGCCAAAGCCGGCAATCCGGACATGGTTTACAAATTCACTTCCACATCCAAGATCAGTTTCCCGGGATCAGGTATTGCAGCTGTAGCAGCATCCAAGGCAAACCTTGATGATTTCCGCAAATACATGACAGTTCAGACTATCGGACATGATAAACTGAACCAGCTTCGTCATGTAAGATTTTTCAAAAATCTGGATGGAATTCATGCACATATGAGTAAACATGCATCAATTCTCCGCCCAAAATTTGAAATGGTAGAAAACACTCTTGAAAAAGAACTTGGTGGACTAGGCATTGGCGAATGGACTAATCCAAAAGGTGGATATTTCATTTCCTTTGATGCAATGGAAGGCTGTGCCAAAAAGATCGTTGCCATGGCAAAAGAAGCCGGTGTGGTTATGACAGGTGCTGGAGCAACTTATCCATATGGCAAAGACCCAAAAGACAGCAATATCCGTATTGCTCCTTCTTTCCCACCAACAGATGAACTGGAAAAAGCTGCACAGGTATTTGTTACATGTGTCAAACTTGCCAGCGTAGAGAAACTTCTGGCTGAATAAGTAACCGGGTAAGAATAAAGAACTCAGAAAATTAAGGAGGTACCATGGCAGAAGAAAAAACAGGAATGAGCAGAGGAAGAAAAATACTGATCGGATTCATCATTGTGCTGTTTCTTCTTACTGCCGGTGCTTACTTTTTTGGCGTTTACTATTTTACGGAGCATTTTCTTCCGGGATCACTGGTAAATGGATTCAACTGTTCTTATATGACAGAAGCAGAGGCAGAAGATCTTCTGGAGCAAAAAACAGCCGCCTATGTGCTGGCAGTACAGACCAGAGGAAACGGACAGGAAAGTATTTCCGCAGATCAGATACAGCTTGCATATACTTCGGATGGAAGTGTAAACAAACTTCTTCATCAGCAGAACCGTTTTTTGTGGTTTGTGGCTTTCAGTCAGCATCAGACCTATCAGGTACCTTCATCAGTTACCTATGATCAGGATCTTTTTGATGAGACAGTAGGAGGACTGAAATGTCTTCAGAATAATGAACAGCCTGTAGATGCTTCTATTCAGGATAGTGGCGATAAATTCGTTGTTGTAGCAGAAAAAGAAGGTACACTGGTAGATCAGGACAAACTGAAAGAAGACATCAGTGATGCTGTGACTACAGGAAGAACTGTTGCCAATCTGGAAGAGGATGGATGTTATATTAATCCTTCTGTTTACAGTGAGGACCTTACCAGAGACTGTCAGCAGATGAATGAACTTGCAGATGTGGTGATCACTTACGATTTTGATGACCGTAAGGAAACTGTAGACAGATCTGTGATCAGAGACTGGCTTACAAGAGACGGCAATGGCAATCTGGTTTTGGACAGGGATGCTGTGGCATCTTATGTAAAGACCCTGGCAGAGAAATATGATACACCAGGTACAGAACGTTCTTTCGTCACTTATGACAGTCGGGAGATTACTGTTTCAGGAGGAAATTATGGCTGGGTGATCGATCAGCCAGGAGAAACAGAGGAATTGTACCAGGCGATCATGGATCACAAAACACAGGTGCGGGAGCCGGTTTATTCCAGTGAGGCTTCCAGCAGAAAGACCAATGATATTGGATATACATATATTGAGATAAATCTGACAGACAGCAGACTGGTATTTTATAAAGAAGGTCAGCCTCTGATAGATACAGGATTTGTGGCCAGCAGCAGTACGGCCGAGGGAGTTTTTGCAGTTGGTGATAAAAAGGAATCCGCAGTACCAGGTGGTGGCACAGGCAATGAAGTAAGCTGTTGGATACCTTTTGATAAAGTTGGAATTTATGGAGAAGCAGGACTTGAGATATCAACAGGTTCTGATACAGAAGAAGCAGACTTTGGAAGTTCCGGAGAAGCAGATTTCAGTTCTTCTCTGGACAGTAGCTGGGCCAGTACAGAAGGCTGTGTTGTATTGCCTCTGGAGCAGGCTCAGGAACTCTATCAATATACAGAAGCCGGTATGCCGGTGGTTATCTATAAATAAATCAGCAAAGATGCTGCAAGGGGTTCTGAAGTGGATCTTTGCAGCAGTTTTGCGTTCTTAAGGAGATGGGGATATGAAGATTGTCGTATTAGCAGGTGGAACCAGTACAGAAAGAGATGTGTCTATAGTGTCCGGAACAGGAATCTGTGGTGCACTGAGACAGAAAGGTCATCAGGCCATTCTTGTGGATGTTTTCTGTGGTGTGGAAAAGGTAGACTGGGAAGAGCCTTTCCCACAGGAATATGATGTAGAGGCTGCAGCAGCCTACATGAAGGGATTCAATAAAGATATAGAAGTAATGAAAAAATCCCGCAAAGATTTTTTTGGACCAAATGTAATCGAACTCTGTAAAAAAGCAGATTTTGTCTTCCTGGGACTTCATGGAGCCAATGGAGAGGACGGCAAATTGCAGGCGGCATTTGATCTTATGGGAATCCCTTATACTGGCACAGGATATTTAAGCAGTGCCATGGCCATGGACAAGGGAATTACCAAAAATATGTTCTGCATTCATGGAGTACCTACCCCGGGCGGTGCTTCTATGAAAAAATCTGAAAGAAAAGAAACACCGCAGGAACTGGGTCTGAATTTCCCTGTAGTAGTCAAGACATGTTGTGGTGGTTCCAGTATTGGTGTTTATATTGTAAATGATCAGGAAGAATACATAAAAGCTCTGGATGGCGCTTTCGGATACGAAAACGAAGTAGTCATTGAAGAGTTTGTGAAGGGTGTGGAGTTTACCGTTGCAGTAGTGGACGGCAAAGCATATCCTGTAGTACAGATTGTGCCTAAAGAAGGTACTTATGATTATGAAAATAAATATAAACCAGGAGCTGTAACAGAAACCTGCCCTGCACCGATTTCTCCGGAGCTTACTGAGAAACTTCAGGATGCAGCAGTTGCCGGTTATCATGCCCTTGAAATGGAAGGCTATGCAAGACTGGACTTCATCGTAACAGAAGATGAGAAACTGTACTGCCTGGAGGCCAATACTCTGCCGGGAATGACTCCTACCAGTCTGATTCCACAGGAGGCTGCTGTTCTTGGAATGGATTATCCTACACTTTGTGAGGAACTGATCCGGGTTTCCATGAAGAAGTACGAATAACGAATTAAAGCGTCGGAGATATAAAAATGAAAAACTTAACATTAAGAAATATTACAGAGGTTTGCCAGGGTATTTATCATGGACCGGAAAAGATGCTGGATAAAGAAGTTACTGCCATTACCACAGACAGCCGCAAAATAGAGCAGGATTGTCTTTTTGTTCCTATCGTGGGAGAGAGGGTCGATGCACACAAATTCATTCCGGATGTAATGACAAAAGGGGCACTTGCCACTTTGTCAGAAAGAGAACTTCCAGAAGCAGAATACCCGTACATTCAGATAAAATCTTCCCTTCAGGCCGTAAAAGATATTGCGGAATTTTATTTGAAACAGCTGAATATTCCTGTAGTGGGTATTACAGGAAGTGTTGGAAAAACCAGTACAAAAGAAGTGATCGCTTCTGTTCTGAAAGAAAAGTACCGTACTCTGAAAACACAGGGGAATTTTAACAATGAACTTGGTCTGCCTCTTACAGTGTTCAGGCTGAGAGATGAGGATCAGATTGCAGTGCTTGAAATGGGAATCAGCGACTTTGGTGAAATGACCCGTCTTACCAGGATTGCAAGACCGGATACCTGTGTGATCACCAATATCGGAACCTGTCATCTGGAAAATCTGGGAGACAGAGATGGTGTGCTGAAAGCCAAAACAGAGATCTTCCAGACACTGCAAAAAGATGGCCATATTGTACTGAATGGTGATGATGATAAGCTCTGTACTGTAGAAGGATATAACGGAATTAAACCGGTATTTTTCGGACTGAACAAAGATCGTGACGTGTATGCCGATGAGATTGTAAGTAAAGGTCTGAAAGGAATGGAATGTAGAATCCATCTGGGTGAGCAGAGTTTTAGGGTTCTTATACCTATGCCGGGAATTCATATGGTTTATAATGCACTGGCGGCAACCTGTGTAGGACACATTTATGAGCTTACTATTGAGGAGATCAAAGCCGGGATTGAAAGCCTGGAGGCGATCAGTGGCCGTTTCAAAATGATTGAGACGGATAAAATGATGATTGTTGATGACTGTTATAATGCCAATCCAATGTCCATGAAAGCCTCTCTGGATGTACTTCATGACGGAAGCGGTCGGAGAGTGGCAATTCTTGGCGATATGGGTGAACTTGGAGAGAATGAGACAGCCCTTCATGAAGAAGTAGGTGTTCATGCGGCAGTCTGCGGAATTGATGTCTGTGTCTGTGTAGGAGAACTTTCCAGACATATGGCAGAAGCTGCGGAGAAGGCCGGTTCGGATCTTAAAGTTTATTATGAGAAAGATAGAAAATCTCTTCTGGAACATCTTGACCGGTATGTTCAGACAGGAGATACCGTTCTTGTGAAGGCTTCCCACTTTATGAATTTCGAGGAAGTTGTGAAAGCACTGCAAAATTTATAAAAATATATACAAAACCAATATATGGAAACGGAAAGACTGTTTTATCAATAGCTGCAACAGGCTGCTGATAAAGCAGTTTTTTGCGATTATATGGGGGAATTTGACGAACGATTTTTGTTTCCTGAGACTTCCGACAGGTGTAAAATATGAATTACCATAACTGTTCAGTACTCTCACAGTTACGAAATATTATTAGGTTAAGGAGGGGCTTATGCTGGAGAAAATCATGGAGCTGAAGATACTGCTGTATTTTATGACAGTGCTGGGAACAGCAGGGGCAGTAGGAATGCTGGCAGTACACCTTACTTACAGAAGAGCATTACGGAAAACAAAAGCGGTGAACAGTCTCAAGGAAAAATGGCTGAATCTGTGGAAAACAAGAGATAAACTTCTGAACAGGATGAACTTTATGGTATGGGGACCATCGCTCTTGTCAACCTTCTGCCTGGTATTGTCATTTATCCTGATCAGTGTGTTGGACAAAAAAGAAGGGCTGCCACTTTCCTATCTGTATATAGGGACAGCTGTTCCGATGACGCTTCTTGTGCTGAGACAGTTTCTGGATTTTGCTTACAGAGAAGAACTTGTCATGAATTCCCTGGCAGACTATATTTTGCAGGCCAGAAAGACCCGGGAGGATCCACCGGTACCCCGGAGATATGAGCCGGCACCGGAAAGCCGTAAACAGGACTCGGTTCTGCAGGAAGAGATGGTAGAGCGTATTGCAGCCAGTATCCGGCAGACTGCGGCAACAGGCAGTCATTTCAGCAAGATGCTCAGTCCTGAAGAAGAAGAGATCATGAGAGAAATTATACGTGAATTTATGGATTAAATTGTGATCAGTCCTCTTCAATTACCTGAATTTCAAGATAATCAAAATCTACAGTTTCAACAAAATTGTCCTGGTAGAATCTTGTTTTGGAGTGGCGTTTAAAATCATTGATAGTTTTGTCAAGCCAGATAGGGTTCGCCAGGTCAAAATCATAACAGATCTCCTGCAGCGCATGAAATATTTTGTGTGTACGTGTATCTTTTGAGTCATCGCAGATGACAGTGTCTTTTATCATACGGTTATCTTTCCATATTTTTCCCCATAAACGAAACATAAACATATACCTCCTTATTAAAATTACCGTAAATCATAATACTAGATTTTAAACGTTTTAAAGTATAATGGATTTCGATAGTAAAGTAAAGAAATATTAATACTTTCAGTTACAAGATACCGAATAAGCAGAATAGTATTAAAATTACAATAATTGCAGCGATTATACCAATTCCTATTAAAAATCTGTCTACAAAATTATTATTGGAATTGTTGAGAGGTTGATATTGAAAATGCTCTTTTGAGGGGCTTGACGATAAATTGTTATTAGGGATAAATTCTGTGGAGTTCATTTTTCTTAAATGTGCAAATGGGTCATCTTGCTTTAGGATTCTGTTATAAAATGAATTCACAAATTCTAAATCAGTTTCTGTGCTGAATGAAGCGTTAGAGGTATCATGAGCTATCTGGTTTCTGACCAAGCGTACATGTTTTAGCATTTTGTAATCTTCTGTCCAGTTGGCAACTTTGAAACCTGATTGTCCGGTTTGTTCCATCTGTTGTATATACTCACTGATACCATTTTTGCAGTTAAGAATATCTCCACAGAGCCGATCAAGACGTTTATAAGACTCAAAAAAGTTATTATCCTGACTGTTCAAAATTATCCTCCTTGGTTTAAATGGCTAATTTATAAAATTCCGATGTCACAATTATAAAGCCAAAGAATTCCCGGTGCAAGTCAGGATGTAAGAAGGAACTTCAGTGTGAGTGATTTCCAGTGGTTATCTTCTGGATATATCTCCGGTTCATAACTTCTAAGATTCTATGCTATACAGAACTTTGCTAAGAACGATACAGAAAGATGCCAAACTCGCCCCTTCGGGGCTCAAACAGTGGCACTTTCTGTATCAACGCAAAAACCTGTACAGACAAGAATCTTGACGAAGTTATTCAAGGAGACAGTACCAGAAGATAATCATGGAAATCCTTCTCCTGGAGTTCTTCTTTTATTCCATCTTGCACCGTACTTTATAGGGATCGCGGCGTAGAAGCTCCCAAATAAGGAGAAAACTTCTACGCCGCATTTCTGGGTCCGGGACGGGGAACCGCCCCTAAGAGCCGTTAGTTTCTGCGGGGTGGATGGGAGAAACCCAGATGTGTAAAGAAGAAATACAGAAAACGAGGAAATTTATGTTTACCAGCCTGAAGCAGGATATGAACAACGAAATTGAACGAATCCCTGCGCAGGTTCCGTCGATGAGATTTGGGCTAGCTACTGCCACCAAGGGCACTGTTTGAGGCGAAGCCGAGTTTGCCCGACTGGCAGTAAACCGGCGCCCGAATCGAATCAGGAAGCCAGCACGATTCGTGAAATTCGTTTTCGATATCCGCATTCAGGTGTTACACACATATCATACGAATTTTCTGCAGACTTACGACTTAAACTCTGGAATTTCTCCCATGCGGGGCCCTGCAGACCCAGAAAAAGAGATTGCAGATTTTAGTTGGATAAAGTATAATAAAAATACGCTTTGTCATTATTATGGCAATTAATACAGGATCTTATGATTGGAGGAGAATTTTATGAAATTATACAACAGTGGCGTGTATCTGGTAAATGGTCGTGATATCATAGAAGAAGCTCAGATGACCGAACCGGTATCCAGAGAAGATGCAGCCAGAAATACAATAGCATACAGCATCCTGGAAGCACACAACATTTCTGGAAACATGCAGAAACTTCAGATCAAATTTGACAAACTCACTTCTCATGATATTACCTTTGTAGGTATCATTCAGACTGCCAGAGCTTCAGGGCTTGAGAAATTCCCGGTTCCATATGTACTGACCAACTGCCACAACTCCCTTTGCGCGGTAGGCGGAACAATCAACGAAGATGATCACATGTTTGGACTTACCTGCGCCAAGAAATACGGCGGTGTATATGTACCTCCTCATCAGGCTGTTATTCATCAGTATGCAAGAGAAATGCTTGCAGGTGGTGGCAAAATGATCCTTGGTTCTGACAGCCATACACGTTATGGTGCTCTTGGCACCATGGCTATGGGTGAAGGCGGTGGAGAACTGGTAAAACAGCTCCTTTCCCAGACCTATGATATTAATATGCCAGGGGTAGTTGCCATTTATCTGAAAGGTGAGCCACGCCCGGGAGTAGGTCCACAGGACGTTGCACTGGCAATCATCGGTAAAGTATTTGCCAATGGATATGTTAAGAATAAAGTTATGGAATTTGTGGGACCTGGCGTTGCAGGACTGAGTGCAGACTTCCGTATTGGCGTGGATGTTATGACTACAGAGACTACATGCCTTTCCTCTATCTGGCAGACTGATGAAAAGATTGAGGAATTCTATGAAATCCATGGCAGAAAAGAAGATTATAAAGAACTGAAACCAGGTAAAGTAGCTTACTATGACGGTTGTGTGGAAATTGATTTAAGTGAAATCAAACCAATGATCGCAATGCCGTTCCATCCAAGCAATACTTACACCATCGACGAACTGAAAGCCAACCTTTATGATATTTTGGATGACGTAGAAAAGAAAGCTCAGATCAGCCTGGATGGTAAAGTACCATATACCCTTAAAGACAAAGTAGTAGATGGCAAACTTTATGTAGAGCAGGGAATCATCGCAGGATGTGCAGGTGGCGGATTTGAGAATATCTGTGCAGCAGCTGATATCCTTCGTGGAGCCAGCATTGGAGCAGATGCTTTCACTCTCAGTGTTTATCCGGCAAGTACGCCGATTTATATGGAACTTGCAAAAAATGGTGTCCTGGCAGAGCTCCTTGCTACAGGTGCTGTAGTTAAAACCGCATTTTGTGGACCATGTTTCGGTGCAGGAGATACACCGGCCAACAATGCCTTCAGTATCCGCCATACTACCCGAAACTTCCCTAACAGAGAGGGATCCAAGATCCAGAACGGTCAGATTTCTTCCGTTGCACTTATGGATGCCAGATCTATTGCAGCAACAGCAGCAAACAAAGGCTTCCTGACTTCCGCAGAAGAGTATACCGGAGAATATACAGGACAGAAATACTTCTTTGACAAGACAATTTATGAAAATCGTATCTTTGACAGCAAAGGTGTGGCAGATCCTTCCGTTGAGATCCAGTTTGGACCAAACATCAAAGACTGGCCGGAAATGCCGGCACTGGCAGAGAATCTGGTTCTGAAAGTAGTATCCGAGATCCATGATCCTGTTACTACCACAGATGAACTGATTCCGTCAGGAGAGACATCTTCCTATCGTTCCAATCCACTGGGTCTGGCAGAGTTTACTCTTTCTCGTAAAGATCCTGCCTATGTGGGACGTGCGAAAGAAATCCAGAAAGCACAAAAGGCCCTTCAGAATGGTGAATGTCCGGCAGAGGCTGTTCCAGAACTGAAACCGATTATGGATGCGGTAAAGGCACAGTTCCCATCTGTTGGCAAAGATAATATCGGAATCGGAAGCACTATTTTTGCAGTGAAGCCAGGAGATGGTTCAGCTCGTGAGCAGGCTGCTTCCTGTCAGAAAGTATTAGGTGGATGGGCCAATATTGCCAATGAATACGCTACCAAACGTTATCGTTCCAATTTGATCAACTGGGGTATGCTTCCGTTCCTGATCCAGGAAGGGGAACTTCCATTTAAGAACGGAGATTACCTCTTCTTTCCAGATGTACGGAAAGCAGTAGCTGAAAAAGCTGACAGTATTACCGGATATGCAGTGAAAGAAAATGGACTGAAAAAATTCCAGGTGACACTCGGAGAACTGACAGATGATGAACGCGAGATTATTCTGAAAGGATGTCTCATCAACTACAACAGAAAATAATATAGCAAAAGGCAGATCTTTCGGCAGGAGGATCTGCCTTCTGCTATATCTGTGTTATTTTACGGATTTACTGAAAAGGGAAATATTTGAGTTTAATATTTGAATTATCTAAATATTATATAAAATTATAACAAAATAGCAGATTTAAATAAAATAAAATGATTAACATAAATAAAATTATCAAAAATATATAAAAAAGTATTGACAAATAAAGAAGCAAATGTTATTATAATGACATCAAAAGAGAACAGCAAAGAAAAATAAAAAACTCATTCAATTCATAGCATATATAAATGTTACATGAAAAGGATGAAATCATTAGAAAGGTAAAGGTGATACCGTTGGGAAGGTAGAGAATCATTTCATCAATATGAGCAGTGACAGAAATCGAGTTTCCTGCCAGAAAGACCGGATACATAAATGCCCGTAAATTTTTATCGATGATTATTTTCAGAAGAAAGTCTTTTAAATTAAAAAATAAAAGATTTATCTGGTGAACAGAACTTCAGAAATACGTAAGAATAAAGTATCATAACGGTATATAGAATCGATTTCTCATATTGAATATCTGTCACAGACCTGATACAAAGAATTTCAGAAATGTGTAAAGAAACATTTCCAGAAAGTTGAAATCCATATTTTATAATTTATATAAAATAAAATACAGAATATGAATTGAAGCTTTGCATCAGAAGAACATCTCCTCACAACAGATGTTAATAAGAAAACAGTAGGTAACTTATTTTAGAGGAAAACAGTTTGAAATTTATATAGTAAGTTTGAAGCTGCTGAAGTCCAATAAAAAAGCGAGCCGAAGATTTCTAATAAATTATAATATCGTGAATTATAATTAAATCTATAAACTTTCTAAATAATCCGGTGATAAACATCACATGGCTTATGAGCAGGAAATAACAAGATTATCCAAAGAATAATATAATAAAAACTGAATAGAGAGAATCAGATTTATACATTAGAAATAATGTAGCCGGAATTCTGATTAGTACCTCAAAAAATACAAAGAAGAACGAGGTTGTTAATGATTAACGAAGAGTCTTAGGACGGTCATCATTTAAAACGTGAAGTTAAATGATGACCGTCTCTTTGTGTGTATAAAGTGTTTCTGTGAAGGTCGTGAACAGTAACTATATAACTGCCAGGATATTATCAATCGAAGTTCTTTTGGTTGTCAGAGAAGTTTTTTTAAGATATACTTTCCGTAAAAGGAGAGATTTTTATGTACAGTTTAAATATAAAGGACAGAATACTATATGAAGATAAAGACATTCTGGTATGCCACAAACCAGCCGGACTGGCAGTGCAGAATGCAAGAATCGGTGCCATGGATCTGGAAAGTATGCTAAAGAACTATATCAGTACAAAAAAACCGGGCAAAATGCCCTATCTTGCAGTGGTGCATCGGCTGGATCAGCCTGTAGAAGGAATTCTGGTATTTGCATTGAATCAGAAGGCAGCAGCATCTTTGAGTAGTCAGATGGCTGGAAAAGATGCTTCTAAGAAATACCTGGCAGTAACAGACCGGATACCTGAAAATACGGAAGGCATCCTGGAAGATTACCTGAAAAAAGAACCAAAAGGAAATATATCTTCTGTAGTATTGAAAGGGACAAAAGGCGCTAAGAAAGCAAGGCTTGCTTATAAAGTGCTGGAAACATTTCAGGACCAGCGAACCGGAACAGGAAAGAGAGTTTTTGTGGAAATTCATCTGGAAACCGGAAGACATCATCAGATCAGGGTACAGATGTCCAATGCAGGCATGCCGCTTCTTGGAGACCGTAAATATAACCCGGAAGACCATTCAAAGTTCACTCTCGGGCTGTGTGCGGTAAGTCTGTCTTTCCGTCATCCTGAAAATGAAAAAAAGATGGAATTTCAGATTATTCCGAAAGGTGAGACTTTTCAGAAGGGATGATCTGTTACAGAATGTAAAAAAGCAATTTTTTCTCCCGGAAAAAATGAAAAAAATATGAAATCTATAGACGACAAGTGTAAAATGTGTATAATGTAAAATCAGAGTTGCTGTGGAAGATGGATGGAAGCAGTAACAGCACATTTGGATGAAGTTCGTGTGAGAGAAAAGGAGAAAAAGAAATGAAAAAAGCAGCAGGAGCTGTATTTCTTCTTGTTGGAGCAGTGTTGGTTGCAGGAGGAATCGATAAAAAAAGCGGCTTAAATAATTTTGTTGCGGATGTGCAGGCAGACGAGAGTGAAGGACAGAATACTGCAGCAGATACAGAAAAAGAATCTTTGACATCAAAGATAGATACTTCCATTCCGGTAATTCCCGGAAGCAGGATTGCAGTGGTAAGTAAAAGCGTAAACGGAGAATACTGGAAATCCGTAAAGGATGGTATGGAAGCGGCAGTCAAAGATATCAACGAAGCTTATGGATTTTCCAAGGATGAAGAGATCACCATGACTTTTGAGGGATCTTCTGATGAACAGGATGTGGCAACTCAGGTAAATACTCTGGATGCAGTTATTGCAGAGAATCCTGCAGTGCTTTGTCTGGCTGCCAGTGACATGGATTCCTGTCAGGCACAGCTGGAAGCAGCAGAAGAAAACGAAATTCCTGTAGTTTCTTTTGATTCCAATGTAGTAGACAATGATCTGGTAACTTCTTTTATTGGTACAGATAATACAGCAGTAGGACAGATCGCCGGCGAAAAATTAGCAGAGTATCTGAATGGAGAAGGTAAGGTAGCTGTTTTTTCTGCACAGGAAAAGACAGAGAGCATTCAGAAGCGTATAGAAGGCTTTGAGAGTGCAATGTCAGAGCAGGATGGCATTACTGTTGTAAAAGAGCTTTACATGGATCAGGTGGAAGATATGTCTGCAGCAATGACAGAAGTGCTGGGGAGTTATCCAGATCTTGCCGGTGTTTTCTGCACCAACGAAGATACTGCAGAGCTTTATCTGAACCTTGATAAACCAGAGGGAATGTCACCGGTCCTGGTAGGAGTGGATGCCTCCTCAGGACAGCAGGAAGCTGTTAAGAATGAGACAGAGAAAGGCTGTGTATCGCAGGATCCTTATGCAATAGGATATCAGACCATCCTGACAGCCGCTCATGCAACTGCTGTTGATGAAGAAGCAGGTGAGCAGGTACCGCTGGATAAAGAAATTCTTATGGAGCCACAGTGGATAGACATAACAAACATTGAAAATGAGGCATACAGCCGCTATCTTTACTAAAATATACTATACCAATCTAAAGCAGCACCGCATAAATGCGGTGAATATATACAGGGACAGTTCACAAAAGAACTGTCCCTGTGCTATACTATGAACACTTAACGAATGCGAACGAAGTATTCATTTATAAAAACACCGTTATGATTAAGGAGGAAAGACTGGTGAAAGAGAGAGAAACTTTTGGTTCAAGACTTGGTTTCATCCTGGTATCAGCAGGATGTGCAGTTGGTCTTGGTAATGTATGGAAATTTCCATATATGACAGGGAAATATGGTGGTGCCGCATTTATCCTGATTTATCTGGTATTTCTGGTGTTGCTTGGACTGCCGATCCTTGTCAGCGAATTTGCTGTAGGACGTGCAAGTCGTTTAAGTACAGCAAGAGCGTTCCATAAGCTGGAGCCTGAAAGCTCTAATTTCCATAAATACAGTTATATGGGAATGATCGGTAACTATGCGCTGATGATGTTTTATACCATGGTAGCAGGATGGATGATGTACTACTGCTATGTTATGGCAAGTGGCGAACTTTCCAGAGCATCTTCAGAACAGATTACAGAATTTTTTGGGGGACTTCAAAAATCCACTGGCACAATGACCGGCTGGATGATCGTGGCAGTTCTTTTATCTTTTGGAATTTGTTCTCTGGGACTTCAGAATGGTATCGAAAAAATCACAAAGGTCATGATGACCTGTCTTCTGGTACTGATTGTAGTACTGGCTGTTCATTCACTGACACTGGATGGTGCTATGGAAGGAGTAAAATTTTATCTGGTACCGAATCTGGATAATATCAAAGCAGCAGGTCTGGGTAATGTGATTTTTGGTGCCCTTTCACAGGCATTCTTTACATTAAGTATCGGTATTGGTGCCATGGAAATATTTGGAAGTTATATGGATAAGGAACGCACTCTTGCAGGAGAAAGTATCAGTATTCTGGTACTGGATACCTTTGTTGCACTGATGGCAGGACTGATTATTATTCCGGCATGTTTTGCATTTAATGTAGAACCTGGTGCAGGTCCGGGACTTGTATTTATCACATTACCGAATGTATTTAATCAGATGGCAGGTGGAAGACTCTGGGGTACACTGTTCTTTCTGTTTATGTCGTTTGCTGCACTTTCTACAGTAATTGCAGTATTTGAAAACATTCTGTCCTTTGCTATGGATCTGTGGGGATGGAAACGAAATAAGGCAGTTATCTTTAACATTATACTGGTTATTATTTTGTCTATGCCAGCGATTCTGGGCTTTGGACCATGGTCTGGTTTCCAGGCGCTTGGAGAGGGCACCAACATCATGGATCTGGAAGACTTTGTTGTATCTAACAATATCCTGCCTCTTGGATCTGTTATTTTTGTTCTTTTCTGCTCATCCAAAAACGGATGGGGATGGGATAATTTTCTTAAAGAAGCCAATACAGGAAAGGGTACAAAATTCCCTAAGGGTATCAGGTTCTATATGCAGTGGGTTCTGCCGCTGGTAGTTGCTGTGATTTATCTGAAGGGTTATTATGATATGTTCCAGCCAAAAGGAAATACATATCTGATCCCATGGATGGTCGTGGGAGTAGTAATGCTTATTCTGACAGGATGGATTTCTTATGGACATTCCAGAAAGAAAAAATAAATTGAGAAAAATAAACTTTTAACAAACAAGCAGGAGTTCAGGTAGAACTCCTGCTTATATTTTTTGACTATATTTTGTCAATCTTTTTTCTTATCTCCAGCATTTTCTGATCCAGACCGCTGATCACAGCGGCACATTGCTGTAATTCTTCATCAATCAATGCAGCTTCTTTACGGCCGCGCTTGTAACGAAGTTGATGATCCAGGTTAGCCCAGTAGTCCATGGCAGCAGTGCGAAGCTGCAGCTCCAGCCGGATCCACTGAGTTTCTTTCTGGAAAGCAATTGCCACATCCAGAATCAGATGAAGGCTTTGATAGCCTGATTTTTTTGGCTGCTTGACATAGTCTTTTATTTTTACAATACGGATGTCTTTTTGCTTTTCAATGAGTTCCGCCACACGATAGATATCGTCCACATAAGAACAGATGGCTCTTACACCAATCAGGTCATTGATTTTTTCCACAGCGACGTCAAAGTCAAGTTCCAGGTCTTTTTTCTGCATTTTTTTGCAGACGCTGTCATACTCTTTCAGACGTCCTGTTTTCATCTGTATTACATTTCTTCTGTATTTCATTAACAAAATCGTATTAATGATATCCAGTCTGGTAAGCATAAGACTGATAGCACATTTTCCTTTTACGCTGAACTCACTGTCTGTGAGCATACGCTGTAATTTTTCTTTTTTCTTCAATGTCTCTCTTTCTTCCTCTACTTGCATGTACATAATAAATGGATTAGTTCTTACTGCATTACAACTACTCATGACTGTACTCCTTTAATAGCAAATCTGGAGCATGATTCTGTTAAGATTTCATTAAATTTAGTTCTCTGTTACTGACAGATGACCGGAAAATTTCACCCCACACTCCATCAATTAATGTATGCAGTATCGGTGCGAATAGAACTGAAAAGAAGATTTTTGACTAAAGTTATTAAAAGTACATGATTTACAGAGAATAATTTAGTAAAAATGCCATTATGCTTTTGATTGACAAATGATTAACAAACGAATATAATGACTTCATAAACAAATTGACAAATAATTAACGTTAATAAAAAGACTAAATTATTTAATGCGTTAATAAGGAAAACAGGAGGAATTTAAAATGGCAAAGAAAGAAACCCACATCCCGGCAATCATTGATACTCCGGAAGCACTGGAAACCAAGATTGCTGCGATGAAAGAAGCACAGAAACTTTTCGCCACTTACACACAGGAACAGGTTGACAGAATCTTTAAGGCAGCCGCCACAGCAGCTGACAAAGCCCGTATCCCTCTTGCCAAAGCCGCAGTAGAAGAAACAGGCATGGGAATCGTAGAAGACAAGGTCATCAAAAATCACTATGCAGCAGAATATATCTACAATGCATACAAAAACACAAAAACCTGTGGTGTGATCGAAGATGATCCGGTTTACGGTATTAAGAAAATTGCAGAACCAATCGGACTGATCGCAGCAGTTATTCCGACTACCAACCCTACTTCTACAGCAATCTTCAAAACACTGATCGCACTGAAAACAAGAAATGCCATTATCATCAGTCCTCATCCACGAGCAAAAGGAAGCACCATTGAGGCTGCAAAGACCGTTCTGGAAGCTGCTGTAAAGGCAGGTGCCCCGGAAGGAATCATTGGATGGATTGATGTACCAAGTCTGGAGCTGACCAATCTGGTAATGAAAGAAGCAGATATTATTCTTGCAACAGGTGGACCGGGAATGGTAAAAGCAGCATATTCCTCCGGCAAACCGGCACTTGGTGTAGGTGCAGGAAATACACCGGTTATTATTGACGATACTGCTGATGTACGTCTTGCAGTAAACTCCATTATCCATTCCAAGACTTTTGATAATGGTATGATCTGTGCTTCCGAGCAGTCTGTCACTGTTCTGGAAGGTGTATATAAAGCAGTAAAACAGGAATTTCAGTACAGAGGCTGCTATTTCCTGAAGAAAGATGAGATTGAAAAAGTAAGAAAAACGATTCTTATTAATGGGGCACTGAATGCAAAGATCGTTGGTCAGAAGGCAGCTACTATTGCAGAAATGGCAGGAGTTGCAGTTCCGCCTGAGACCAAGATTCTGATCGGCGAAGTAGATTCTGTAGATATCAGTGAAGAATTTGCCCACGAAAAACTTTCTCCTGTGCTTGCCATGTACAAAGCAAAAACCTTCGATGAGGCTATCGCAAAAGCAGAACAGCTGGTAGCTGACGGTGGATATGGTCATACAGCATCTCTCTACATTAACACAAATGAAAAAGAGAAAATGGCAAAACATGCAGCTGCAATGAAGACTTGCCGTATCCTTATCAATACTCCTTCTTCCCAGGGTGGTATTGGTGACCTCTACAACTTTAAACTGGTTCCGTCTCTGACTCTTGGATGCGGTTCCTGGGGTGGAAACTCCGTATCTGAAAACGTTGGTGTAAAACATCTGATCAATATTAAAACTGTTGCAGAGAGGAGAGAGAATATGCTCTGGATGAGAACTCCGGAAAAAGTTTACTTCAAAAAAGGCTGTACACCGGTAGCACTGGATGAGTTAAAGAACGTAATGGGCAAGAAACGCTGCTTTATTGTAACAGACTCTTTCCTTTATAAAAATGGATTTACAAAGAATATTGAAGATAAACTGGATCAGATGGGAATCGTGCATACATGCTTCTCTGATGTGGAACCAGATCCTTCTCTGGCTTCTGCAAGAGCAGGTGCAGCAGCAATGAGAGCTTTTGAACCGGACTGCATTATTGCAATGGGCGGTGGATCCGCAATGGATGCCGGCAAGATTATGTGGGTACTTTATGAAAATCCGGATGCAGATTTTGATGATATGGCAATGGATTTCATGGATATCCGTAAGCGAATCTATACTTTCCCGAAAATGGGTAAAAAAGCTTACTTTATCGCAGTACCAACATCTTCCGGTACAGGATCTGAAGTAACACCTTTTGCCATTATTACAGATAAAGAAACAGGAATCAAATGGCCACTGGCTGATTATGAACTGATGCCGGATATGGCTATTGTAGATACTGACAACATGATGAGTGCCCCAAAAGGACTGACCTGTGCTTCTGGTATTGACGTTATGACACATGCAATTGAAGCATATGTTTCCATGATGGCTTCTGATTATACAGACAGCCTGGCTCTTCGTGCTATCAAGCTGGTATTTGAATATCTGCCAAGAGCATACAGAGATGGCAATGATGTAGAGGCAAGAGATCATATGGCAAATGCTTCCTGCATGGCTGGTATGGCTTTCGCCAATGCATTCCTTGGAGTTAATCACTCTCTGGCACACAAACTGGGAGCATTCCACCACATTCCTCATGGAATTGCCAATGCACTGGTACTTACTGATGTTATGCGTTACAATGCGGCAGAAGTTCCGACTAAGATGGGGACTTTCCCACAGTACCAGTATCCAAAGACACTGGCACGTTATGCAGAGATCGGACGTTCTGTAGGGCTCACCGGAAAAGATGATCAGGAAGTATTTGAAAAACTTCTGGAAAAACTGGAAGAACTGAAAAAGATCATTGAGATCAAACCTACCATCAAGGACTATGGCGTAGATGAGAAGTATTTCCTTGAGACTCTGGATGAGATGAGCGAGCAGGCATTTAATGACCAGTGCACTGGTGCAAACCCCAGATATCCACTGATTGCAGAACTTAAGGAGATCTACCTGAAAGCATACTATGGTAAATAATAAATTTGTGTACTTTCATCTATAAAGATAAAAAGTAATATAAGCAGCGGCTACCCCGGTGTTACTGGAATGTAATCCCGGGGTGGTTGCTTTTGTTTACAAATTTTTAAATGTGTCTATTGCATGTTAGGGGAAACGGGTGTTACAATAAACACCAATGACAATGTTAAGATGAATCTTATGTCTATATAAGAAAGGTATAGTATTTATTTTAGGGGGCATAATTCTTGAAACACAACGAAAACACAAAATATGTAAAACTTGGTATTACAGGTGCTGCAGTGCTGGCTTTTGGCTTTGCCATTCTGTATATTCTGAATCAGAGCAAGAATATCGCAGAAGGAATCCAGATGATCTTCAACATTCTGAAACCTTTCTTTTACGGTGCACTGATCGCTTATATTCTTGCACCAATGTGTAACAAAATGGATGCAAGGCTTCTGAAATGGTTTCCCAATGCAAGTGAAAAGCAGCAGAAAAAACTGAAATTTCTTTCTATAGCTATTGCCATTATCTGTGCAGTGACTGTAGTGGTTTTGCTGATCATTCTGATTCTGCCTCAGGTCTGGGACAGTACCATAAGACTTATTCGTATCCTTCCTGCACGACTTGCCTATTGTAACCGTTTAATAGACAAGATTTTACAGGATCAGCCGGAATTGCAGTCGTATTTTAATCATTTTTCCTCACAGATTGAGAGCAGTCTGAATGATATTCTCAGTGCCAATTCCAGCATGATGCAGACTATTCAAGGAATTATCAACAATATTACAGTCCAGCTGATCGAGGTCTTAAGCGTATTCAAGAATATGTTCCTTGGCTTTTTGATCGCAGTATATCTTCTTGCCAGCAGGAAGCTGTTTGGAGCACAGGCAAAATTATTATTATATGGTGCATTTCCCAATAAATGGGCAGAGCTTATTGAAGAAGAAGTTCGTTATACAGACAAAATGTTCAATGGTTTCTTTGTTGGAAAGATTATCGATTCTGCTATCATCGGACTGATCTGTTTTGCAGGAACTACGATCCTTGGATTTGAATCGGCAGCTTTTATCAGTGTTGTAATTGGTGTGACCAACATTATCCCATTTTTTGGACCATTCATTGGAGCAATTCCCTGTGCACTTTTGTTACTTTTGGGTACGCATCCATGGGATGCCCTGTATTTCCTGATTTTTATTGTGATTCTGCAGCAGATAGATGGTAATATCATTGGACCGAAGATTTTGGGTAATACTACAGGAGTTTCCAGTTTCTGGGTACTTTTTTCTATTCTGTTATTTGGTGGATTATGGGGAATCGTAGGAATGGTAATAGCAGTTCCTCTTTTTGGAGTTATTTATGATATCATCCGCAAGCTTGTGAACAGAGGTCTGAGAAGAAATCAGCAGGAAGAAATGCGGACGGAATATGATCGGGATTTTCATAAGCCCCAGGAGAAAAAAAAGTTGAAGCCCAGGAAAGAGATAAAAGATATCAAATTACTGAAAAACATAAAAAACAAAAAAATATAGACAAAACGTAAAATATAAATAAAGCCCACATGCCTTTGTATCAGACATGTGGGCTTGTATTTTATAGATGGTCAGTGAATCTGTAATTACTGTTTGCGGAAAGCAGCACGCTTTCTTTCTCTTGGATCAAGGATTCGCTTACGGATACGAAGGCTGGTTGGTGTAACCTCCAGAAGTTCGTCCTGATCAATAAATTCGATGGCCTGTTCCAGACTGAGAACCTTCGGCGGTGTAAGCTTCAGAGCTTCATCAGCAGAAGAGGAACGAGTGTTGGTAAGGTGTTTGGTCTTGCAGACATTCAGTTCGATGTCTTCGGCTTTACCGTTCTGTCCGATAACCATACCGCTGTAAACTTTTTCACCAGGTCCCACAAAAAGTGTACCACGATCCTGAGCAGAGAAAAGACCATAAGCAACTGCTTCACCAGCTTCAAATGCGATCAGCGATCCCTGTTTACGGTACTGGAAATCTCCCTTATAAGGTGCATATCCGTCGAAAGTAGTATTCAGGATACCGGTACCCTTAGTGGAAGTAAGAAATTCGCCTCTGAAACCGATAAGACCTCTGGAAGGAATGTGGAATTCCAGACGTACAGATCCGTCGCTTGCTGTACTCATTCCCTGAAGTTCACCTTTACGTTCACTTAATTTCTGGATAACAGTACCGGAGAATTCTTCCGGAACATCAACATAAGCGATTTCCATAGGTTCAAGTTTCTTACCACGTTCATCTGTGTGGTAGAGAACCTCTGGTTTACTTACTGCGAATTCATAGCCTTCACGACGCATATTCTCAATAAGAACAGAAAGATGAAGTTCACCACGTCCGGATACTTTGAAACATTCAGTGCTTTCGGTATCTTCCACACGAAGGCTGACATCTGTATTCAGCTCTCTGTAAAGACGGTCACGAAGATGACGGGAAGTAATGTATTTACCTTCCTGTCCGGCCAGTGGGCTGTCATTTACAAGGAAGTTCATGGAGATGGTAGGCTCGGAAATTTTCTGGAACGGAATAGCTTCCGGATTATCACCGCCACAGAGGGTATCACCGATATGGATATCTTCGATACCGGAGATGGCAACGATAGAACCTACGGATGCTTCTTTTACTTCTACTTTATTTAAGCCGTCAAATTCATAAAGTTTGCTGATCTTGACTTTTTTACGTTTGTCAAGGTCATGATGGTTCAGAAGAGTAAGTTCCTGGTTAACAGCAATCTTACCATTCTCAACTTTACCAACACCGATACGTCCTACATATTCGTTGTAGTCGATGGTACTGATCAGAACCTGTGTGTCTGCCTCCGGATCACCTTCCGGAGCCGGGATATATTTCAGGATGGTCTCAAACAGCGGAGCCATGTTCTCCGGTGTATCCTTCAGGTCGAGAACTGCATGTCCGGCTTTTGCGGAAGCATACAGAAATGGACAGTCAAGCTGTTCATCTGATGCTTCAAGGTCCATGAGAAGTTCCAGTACTTCATCAATAACTTCGTCAGGACGAGCCTCAGGACGGTCGATCTTGTTGATACAGACGATAACATGAAGGTCCAGTTCCAGAGCTTTACGGAGAACGAATTTGGTCTGTGGCATGGCACCTTCAAATGCATCTACCAGAAGAATAACGCCATCTACCATCTTCAGAACACGTTCTACTTCACCACCGAAGTCTGCATGGCCTGGTGTATCGATGATGTTGATCTTGACTCCTTTATAGTGGACAGCAGTGTTTTTGGATAAAATGGTGATTCCACGTTCACGTTCGATGTCGTTAGAGTCCATGACACGTTCCTGAACTTCCTGGTTTTCACGAAATACACCGCTTTGCTTCAAAAGCTGATCCACCAGTGTGGTTTTTCCATGATCGACATGAGCGATAATGGCAACGTTGCGTACGTCTTCGCGTTTGATATTCATAAAATCGAAATCCTTTCTTTTTTCTTCTATATTAATGTGTTTTTTTCATGATACGACATTTCAGTTTACCACATTTTTCGCAGATTACAAGACGTTCCGAAAAAAAAATTTAATTTCAGTTCTAAAATTGCATGTTCCTTCATAGTCTAGTAAAGACGAAATACCCAAAGAGGAAGGAGAAATGCAGTTATGGCAGACAAAATTATTGAAAATAATCAGGTATCAATCACAGGAAAAATTGATACAGGCTTTACATTCAGCCATCAGGTATTTGGAGAAGGATTTTATACCATGGAGCTTCTTGTAAAGCGGTTAAGTGATTCAGAGGACCGGATACCCGTAATGGTATCAGAAAGACTTTTGGATATTACGCAGGATTATGTGGGAGAGTATATTGAGATTCAGGGGCAGTTCCGTTCTTACAACCGGCATGAGGAAAAACATAACCGGCTTGTGCTTTCCGTTTTTGCGAGAGAACTACGGTTTATTGATGAAGACGAGGAATTTCTTCCGACAAACCAGATCTTTCTGGATGGTTTCATATGTAAACCACCGGTGTACCGCAAGACTCCTCTGGGAAGGGAGATTGCAGATGTGCTTCTGGCAGTGAACCGTCCTTATGGCAAATCCGACTACATACCATGCATCTGCTGGGGAAGGAATGCCCGCTATGCATCTGCATTTATGGTAGGAGGACACGTACTTCTGTGGGGTAGAATTCAGAGCAGGGAATATATGAAACGGATCAGTGAGACAGAATCAGAAAAAAGAGTGGCTTATGAAGTTTCTGTAAGTAAACTGGAATATATTGACTGATAGTAACGCAGGCAGTATCCGCACCATAATAAGTAGAGTATTGCTTTTTTGGCAGAACTGAGGTAAGATAAAATCATTAATGTGATGGTCTGTTTGCTGCTTTGAAACAGCAGCACTTATTTCACTGACGTTAAGAGGAAGTAATATGGAAAGAGAATTAACAGAAGTATACTGCGGAAATGGCAAAGGTAAAACAGCACTTGCCATTGGCCAGAGCCTTCGGGAAGCTACACAGGGCAAAAGTGTCATTGTCATTCAGTTTCTGAAAGGCAGAGAACGGAAATCACTGGATTTTCTGCAGGAACTGATGAATCTGGATTTCAAGATCTTTCGTTTTGAAAAGCAGGATTGCTGCTATGCAGAACTGACAGAAGAAGGAAAGAAAGAAGAGAATATCAATATTCTCAACGGTGTTAATTTTGCCCGTAAGGTAATTGTTACTCAGGAATGTGATTTTCTTCTGCTGGATGAGATCCTTGGACTTGTGGACATGGGAATTGTTACAGTGGATACGGTAGCAGATATTTTGAAACAAAAGGATGAGTCCATGCACATTGTTATGACTGGATGGAATCTTCCGGAGGAGCTGAGACCATATGTAGATGTGATTACTACCCTTAATACGGAAGAGATCAATGCAGATTCAGTCAAAGGTGAATAATATAAATTACGGAAGAATAAGGAGGAGATTAAATGGCAATTTTTAAAGGTGCAGGTGTCGCAATCGTTACACCTATGTATGAGGATGGAAAGGTGAACTATGACAAACTGGAAGAGCTTCTGGAGTATCAGATTGCCAACAGTACCGATGCCATCATTATCTGTGGAACTACAGGTGAATCATCCACTATGACGCATGGAGAGCATCTCCAGACTATCAAGTTTGCAATTGACAAAGTAAACAAACGTGTTCCGGTTATCGCAGGAACAGGTTCCAACTGTACAGAGACAGCAATCATGATGTCCAAAGAGGCTGCTTCTTATGGAGCTGATGCACTGCTTGTAGTAACTCCTTACTATAATAAGGCTACTCAGAAAGGTCTGATCGCTCATTATACAGCTATCGCCAATGCTGTACCGGAAACACCGATCATTATGTACAATGTTCCAAGCCGTACAGGATGCAACCTCCAGCCGGCAACAGTAGCTACTCTGGTTAAAAATGTCAAAAATATCGTTGGTCTGAAAGCAGCAAGTGGAGATCTTTCTCAGATTGCCAAGACAGTATCTCTGGCAGGTGCTGATCTGGAACTGTATTCCGGTAATGATGATCAGGTTCTGCCGATCCTTTCTTTAGGTGGACTTGGTGTTATTTCCGTACTTTCCAACGTTGCGCCAAAAGAAACTCACGACATGGTTATGAAATTTCTGGATGGGGATATTCAGGGTGCTGCCAAGATTCAGATCGATGCGATTCCGCTGATTAATGCTCTGTTCTGTGAAGTAAACCCAATTCCGGTTAAGACTGCACTGAATCTGATGGGAATGAATGTAGGACCACTTCGTATGCCTCTCTGTGAGATGGAAGAAACAAATAAAGAAACACTTGCCAAAGCAATGAAAGATTTTGGAATCAAACTGGCATAAGTTTCGGATAATACAGAGGAGGATATTATTATGGTAAAAGCTATCATGCATGGCTGCTGTGGTCATATGGGTCAGGTGATCTCTGAGCTTGCAGCATCAGACCCGGAGATCGAAATCGTAGCAGGTATTGATATTGCAGATAAAGGAAACACATCTTATCCGGTTTATACCGATATGAGAGCATGTCAGGTAGATGCGGACGTTGTCATTGATTTTTCTTCAGCAAAGGCAGTTGATGCACTTCTGGATTTCTGCGGAGAAAAGAAACTTCCGGTTGTTCTCTGCACTACAGGTCTCAGTGAAGAACAGCTTCAGAAAGTAGAAGAAACTGCAAAGACAACAGCGGTTCTGAAATCCGCCAATATGTCTCTGGGAATCAACACCCTTATGAAACTTCTGCAGGATGCTGCCAAAGTTCTGGCAACAGCAGGATTTGACATAGAAGTTGTAGAGCGTCATCATCGTCTGAAACTGGATGCACCAAGTGGTACAGCGCTTGCCCTGGCTGACAGCATTAATGAAGCTATGGACAATGAATATCATTATGTTTATGACCGCAGCCAGAGAAGGCAGCAGCGTGACGATAAGGAAATCGGTATTTCAGCAGTTCGTGGCGGTACCATCGTAGGCGAGCATGAAGTGATCTTTGCAGGTCCGGATGAAGTCATTGAGTTCAAGCATACAGCACATTCCAAAGCAGTTTTTGGAAAGGGTGCTCTGGAAGCAGCCAAGTACCTGGCTGACAAACCGGCAGGCAGATATGACATGGCTGATGTGATCGCAGCGAAATAAGAATATAAATAAGCAAAATAAAACTCTGCAGTTGAGCATGGCTCGGTTGCAGAGTTTTTTGCATTTATAATCGGTTCTGATTAGTGCTTATAAGCGTAGTTCAATAATATCCTGGAATCTTTCCAGCGGCTCTGGGAAGTTTTGCCCCCTAATACTATAGAAATATAGGTGTTGCCTTTGGCAGATTTGGAAAGTCCTACAAAACAATGTCCTGCTTTGTCTGTGTAGCCTGTTTTCATGCCCTGTACACCAGGCATATTACCAAGAAGAGCATTGGTAGTGGTTACTGTAAAACGGCGTTTGGTATTAATACTGCGGAAAGAACGTTTCTGTGTGCTGATCAGTGTCCGGAATGCCGGATATTTCAATGCATAGGTAGCAATTTTGGCAAGATCAGAGGCAGTGGTGTAATGACTCAGTCCTTTGTCCAGTCCGTTAGGTGTGGCAAAATGTGTATTGGTACAGCCTATCTGTGCAGCTTTTTGGTTCATAAGATTCACAAATTTGGAAGTGGATCCACTTATGTGTTCCGCAATGGCTACTGCAGTATCATTATGAGAAGGTACCATCAGAGAATAAAGAAGATGTCTCATATAAAAAGTCTCGCCGGTTTTGGCATACAGTTTCGTAGGTTCCATAGATGTGGCATAAGAAGAAAATTTAACCACATCGTTGAGTTTACTGTTTTCCAGAGCCAGAATACAGGTCATGATCTTGGTGGTACTGGCATTGGCATGAGGAGCATTTTCATTTTTGGCATAAAGTACTTTTCCGGTATCTGCATTGATAAGCAGTGCACAGTCGGAGGAAAGATTATAGTTCAGTCCTGAGTGATGCAATTCTCCATTCTGATTAAAATAATAGTTGACGTTTTTGATACGTTTTTTGCCTGTGATAGCTTTGCCGGATGTATCAAAGAAGTAAGTTTTGCCAGAAGGAAGGGTATACCAGCCGGTAACAAGGATTCCGTATCTGTCAGCATAATAGTAGTTATTTCTGTAGCGGAAAAGTTTGCTGTGATAAAGATATCCCTGAGATTTGGTTCCAAAGTAATATTTTTTGCCACCTACCTCATGCATACCACTCCAGCGGTAACCTGCTTTATTGAGGTAGTAAGTTTTTTTGTTAATGCGGAGAAACTCACCTTTGGCGATCTTTTTGTTTTTGTACTGGTACATCCAGTGGGTTCCGTCAGTAATAAACTTTCCTGAGGAAGCGGAAATGGTCTGAAGTTTGGGAAAGGATGAGGCAGATACGGTAGTACTGCCGGAAGTTATGGACGTCAGAACCAGAAAGAATACAGTGAAAATCAAAAATAAAAGATTTTTGTTCTTTTTCATAGGGACACTCCTTTAAAATTTTCATATGTGTGTAAGGATTTTTCCAATCCAGATATCAGCATAGCAGAGTTTATCATGAAAATCCAGTTTTTTCCAGAATAGGATTCTGGTTTCTGTGCATATTAAAAATATAAGGTTACTGTAAACGGAGTGAACAGTAACGATATAAGGTTGCAGTGAACTTTCATATAAGGAAGATTGCTGTGACGTATAACAGGATAAAGGAGACGAACAGGAATGAAAAAAATGAGAACGATTCTGACAGGTACCATGCTGGTGCTGACACTGTCTATGCTGACTGCTTGTGGAAACAATGGCAATACTACAGCTGATGAGGTGGAAAAAGACACTGGAGATACCACAGAGAAAAATGATTCGGATAAAAATAAGCAGGATAAAAATGATACTCCGGAAGTATCCAGGGAGGCAGAACGGAATGATAATGCAGATGACGCTGCACTGGATAATGGGGACACCATGTCGGAAGGTACTGGAAATGAGGAAGGAGACACTGCGGTGACACAGGAGGAAACTGATAACAGAAATAATGATGGTACAGTAGCCGGGGAGCTGGGAAATGGAGTGAAAGATCTGGGTGACGGTGTCGGTGATGCGGTAGAAGATGTGGGGGATGCAGTAGGGAATGCCCTTGATGGAGATGAGCAGAGGCAGTAAAAAGAGAATAGAGAAGAAAATAGAGAAGAAAATATGAGAAATGGCAGGAAAGGAGAATATCCGGACCTGCCTTTTTTGTGGGTGTGGTGGTTGGGCTGCCTTCTTATATGACAGAACCGTTCCGAAAATCGGGGCTGCGTTTCCGGATTCTCCCGTTCGCCTATGGATTGCTGCTTATGCAAAACTCGCACCTGTCGGTGCTCAGACAAGCAACGCCGCAATCGCTAGAACGGGTCGCCTCCTGGAAGCCTCGCCATATTTTCATCACTGGTTCTGTATATAATTCGGCAGCCATATACAGTTTCCAAAAGGGCAGGTGTGGATATTCTCATATTCCTTGTCATTTGAATCATATAGGAGAAGGTGCTGTCGGGCGCTGGAAGATGGTTGGTAGCACGAAGCGCTGAGACAGGCGTGGTGAAGGACGGAAGAAGGATACTTCTGCCGTAACATCATCAAGGATTCCATATATTAGGTTATGACATTCTCACAGATCTGTTGTGGAGTTCTCTCTTTAAGGATATAGAAATAAGAACTTGTGTTTGCTATCATAAAACTTGTAAATAAGAACCGGTACATATTTACAAGGAAAATATTTGGATATTAAAACATAAGGAGAACAAAGAGATGAATACAACAGAACAGATGAACAGAAAAGAATTAACAGAGGCACGTACCTCCAACCGCAAAGTTTTTGAAAATCAGGATCATTCCAGAACGGTAGAGATCTATCTGGACCCGGTTCATTATCAGGACACTGACGGAAGCTGGAAAGAAATGGACGATACCCTGGAAGCAATGACAGAAGAAAGTCCTGGAGGATCAGCAGGAAACATGGATCAGGAAGATCCAGAAGGTGGAAATGATGAAGCTATTGATGGAAATGGCAACAAAGTAACGGTAGGATTTACCAATAAAAAAGGAGATCTGAGTATCTTTCTGAACATGGTATCCGACCCGGATAAGACCGCCATTCTTACAAAAGGAGACAAAAAACTGTCCTGGGGACTGGAAGGAAGCAATTCTGTAAAGGCAGATAAATCCGGAAACAGCAGGATCATTTACCCTGATGTATTTGAAAACGCAGACCTTCAGTGCCGCATCCATGGAGAAGGGGTAAAAGAAGACCTGATCTTACATAATGTGAATGCATTAAAAACAGACTATGCATGTGTCTATAAGATGACAGGCGTATATCCGGTACAGGAATCAGGAAGGGTATCTTTTATGGATGAGAATGAAGAACCGGTTTTCTGTGTACATGCACCCTGCATGAAAGACGCAGACGGAAAACAGTCTGAAAATATCCGTCTGGAACTGGAAGAACTGGGAGAGGATCTTTGCAGGATCACTTTCAGCCCGGACAGACAGTGGCTGGAATCAGAAGAGAGAAGTTATCCGGTAAGGATAGACCCGGTGACCACAACCTCAAAGAAAACAAAGGATATCCAGGATGCCCATGTATCTTCCCTGTATGAAGAAGATAATTTCCAGCAGAGTATCTATCTGCATACAATGGGAGGAGATGAAATCCGGAGAAGTTTTATGCAGTTTGTACTTCCGGAACTTAAAACAGGAGACATGGTTGTAAATGCCCGCCTGGTGCTGGTATCCCTTTCAAAAGATAAAAAAGAGCATACAATAGAAGTACACAGGGTACTGCATCCATGGAAGTCAGGACAGATCAACTGGTATAACAAACCAATGTATTCTGATACAATCGAAGATATTTGTACATTTGAAGCCAATGAACAGAAATATGTCACCATGGATATCACAAGAATGGTAAAAGACTGGTATCAGAAAGGAAGCAATTATGGTCTTATGATCAAGAATGATTATGAACTTTCTGAATATACACAGCTTCTTTCTTCGGACTGTACGGAAGGATTCCAGAACAGACGTCCAAGGATTGACATTTCCTATGTGAATTATTCCGGTCTGGAAGATTACTGGACTTATCACAGCCAGGAAGTGGGTCGTGCAGGAACTGTCCATGTAAATGATTACAACGGAAACCTGATCATGGTCCATGATACCATGGATACAGACGGAAGTCTGGTGCCGATGTCCCTGTCTCATGTATATAACAGCAATAACTGTGGTGTAAACCTGGGCTATGGTTATGGCTTTGCCCTGAATTATCACCAGACTGTAGAAAAAGTGACCATTGCAGGAACAGAGTACTATAAACATACAGATGGCGATGGTACTGTCCATTATTTTTATCTGGATTCCAAGGATAAAAAATGGAAAGAGGAATCTGGACTGGATCTGACCATAACCCTTCATCCGGACAGAAATGATCAGATCATCATCCATGACAAAGAGGATGGGGAACTCCGCTTCCATGACGGATATCTGGTACGTGTCAGAGACAAAAACAAAAATGTGCTGACCATCCGATGGGCGGATGACAGGATCATTAAGATCATTGACGGAGCAGGACGTACTACAGAGCTTACCTATATGCTGGACAGCAATGGAAAGAGGACCTATCTGCAGCAGATCCAGTCACCTTCAGGAAAGAAGAAACTTTTTTCTTATAAAAGTGGAAACCTTACTACGATTACAGACATTGATGGGGAAAAAATGTCCTATGTCTATGATGAAAACCATATGCTGACAGAAGTGAAGGACATTGATGGATACAGTATGAAGTATCTTTATTACAGTACCAATCCCCACAGGGTCAGAAAGATCACAGAGTACGGAGGAACTGCAGAAGGCAACAGCCTGACCTTATCCTATGGTTATAACAGCACAAAGTTTATGGATAATAAAAAACGGAGCGAGGTCTATCGCTTCAACAACAATGGAAACCTGATCCATATCCAGGACAGCTTCGGACATGCGGCAAGTGGAAAATATGGCACAGAAAAGACAAAAATGAACTGCCTGACTTCTGCAACCAAACTGCAGACAAATGTGGTACAGTTTCTGAAAGACCCGATCATCCAGGCAAAAACCCTGGGATGGAAAGAAGTAAAAGGTGATGGTTTCACAGGTACACTTTCTATTAACACAAAGCTGAAATACTGCAAAGTGGGCGACCGTTCCCTCCGGGCAGATGCTTCTGACACTGCAGGCTACGGAGGATGGAGCCAGAACGTTACCCTGGAAAAAGGAAAAACTTATACATTTTCCATGTATGTAAAAGCATATGTGAAGAAAAGAGAGAAAGCTGGCGGAGTATTGCTGAGAGTCCGTTATCAGGACAAAGACGGAAACTGGCGCAACGCAGACAGTGAATGCCTCACAGAGACTACCGCAGATATGGTATTGCTCCACAGTACATTTACGGTTCCGGCAGATGCCAGCAGTGCAACAGTACAGGCGCAGATGCTGATGATCCGGACCCAGGGAGGTATCTGCGGTGACATGGCACAGCTGGAGGCAGGAACTACAGTCAGCAGATGTAATCTGGTAGACAATGGGGATTTCCAGCTGGGAAGTATAGCCGGTTTTACCAAAACAGGGGTGCCGGAGGACGGACTGACTACTGCAGGAACGGAAAATATGATGCCTGTGCAGTATGCGCTTCTGGTAAAGGCAAACCAGTCCAATCTGTATAAACAGCCGGATAAGTCCAGTACAGTTGTGGCAGAAGCACCAAAAGGAACACATCTTTCTGCAAGCTTCTGTTTCACCCAAAATGGACACCAGTGGTATAAAGTCAGAAATGCGGCAGGAAAACAAGGATATATCCCATTCATCCATACAGTACCCTATCTGGGAGGCGGCGATGGAAGTGACCTGGGAGCAGTAGGTGTGTCCGGTGCGGTCCTTCGTGCTACTCCATCTGATACAGGTGCCATAGAGGAAGAAGTCATTCCTTTGGGAACCAGCCTTTCCCTGCAGCTTACCAAAACAGATGATAAGGGAAACCTCTGGTATTACCTTGGAATGCAGATCGATAAGAAAAAATATGAAGGCTACATGAGGGAAGACCAGGTGATCCGCCTGTTCCGTAACTACCCCAAAGCAGTCATGACCAGGGACGATGGATTATACGAAAAACCATCCTTAAGCAGTACAAAGATCACGGACCGTACCGCAGGTGCATCCACCTACCTGAGAGGTGTGCTGGTAAAAGGCGGAAAGAAATGGTATGCGGTATTGTGGAATGGGCTCTTCCGTTTCCTTCCGGAAAGATATGCAGAATTAAAAACAGAACCCCTTTACGGTGGGCTGGATAAAACGACTGCACCGGCTGTTGGCGGAGGACTGGACAGCCATATCTATAAATTTACCGGAGACCCAACGAGAGAGAAAAAACTCACCAAAACACTGGACCTTGCAGGAAAAAAAGATGATGTGTACATGGTCAATGCATGGGGAATGGGAACTTCTCTTCCGATTGCATCGGATGAAGAAAAACGCCGGTTTGGGGTAGAGGTAAAATTTATAGCAGCAGATGGGAAAGCCGAGACCCATAATACAAACTTCAGCCCGGATATCCAGGATTGGCAGTTCCTGAGCGATAATTATGTAGCAGAGCAGGATTATGTCAGTGTGGAGATCTCCTATGTTTACAGCCATAATGCCAATATTGCATTTTTTGATGGGATCTCCCTTTACAGGGAAGCATTTGGTCAGACTTATACCTACAATAAGGATAATGAAGTGACTTCTGTTGTAGATGTCCAGAAGAATGAAACAACTTTTGAATATGGGAAAACAACTAAAGATCTGACCGGTATTACTACACCGAAAGGCAGAAACTTCAAATACGAGTATGATGACAACCATAATGTAATAAAGGGAACCTCTGCCAGCGGAAGGATCAGCAGGCTCATCTACGATGAAAAAGGAAATATCCAGAAAAGCGGTTCTGTAAGAAAGGATACACCGGAAAAAGGTCTCTGGGTAACCCGTACCTTTACAGAGGACGGAAACCATGTGGCGTCTGTGACAGATACAGAAGGAAACACCACAGGATACGAGTGGGATACAGAAGCAGACCTTCTCCGTTCCCTGACAGATGGCAGGGGAAACAAACTGACCTATGGCTATGATAAAGGGGAAAAACTGGTATCTGTGGCTCAGAAAGCAACAGTAAACGGAACCCTTCAGGAGATCAAGAATACTTATTCTTACACAAAAGATGACCTGACGGACATCGGACATAACGGCTTCCATTATAATTTTGCATACGATATCTTTGGAAACATGACAGAAGCGTCCATTGCCGGAAACAAAGTAGTAAGCTACGTCTATGAGTCAGACAACGGAAATCTGTTAAAGACCATTTATGGAAACGGAGACAGCATCCGCTATGTATACGACAAAGAGGACAGGGTAAAAGAAAGTTATTACCAGCCAGGAAACGGAGCAGCAGAGCAGAAACTGAACAGTTATGTTTATGGCAAGGACGGAAACCTGAACAAGGTGACAAACCATATCTCCGGAAAAACTTATGAACTGTCCTATGATTTCCTTGACCGCCTGATGCGTGTAAGGGATGAAAAAGGTGCTTTCTATGAATACACCTATGATGCAGACAACCAGATGGTCAGCATGGTATCCTGCTCAGGAAAGAACAAAGTGACTACAGAATACACTTACGACAGTGATGGTAGGGAGTCCGAGGTAAAGATGGGAGATGCCACCCGGCTGACAGACTATGATGAGCTGGGAAGAGTGACAGGACAGTATCTCAACAAGGGAAACCTTTCCCTGGCGACAGCTTATGAATATCCCATTGCAACTGGAAATTGTGAACATGCACTTCCATGTGAGATGAGGACAGGTAACAGGATCTATCATTATACCTATGACAAAAATGGCAATGTTACTGCAATCATCACTATGGAAGATCCTACAGGAACTGCAACAGTAAGTACAGAAGATACCTTTGCTTATGATGAAAGGAACCAGCTGATCAGGGAGGATCTTGAGTCCCGGAATAAGACCATTGTGTATGATTATGACCAGGGCGGCAATCTCATTTCTGTAAAGGAATATGCCTATACGATAAAAGATCAGGCACCACAGGAACCACCGGTAAAGACAGAAACAGGAACCTACGGAACTGCATGGAAAG
>OLRJ01000560.1_pt1 | contig 38327 bp, 34 predicted proteins | sample 1672741 | NCBI WGS metagenome assembly OLRJ01 (sample SAMEA3136719, study PRJEB25190) | human gut metagenome | biome: human gut; feature: human-associated habitat; material: faeces | place: Austria | collected 2013 | reverse complement strand
GATTTGGGCCTAGCAGCATAGGATGGTTTTGGTCCAGGATTCCCACCGCAGTCCCAAAGGTTAAATATGGCATAGCATGGAAACAAACGAGATATCACTCTCCTGATCGATTCTTCGAATGCGCGAAAAAGGTTTGTCCGCTAAGGCACTGGCTGAGGAATGCAGCGTGTCAGCGCAGACGGTTAACAACTGGCGTAACGGAACTATGCCGAATGGCGACGCCTTGCCGAAATTGGCAGACGCTCTTGATCTCTCAGTAAGTGAAATCTTGGCTGGAGAGATTAAGGCTATTGACGACAAAGCAGGGGGGCGCTTAGAGAAGAAAATCAAATCCCTCTCGCTTACAACCGGTACTTCGCTGTGCATCATCATTGGATTGATGATGATGTTCGTTGTGATGTACGTGACTTGCACCATCAATTTGCTTTTTGGGGAAGTGCTCGAGCACTCCGTTGGCTACTTTGCGTGGGTCGTCGTCTCTGCCGCGTTCACTTTCGGCGGAGCGTATCTGGCGATTAGCGGATTGAGAACAGCAGAAAAGGCAGAGTCGCAGCAGACCCGCTAACTACTTAACCCTGGAGTTGCTTCGCAGGCCGAAGATGCGCGTATTCGGTTTTTGGCCTGCAATAAAAACCTGACAATATCCCTAATGCTGATACGAGGCATGCATAGGGCAATACTGTTTTTCCGAAGCTTGTTAAGGCTTAGATGAGTGCGCCTTTTTGCGCCGAGGCAAGGTCGGCTCATGCCGCACCGAATTATTTGTTTGTAAAGCTCGCCACCCATATAGACCCGCAGAGCCAAGCACCCTGTCCGCGGGATACGCGCCCTTCCATCCAACTATCCCTTGCCTAGAGTTCGAGGCCGTATGCGCATTTCGTGGAGGTCCGACCATCTCGACCCATCTCCGCTCCCGTCGGATGCGCCAATTGCCATCGGGCGATTCAATCATCGCGCAGACGAAACGCACACGGGACCACGCAGGTTCATCGCGCGGAATAATTGGAGGAACCATGGCGCACGCGACGAAATGCGCGGCACCCGAGGGCAACCGGGGCCGCGACGAGTGGATGACGGTGATCGAGATGCGGAAGTACATGGGGGCGAGCCGGAGCAAGGCGTACGACCTCATCTGGTCGGGAGAAATCGACTCGTACAGGCTCGACAGAAAGCTCCTGGTTTCGAGGGCGTCAGTGGACGCCTACATCGATTCGAGGCGCGGCGGGAAATGACGGCGGCGACCGCCCCGGGAGCCGCCCGCGGCCGGGCACGCGAGGGAGCCTCGAGACGAAAGGAGCTCGAGGACGACCATGACCAAGAGCATTAGCAGGATTTGCCGCAGCGGCGCACACCGGTGATGATATTAATCATCCCGTTGTCATGGTAGAAGCCGCGAATCTTCTTCAGATAGTCTTCTCTAGGGGACAAAAGCATGCTACTCCGATCTCCTTTGGAGCTAGCATATCAAATAATAGGTTTATCAGGGTATTTTTAATCAATTGGATGATTTATACCCCCCCATAACTTAGAGATTTCTATATCCCTCGATAGCTCCAGCTCTACCGTCCCGTCGTTCCGGTTTCGCCCTCTTTTGCGCGCAAGCCACCAGCTGCGACCGCGAGGAGTCATCGCAGGTGACTTGCGAGCGGTTCGCAAAACCGCAGGTCGCAAGTCCTCATCAAAACCTGGCACACGGCACTCTGGAGGCGGAAAGATATATCGCTACGAAATCCCCAACCACGTGCTCACGATGGGCGCATACCCCAACACGAAGATGATGACGATCCCCACAGGCAGCACGTACTTCATGTAACGGTACGACCAGGCGGGAAAACGCAAGCCCTCGCCCGTGTCCGCCTCGGCGAGGAAGTTCTTCCATCCCCACCCGCGCTTGCTCGTGACGAACATCACAAGGAAGAGGCCACCCAAAGGCAGGATGTTGTTCGACACGAGGAAGTCCTCGATCGACTGGATGTCGCCGATGCCCGGAATGGCAACGCCCGAAAGCACGTTGAACCCGAGCACGCACGGGGTGCTCAGAAGCGCGATGAGCGCGCCGTTCACGAGGCACGCCTTCTCGCGGCGCACGCCCCACTGGTCCATAGAGAACGCCATGATCGTCTCGAACACGGCAATCACCGTCGACAGCGCAGCAAAGCTCATGAACAGGAAGAACAGCGTGCCCCACAGCTGCCCCAGAGGCATCGCGTTGAACACGATGGGCAGCGTGATGAACACAAGCGACGGCCCCGAAGCCGGCTCCACGCCGAAGGCGAAACACGACGGGAAGATGACGAGCCCCGCCATGAGCGCAACCAGCGTGTCAAGCACTCCAACGCGCACAGCCTCGCCTGTGAGGCGACGGTCCTTGCCGATGTAGCTGCCGAAGATTGCCATCGAGCCCATTCCCACCGACACGGTGAAGAACGCCTGGCCGAGGGCCGCGTACACCGCGTCTCCAAACGTCGCCCACTGCTCGGCGGGCGTGTTGCCCGCGAAGAGCTTCCCGAAGTCGGGCATCAGGTAGAACTCGAGGCCCTCCTCAGCGCCCGGCAGCGTCACCGCGCGCACGCACAACGCCACGAGCACGACGAACAGCGCGACCATCATCACCTTCGTCACGCGCTCGACGCCGTTTTTCAGGCCCGCGCGCGTCGTGATCACGCCGATCGCCACGATAATCAGCATGTAAATCGTCATTTGGACAGGATCGGCTAGAAGCTGACCGAACACGCTTGCGACATGTTCGGTACTCGCACCGTTGAACTCGCCCATTGCGCTTTTCACCATGAAGGCGAGCATCCAGCCCGCCACCACCGTGTAGAACATCATGAGCAGGTAGTTGCCCGCAAGGCCGACCCACTTGAAGCGATGCCACTTCCCGCCCTCAGGCTCGAGCTCATCGTAGCTGCGCGCGATCGAGCGCTGGCTTGCGCGGCCCGCGGCGAACTCCATCACAAGCACCGGCAGCGCGAATATCACGAGGAATATCAGGTACAGCACGACGAACGCCGCACCGCCGTACTCGCCGGTGATATAGGGGAATCGCCATACGTTTCCCAAGCCGATGGCACAGCCCGCGCTCACTAGGATGAACCCAAGACGTGAACCAAACCTCTCACGTTCCATGAAAACCCTTTCCAATCGAAAACACGGGGCCGCTTCTCAGCTATGCCCCGTGTTCGATGCTCTTCCCATCACGCGGCTTCCCGCCGCGCGACTATGGCCTATGGCGAGCGCAACCGCCCGCACGAAGCCCTACTCTTTTTCGCGACGTGCACGATTATAGTTGATAAGGCAGCCCGCGCGCACGATAGCGCGCTCTTCGTCGGTCATGTCCGCCACGTAAAGCGATATCTCGTGCGCCTCACCTGCATGCACGACCCACGCCGGAATGCTCGACAGGTCGCCGCCGATTGCCTCGCGAATGCCCGGAACGTACACGTAGTCGCCCACTTCAAACGGCGGGACGCCCTTGAGTTGGAAGGGAACCATGCCCCAGTTCATCACATTCGAGCGGTAGCGCTTCGTGGCGTACTCCTCCACGATGTTCGCAAGCCCGCCGATCACGCGCTGGCAGCTCGCCGCCTGCTCGCGCGCGCTTCCGTCGCCCGGCTTCTTCGCATAGATCATGCTGCCGTACTCCACGCGCGAGGCATCGGCGTCCACGCCCGCCCCGTTAAGCGATGCGAAGACGACGGCGAGCTCGGGGTCGGCCTCGATAAGGCTCTCCCCCGCCACACGGCGCTTTTCCACCGCGTCGACTCGCTTGGAGCGCCCCACGTACTCGGGGTCGCGACGCGAGAGCGTGAACTCAGCCAGGCCGAGCGGGTTCGAGCGGTACGAGCTCGTCTCGCCGGAGGGGATAAGCTCATCGGTGGTGGTCACCGGGTCCATGATCTTCGAGCACACCTTCAAAAGGATATTCTCGCCAAGCGGCTCCATAGCGGGCCACGGCTTGATGTTAGGCCCCTCGACAAGTTCGATTTCGGGCTTGGCCTTGCCGAATCCCCAGTACACGCGCTTGTCGTAGGGCGCACTGTCGAAGGTGTACTCGCAAGCCTCGTCCCACGTCTCGTCGGGAAGGTCGGTCGCAGGGGTCAGGATGCCGCCCGCCGCCGCCGTCGCCGCGATCGAGCGCGCGTCCATGAGCGCAACCGCCGAGAGCTGGCCGTTTCCAGGCTTTGAGCCCTCGCGGTTGGGGAAGTTGCGCGTGGTATGGCGAATGGAAAGGCCGTTGTTGGCGGGCGTGTCGCCGGCACCGAAGCACGGGCCGCAGAATGCGGTGCGCACAATGGCGCCCGCCTCCATAAGGTCGTAGATGTAGCCGCGGCGCGTGAGCTCGAGCGCGACCGGCTGACTTGTGGGATAGACCGCCAGCGAGAACTCTCCGCAGCCGATATTGGCGCCCTTGAGCGCGCGGGCCGCCTGGACGACGGAATCGTAGTTGCCTCCCGAACAGCCGGCGATGACGCCCTGCTGCACGCGCAGGCGCCCGCCCTCGATCTTGTCGAGCAGGCTGAAGTTGACCTTATCGCCGCCGATGCGCGCCGCCTCGACCTCGACCTCGTGCAGGATGTCTTCGAGGTTCTCGTTGAGCTCGGCGATCGTGTAGCCGTTCGACGGGTGGAACGGCAGCGCGATCATGGGGAGAATCTCGGAGAGGCTCACGTGCACGCAGCCGTCGTAGTAGGCCACATCTCCCGGGGCGAGCTGCTTGTAATCTTCACCGCGACCGTGAGCTGCAAGGAACGCATGGGTGTCCTCGTCGGTGGCCCAAATAGAGGACAGGCACGTGGTCTCGGTCGTCATGACGTCGATGCCGTTGCGGAAATCGGTCGTCATGGACGCGATGCCCGGGCCCACGAACTCCATCACCTTGTTCTTCACATATCCCTTCGCGAACACCTCGCGAATGATGGCGAGCGCCACGTCGTGCGGGCCGACGCCAGGGCGCGGGGCACCTTCCAAATATATTGCCACAACGCCGGGGTACGCCACGTCGTAGGTATCGCGCAACAACTGTTTCGCCAGCTCGCCGCCGCCTTCGCCGATAGCCATCGTGCCGAGGGCGCCGTAGCGCGTATGCGAGTCAGAGCCCAAGATCATCTTCCCGCAGCCGGCGAAGTTCTCGCGCATGAACGAATGAATCACCGCAATATGCGGGGGAACGAAGATGCCGCCGTACTTCTTCGCGGCAGAAAGGCCGAAGACGTGGTCGTCCTCGTTGATGGTGCCCCCCACGGCGCACAGCGAGTTATGGCAGTTGGTGAGCACGTAGGGCAGGGGGAATTCCGTCATGCCCGATGCGCGCGCGGTCTGGATGATGCCGACGAACGTGATGTCGTGGCTGGCCATCGCGTCGAAGCGAATCTTCAGCGCGCTCGGATCGCCCGAGGTGTTGTGCGCCTGCAAAATCGAATATGCGATCGTCTCCCGCCGCGCCTCGTCGGGCGTCTTCGAGATACCGCGCGCCGCCGCTTCCGCCTCGGGAACGATCTCGGTTCCTTCGCGCAGGAACACTCCGCCATCGTAAAGCTTGATCATAGAAACCCCTCTATCTCACCCGGGCCTCGCGGCCAGCCTCGTGATTTCTAGCTTGTAATTTATGATTGCGAGCCTTATTATCCTACACTTCGCATACGCATGTGTTACGGGCACGCTACACGTGCTCATTTTCACGTAAAAAGGCCCGCAACCGACAGCGATGAGCTGCGATTGCGGGCCTGTCAGGGCGAAATCAGCTTGCGCGCGGGCGTTGTCTTAAGCCTTAGGCCTTCGGCACGACGACCGTCGGCGTGGCCAGGTTCAAAAGCATGCTATGCGTGACCGAGCCGAACAGCGCACGGCCGAGCGCGGCACGGGAATGCGTGCCTAAGACGAGCAGCTGCGCATCCTTCGACGCATCGAGAAGCACACGCGTGGGGGAAGGCCCCTCGATCGAGCGGCCCGTCACGTCGAGCGCGGGGTTCGCGGTCGTGATGCGCGCAACGAACTCATCGACCTCGGCCTGACGCTGCCGGCCAACCTCCTCAAGGCCGCCGCCCATACCTTCTGCGGGACGCGACATCCAAGCCGGGATGCCCCATGCACTTACCAGCTCGAGCGGCTGGGCGGAATCGATCGCCTCACCGACGCCGAACGCGACCGCCGCGTCCGACACGTTGTCGGGGCCCACGCCCACAACAACGCCAGACTTGCCGGCGCAGGTCACATCCCAGTCGCACGGCACGACGACCGTGGGGATCTTCACCTGCACAGAGACGCGAAGACCGGTCGCGCCACCAAACGTCTCGGTGATAGACGCCCCGTGATGCGACCCCAAAACCACCATGTCGTGGTTGGCAGCTTCCTCCACAATTGATTCCACGGTAGGGCCATCGACGATTTTCGTGTCCACGGTAACGCCGGGATGCTCGGCCGCGAGCGCTTCTTTCTTCTCGTGAAGCGCCGCCTCGACGGTTGTGTGCACCATCTCGGCCTCGGCGCCAAGCTTTTTCGCCTCAGCGGAATTCACGACCGCAAGAAGCATCAAGCTTGCACCCGTGCGCTCGGCACGCGCGACCGCCCAATCCAGTGCGCGACGACCGCGCTCGCTTCCATCAACACCAACGAGAATGCTCGCCATAGGAGGCCTCCGTTTCTCTTCCAGTTAGTGGAACATCGGAATCATGAGCCACAGCGCGAAGAGCACAATGGCCACACAGGCGGCGAAGCAGACGGCCGACGCAAGACGGGTCATCAAGCGAAGCTCGCGCCCCACGTCCCCATCGGCACGCGCCCACAAGCGCAGCCCCGATGCATACAGTACGCTAATCGAGCACGCAACACAAACGGCAACAACGAGAACGGTGATAAAACTAACGATTTCTTGGGTCAGCATGTGGCGAGTTCCTCCTTGCTAGGCACTTGCTAGGCAGCTGCGGCGACGGTCTTCGCGCCCGGATTGGCGTTGACCTTCACGTCAGCTCGCTCGTTGACGTTTGCGGAATTGATCGGGTTGCGACGGGACAAGCGCCAGATGATAAACGCGACGGCGCACGCGATGAACGCGACCGCAACGGTGCCCCACACGCTCGTCTTCGCAAGCGCGCAGGCAAGAGCGCCCACGATGCCTGCGGCCGGGAAGGTGACGATCCATGCGATGAGCATCTTGCCCGCAACGCCCCAGTTCACCTTGCTGCCCTTCTTGCCGAGTCCCGTGCCGATGATGGATCCGGAGCACACCTGCGTGGTCGAGAGCGCGAAGCCCATGTGCGAGGAGACAAGAATCGTGGTAGCAGATGCCGCCTCGGCAGCGAAGCCTTGCGGCGTCGAGATCTCGGTCAGGCCCTTGCCAAGCGTGCGGATGACGCGCCAGCCGCCCATGTAGGTGCCGAGCGCGATGGCAAGCCCGCAAATGGCGACGACCCACAGCTCAGGACCCGTCCCCGACGGCTGGAAGCCCACGGCAATTAGGGTAAGCGTGATGATGCCCATCGTCTTTTGGGCGTCGTTGGTGCCGTGTGAGAGGGCGACGAGGCACGCCGTCACCGTCTGGCCGTGGCGGAATCCCAACTCGATTTGCCCCTCTTCCATCTTGCGCACCACGAAGAAAATGAGCTTCACCGCGAAGAACGCCGTAAGCCCCGCCACCACCGGGCTTACGAGCGCGGGGATGAGCACCTTGGTGAGCACCGCGGCAAAGTTCACGCCTTCAACGCCTGCACCCACGATGACGGCACCGACCAGGCCACCGAACAGGGCATGCGAGGAACTCGACGGCAGACCGACCAGCCAGGTGATGAGGTTCCAAATGATTGCGCCGACCAATCCGGCAAAAACGAAGGCCGCGCTGATGGTGACCTGCTGCTCGTTGATGATGCCGCCCGAGATGGTCTTCGCCACCTCGGTAGACAAAAAAGCACCGATAAGATTGAGCGTTCCCGCTGCGATGACGGCGGTCTTCGGCTTAAGCGCTCCTGTGGCGATGGAGGTCGCCATGGCATTGGCGGTATCGTGAAATCCGTTCGTGAAGTCGAACGTGAGAGCCGTGACGATGACGAGCACCACCACAACCAGAGTTGCCAGATCCATGTGTCTTTGTTCTCCCTTCGAGTTTTCTCACCGCTCGAAGGGCGCAAGCCCAACCCATCCCTCCGAGGCCGATGAACACAATAGGGAGGGCGTGTCTGGGAAACATCTTGTAATTGTAAAGTCCGTGTAAAGCGCGGTTGGGCGCTTATCGCATCGGTGAGCGGCGCGTGCAACGCACCCCCGATCGCACGCCGGAGCGGGATGCGCCCCTGTCTACAAGGTGTCTTCTGCCACCTTTTCCCAGTTGTAGCCCTCGCCGCGCACTAAATCGATGCGCAGAGCGCCTTCTGGGGCAGACGACTTTGCAGCCTCGTAAGAAGCACGCGCCGCAGCCTCGTCTTCGGCCTCGAGCTCGGTCTCCTCGAAGACGAACGACACGTCCGACCGCTCGGAATCCTTGATGAAACGCACTTTGTACTTCATAGGTGAGCCTTTCTCTTTTTGGGTAGCCATTATAGAGGAGACGCAGCCGCGTTCGACGCGCTCCTTCACGCCATGCCGCACTATTTTGACGCTTTCGCCTGCTTCGAATATCGCGCGAATCGCTCATCCAACAAGCTGCGCTACAATGGCGAAAACTCAGCTTTCCCGTTGAAAGGGGCATCATGGACGCTCAATCGGCACGCATCGGATTCATCGGTTTCGGAAACATGGCAAGCGCCATGGCCAAGGGGCTTATCGAGTGCGCTGGCATAGAAGGGTCCCGCATTTGCGCATGCGCCGCACATTTCGATTCGCTCGAGGAGCGTTGCGAGCCCCTTGGTATTCGCGCTTTCAAATCGCCTGCTGAAGTGGTCGAAAACTGTGACCTTGTCGTTATCTCGGTGAAGCCCTACCTTGTCGGCGAGGTCCTCTCCCCTGTTCGCGAGGCCCTTCGCGAGAAGGCGGTCATCTCCGTCGCCGCCGGCCTTCTGTTCGACTTCTACGAGGACCTGCTCGGCGAGGGGTCGCGACATCTCTCCACGATTCCCAACACACCGATCGCCATCGGCAAGGGAGTCATCTCCTGCGAAGAACGGCATACGCTCGACGTTGATGAATGGGAAACCTTCGTCGGGCTCTTCTCCCCCATCGCGCTTATCGAGGTGCTTCCCGGGCACCTGCTCTCCGTCGCGAGCGCGCTTGCCGGCTGCGGCCCCGCTTTCGCTGCCATGTTCCTTGAGGCACTCGCTGACGGCGGCGTGAAGAACGGGCTCCCACGTCAGACTGCTTATCGCCTCGCCGCTCAGATGATGGCCGGCACGGCAGAGCTTCATCTCGCCACGGGCACGCACCCCGGTGTCATGAAGGACGCTGTCTGCAGCCCCGGCGGCACGACGATCAAAGGCGTCGCTGCGCTCGAGGACGCGGGGATGCGCGGAGCCGTCATGAGGGCGGTCGACGCCACGCTTTCGTAAAGGAAAACAGGCTCCTCATCATTTCTAGCCCATGAATAAGGCCTCTCAACGAGGCCTTATCTTTTTGTACCCTATTGAACTTAATCTTATAAATAGACCCGGCTCACCGTGAGGAAAACCCTTCCCTACTTCACCTGCACAAGCGCGAACACGTCCACGTCGGTCTCTTTCGCGATAGCCTCGCGCGGATGAAGGAATTCCAACTCCATAAGAAAGCCCATCCCCGCCAGCTTGCAACCGTATTGCGAGACAAGCTTCGCTTGCGCGACTGCCGTGCCGCCGGTAGCCACCAGATCGTCGATGATCAACACCACGTCGTCCTCATCGAGGGCATCCACGTGCATCTGGAGCTCATCGGTGCCGTACTCCAACTCATAGCTTTCCGTTCGGACCTCACGAGGCAGCTTGCCCGGCTTGCGCGCAGGCACGAATCCTGCGCCAAGACGGTACGCAACCGGCGCCCCGATGAGGAACCCTCGCGCTTCAGCGCCGACTACTTTCGTAACTCCCGCGTCCTTGAAATGATCAGCAATCGCATCTATTGCGGCATGAAACCCTTCGGGCTCTTTCAACAGCGTCGTGATGTCCTTGAACACCACTCCCTTTTCCGGATAGTCGGGGATGTCGGTTATATGGCCCTCAAAATCGTAGGCAGCCATTGGTTTCCTTTCCTGGCAGCTTTCTCGAACTCGATCTATTGTACCTCGAATGCCCCCTGCGGTCTTTTACCTTACCGTCCACTGCCATGATTTGATATGTGAAGGAATTGTGGAGAGTCTCTTACAACCCTGAATCTCTAGACTTAGTTCGATTCTCTCAACCTGATCTCCGCTCATTTTTGTTGAGCAACAACGTCTTAGCGTTCTTTTACCCAGTTTTCCCTCATCAAATTCTTTTTCTTTTATCGTTTCCTGCTAGTCAGGCCCATTATTTCTTTTCATTGCTTTACGAGTTAATTCTTGTTATGTTTACTGATAGCGACTCTGCATCAGGCGTTTCCCCGTCTTCGCTAACAAATAACGGTGGACTTTTCTATGTTTCTTGTTATAATCTCTCGCTGTAAGTTGGATGCGAAAGCATTCGGTCGATAAGAAAAAGAAATCCCCCTCAGCGCCAACTGAGGGGGATTTGATAAGTGACCGAAATCACTCACGTCGCAATGAGTATTTTATCACTTAGACGATATACGTGCAATATGCGCGTATTCTTCGTCACTTTTCCATATCGACATAAGGAATTGTTCGCTCGTCTAACGATTGGGGCATTGCTTCGACCGTTGGTTAGGTGCATTGTGTCGGTAGGGTTTTCACATAACGACTCTTCGCATTGCGATCTCGATGAGAGGGACACGTTTTTCCGTGCCCTCTTCCACGACGACCGCAACAGCTCTTATGCCCTTGCTACCTGCATTGACGGCACTTGGCATGAGTCAATGCACAAGCACTCACACCTTTCTTTCATCGGCGCGCCGAGCAATGGGTCGCTCTATGTTTCCGTGAACGGTTTTTCCGGAGATAGACGTCGCCTCGATTCGCTCAGGCAGATCAACGCTTTTTTCTTCGATCTTGATTGCCACGGATCGTCTCGCTCGCAAACCGACAACGCGATTTGTAATGCACTTGAAATCATCAGCGAGGCTGTACGGATTGAGAAGCTTCCTCGCCCAACGCTCACCGTCGATTCCGGTCGCGGTCTGCACCTTTACTATGTCTTGAACCGCTCCATCCCCTATCGATGCTCTGCTAACGGTCCTGTCAACGAGAAGGCGCTCAGTTTATTCCAACTAGTTCAGCAAAAACTATCAAGAGCTCTCTCCCACCTCATGGAACCGATCGATTGCATTGGCGTTGACGAGAAGGTGTTCGACTTCACTCGTGTTTCGCGTGTGCCGGGAAGTTACAATCCTGCTGCCCAGCGTTATGCTCGCCTTTTGTTGTCAAGCGACTCTTACTACGATCTGAGCGATCTTAACGTGAGGCTTGGTGGATTTGCGAAGCATGTCGTCTCGCCCGAGGTGGGTCATTCGCCAAACGCACTATTCTCGAAGAAACACGGTGACGACAGTCCGCTCTTGCGGTCTCGTTTAGCTAATGTGATTTCCCTGCAAGCTCTTCGTAATTTCGACTGCGAAGGCTCGCGTGAGCTCATGTGCTTTGTTTTCTACAATACTGCCGTTCAACTTGTCGGGCCGAACGATGCTTCTCGCCAGCTTTGCTCATTCAACTCTCGTTTCACGCAGCCTCTTTCGCAAGCTGAGCTCGATAGTGTTGTTCGCTCAGTCGATCGAGTTGTGAATGTACGGGGTCAACGTGGATATTACGTATTGAGCGCAAAAAGAATAGTGGAGATGCTCGCACTAACCGAGCAAGAGAAGATCAAAATCCGATTCCACACGTCAACTCGTTCAATCATTCGGGAGAAGGCGAAGGAGGCCACTGCGTCGCGCCGGGCCTTAAGAGACAAGAAAATTTCCAATCTTTATCGAAGCGGCGATTTCACTCAAAACGAAATCGCGAAAAGGGTTGGTTGCTCATTAAGAACTGTTGCGAGCGTTCTTTCGCGAGCAAGACGACAGCACTTCAGTTCACTTCCGATGCTGCAAATAGCAGTTCCTTTTGTTATGCAACAACGTAGAGGGATTGTTTTATGCAGCATCAGTCAATCGCATCTACAAAATCAAAAGCTGTTGCAGATGCGATTAACATCCAACCGCACATTCGCATTCAGTATGCCAAGCAGCAGCCCTACCTGGCCTAATCATGACCTACAGAACACCCGCAACCGAAAGAAAGAAGACTCTTTTAACAAACAACATGAAAACATGTCTACCAAGATTCTCAGCAACTATGCAATTTTTTGTCATACGTGTTTATCTGTAGTGTGCTCTGCACCTCTTTACGATCTTGACTCGCGTTGGGTGGTGTGATTATCTCGATTTATCCAGAGCTTCCTGTTGCTGCTCTATCTCTCTTAGAAGCATCTTGATCTCTCCTATCAGTTTGTAGTCTGCTTCGCCAGAGACTTTATCTGCTTTTTTAAGTGCATTTTTAGCCGTCTTTAGGTATCCGTTGATATCCTTTGGTTTTCTGGATTGCGTGTTTGAGGAGGTTTTTAACTTATGTTGTAACGGCTCGTCACTGTTTTGTTTTGCTTCGGTAGGAAGGTCGTTTTCTTTGACTTCTAGTACAAGCGCTGTGATTTCGTCACTGTCGTAGCTGTTTCCCTTTACTGCTTCGATGATGAAGTTCTGTTTGTCTCCTGGCAGCTTTGAGATTGCTTCAGCCTGAGTTTGGGTAATCTTCCCCTCATCGAGCAGGTCGTTGCCCTCTTTTGTCAGATTGCGAGCAATGTTTAACAGCACTTGCGCTGTTCTTTCCGACACTCCGAAATGCTCTGCGAGCACAGTTTTGGTATTGCGACCCTTCAGGCTTGGGTCGTCTTTTCTCCACTCGACGAGTTTGTCGGCAAGCACTTTGAAACCCTGGGCTCTTTCGGAGGGTGTGATGTTCCTTTGCCCCATGTTGCTTGAGTGCATAATGAACTCTGCTTGTTCATCACTGAGGGACCCAAGTTTATGGCAGCGGCCGGGAACCATACGCCATGCATCGCCATACTTTTCTGCCAGAAGCTTGCAGGCGCGCCAGCGTCTTTCTCCGTCGACGATTTGAACGCCGTCTTCGGTTTCGCGCAGAATGAGCGGCTCTACTTCTTTGCTGTTGTAGATGAGACCGGCGAGGTTTTTTACGTCTTCTTCGGTAATCTTGTACGCGTTGTTCGGGTTTGGCTTAATGTCTTCGATGTCGAACCAGTCAAATCCCATCTCGCTCAAAAGCGTATTCCGTCGATTATCGTTGGCCATTTTGTCAGTAATCGATGCGTTCTGGTTGTCTCTTGCATTAAATGCAGCGACTCGTAGCTCTTCTTCCGAGAGCTTCTCGTGCTTTGTGACAACGTTTGCCACTGCTCCCCCATTTCGAGCTATGGCGGCTTGTAGCTTTTTCTTAGGCATTCATTTCCTCGATTTCTTGAGCGAGCAAACGATACTGCATTCCAGGTTTGCTGTCGGGCGCGTAGGTAATCAACGGTTCCATTGCAAGGCTTGCCTCTGGGACCACTGTACTTTTCTCAATCTTGGTATTGAAGTATTCTGCGTTCGGAATTGCTTCCTTAAGCAATTCGCATCCGACTTTGTAGGCAGAGGTCTTTCTTTCGATCATCGTTTGCAGAATCTTCCAATGCTGCGGGAGTCGGCGGCGTTCTTTTGCGGTCCTGTTTATGGTATCAATCGTCTGAGATAGCCCCGCAATTGCAAATCCATCAACTTTGATCGGGATAATAATGTGTGAAGCATTGTTTCCAGCTTCAAGCGCCACGATGGCGTTTGTGGTTGTCATATCCAAACGTGGTCCGCAATCGATAATAATGTAATCGAAGCGGTCATCGCCTTCTTTTGCCATTTCTTCTACGAGGTCCTCGATTGCATAACATAGTCTTGTATCGACGCCTCCTGCGATTTCTGCTTTCAGACGTGTATCTGCGTCTGCAAATCGGAAATTCGATGGAACACAGAATACGTTATTGTAATCGGTCGGTTTCATCACATCTCGGAGGCTTTTCCTCTGTCCGTTCGGTGTTGTCTGGTAGAGAACGTCCGCGATGCATGCTTCTTCGGAGCGCGGGTCGTATACTCTGAGACTCTGGCTTACGTTTCCCTGGCCATCCATATCGATTACCAGAACTTTGTATCCCATTTCAGATAGGCATACTGCAAGGCATGTGCAAGTTGTAGTCTTTGCGACGCCGCCTTTGTAGCTCATGATCGAAATAATAGTCGGTTTCTCCGCGGATTGTGTAAGCTGTCCGTTAAGGAGCAAATCGGCAAGTTGCGACTTGTTAAGGCCCCGGCGTTCAGCTTCCCTTTCAAGTTCTTCTACGGTCTCTCTGCCCAGAGAAAGCGATTGCTGTTGCTTTTCTCCGCCTTTCGACTTACCTTTGGTGGCCATTTTGACCTCTTTCGTTTCCGACTGATTTTTCGACATGCCGTATCCTATCATTGCTGTGTTTTTGTTTCGTTTGATTTTGGCTCTGTGCAGTCGCTGCACACTTTGTCGTTTGCATCATTCTATACGCATCATTTTTATTCGACAAGCGTATTTACTCGCTATTTTCTTTTCTTGCAAGATAATACATATCTTTTCGCTTATTGTTAATTATATATGTCTGTGTTTTGCAATTCTACGCTTTACTGCAACTGTGCAGCGACTGCACAGTTGCAGTAATTCCCTTTTATGAGATTGAAAGACGAGTGAGCAACATAGTACTGTGCAGTCGCTGCACAGCAGGGGAACGTGCCTTCTGAAATTAGATTAAAGGTTGCTCGTCGTGGCCCTGTGCAGTCGCTGCACAGTAAACGTTTATGCATTTGGTAATCGGCGCGAGATGACAGGAGTCAATGGAAGATGAAATCCTGTCATAAGGAGGGAAGAAAATGGATGGCATCGGATATGACATTGATACCCCCCGTTGACGGAGAAGTAGAAATTGTGGAAGCAGGGAAGTGAAACAATGAGATAATTCAAAGGTAAAAGGGAAGAGGTGAAAAGATGAATTACTCCACAATCAAATATTTCGACATTGCTAATGGTGAGGGTGTTCGCACGACACTGTTCGTGTCAGGATGCCGGCGAGGCTGCCCTGGTTGCTTTAACACAGAAGCGTGGGACTTCTCAGCAGGGAAACCATTCACTCGCGAGATCGAAGATGAAATCATCGAGAGTTTAAGCGCTTCTTACGTTGATGGGTTGACGCTTCTTGGCGGTGAGCCAATGGAACCGGAGAACCAAACGGGTCTGCTGCCGTTTCTCCAGAGGGTGAGAAGCCGCTTTCCTGAAAAAACCATTTGGTGCTATACAGGCGAGCTTTATGAGAACTTGCTTGACTCTCGATCTCGATGTAGTTGCAAGGAAACCCAGGAGATTTTGTCTCTCGTTGATATTTTGGTGGATGGCCCATTTGAGCAAGATAAGCATGACATTACTCTCAGGTTTAAAGGATCGTCCAATCAGAGAATTATCGATCTTGCAAAAACAAGAGCGGAGGGGGAACTTCGACTTTGGGAAGACGATCCAACTTATGCGACGCATAGCATGAATCGTGATTAATCGAATCGTAAGATATAAGCTTCAAGATAGATAAGGCCGCCACGAGGGATGTGGCGGCCTTATCTAAAGGCTCAATTGCTAGACTCTATCGAGGCGCATATCGGGGCTCTATGCGGGGTTCTCGTGAATCATAATATGCTTCACATTGTCAAAATGAGACTCAACGGCATCGTGAGCGGCTTCAGCGATTTCATGAGCTTGATTAAGTGTTTGCGAGCCATCAACGGCGATTTCTGCGTCAACGTATACCTTGTTTCCAAACTTGCGCGTGCGCAAGTCGTCGATTCGGATGACGCCCGGTGTATTGCTGATGACATCTCCGAGCTCATGTTCGAATGCCGAATCGCAAGCGGTATCAGTTAGGCTACTAAGTGATTCCTTTAAGACATCGAATGCGACCTTCAATATGATGACGCAGATGACCAAGCTGGCAATTGCGTCGCCTGCGTGAAATCCGAGCATCGAGGCGCCGATGCCAGCAAGCGCGCCAACGGAGGAGAGCGCGTCAGAGCGATGGTGCCATGCGTCGGCCATGAATGCACTCGAGTTTATGACGCGCGCCCAATGGCGGGTATACCAGAACATCCCTTCCTTTGCGACGATAGATACAATTGCCGCGATGAGGGCAATGAGGCTCGGCGTGGCGGTATCGAGATACGACCCGGTCGCAATGCTCTCCAAACTGGAGTATCCGATTGCCAAGCCCGTGAACAAAAGAATCAGACCCAAAGCAAGGGATGCAACGCTTTCGAACCGTTCGTGTCCATAAGGGTGGTCGCTGTCGGCGTCGCGCTCAGCAAGCCTCACACCCACAAATGCAATAGCGGTTGCGAACACGTCCGAAAGCGAGTGGACGGCATCGGATATCATTGCGGTGGAATTGCCGAAAATGCCTGCGAACAGCTTAAAGGCTGCAAGAAAGATATTTCCGCCCACTCCGACAGTGGCGACTTTCCGGGTTACTTTTTGCCTATCCGGAATGTCTCTGTCCTTGCGAGACTTCGGGTCTTCGTCATTCATAGGGTTGGTTTTGGGGTTATCTGTCATTGGTCGAACTCCTTGGGTAGGGAACAGTGTCTCTTAGCTACCCGCACTTGCGTTCGAAAAATACAAAACGCGCCTGCGGAACGGCAACTGTCCCGCAGGCGCGTCCAAAAGATGCATCTGCTGCCGACGTCCCCGCCGGCCCGGCTCCATGGCGCTACACCACGGCCTGATCAGTTTGCGCTGTAAAAGCTTGTCGCGTTGACTGTCGCGGCAATGCAGTGCAAAGAGTGGCCACATTGTAATCGTTGCGGATTCAGTTTGTCACCACTAACATCAGGATTGTGGCGAAAAAGTGAATCTAGCAGGTATAATGCTACGCAAGCGCACCCATGGGATCCCATGGTGCTAGGGGAGTGGGGGCGCTGTCGTAGGCTGCAAGCTCATCCTCGGTGAGATATTTCTTGTCGACGACGACCTGATAGACGTACTCCGAGAACCAATCGTCGGTCATAAGATCATAGCCGTCATGGCCGTGGTCTTTGCCCCAGCTGTTCTCGACGCGCCAAAGCGTGGGCTTCCCCTCGCCGTCGAAGTTCACTCCCTGAAACACCATCGCATGTGTCATAAGCGATTCGCCATAATCGAGTCGAGCCGCTTTGTCCAAGCCTGCCATTACCGGCACGCCGAACAGCCCGTCGGCATCCATGGTACTGATACCCATCATGCCGTCGTCTTGCAGGTAGTTCTGGTCGACGTCGCAGCCGAACCATACAGGAAGGCCGTCCTTGAGCTGGGCGATTGCCGCTCTCTTTAGAGATTCGACGGGAAGGTTCACGTAATGGACCCCTCCATCTTCGGCAACATTACCAAGGAACCTTACGGAATATGAACGATAGTACGGCTTGTCTTCGGTCGGAGCGTTGATGACCGAGATGTAGTCGTCGAGGTTCATGCCTACGTATTCGTCGAAGAACTGCTTTGGACTGAAGGTCCCCGAAACGACCAGCTTGTCGTCCTTGTCGCGGATACGGGCTTCAAACGACTTCGGCGGCTCGCCGAGGCAAATTGCAAGCATGCGGTAGAACTGCTCGAGAAGCTCAGCCTGCTTTGCGGCAAGGGTCTCCTTGTCGGCACCGCCCGCGATCATATCGCGAAGCGCTTTAGCGCCAGCGCGAAGGAAGCGAGTAAGGAAGGCATCCATATCTCCCGTGTTCGACGAGCAGTGCGTTTCGGGCATGGCGTCCTTCGGCACGACGCCGTATTTCTTCACAATGGATCGAAACATATCCCACTGCCCGCCGTCGCAAAGCGGGTCAAGGAGAAGAAACGAAACATCTCGCGAGGTCACAGGCTCATTTGCGGTGGCAATGATGTTCTGGAAGAACCAGTTGGCGCGCTCGTACTTGTCCCAGAAGAGGGGATAGGCTTGCGATAACTCAAACGTCTTCAGGTTGAGCTTCTTCATGATGCGAAAGCGCATGGTGTTCAGGCTTGCGAACATCCAGCAGCGACCCGAGCGCTTCTGGTTGGTGATGTCGCCTTGGGAGAGCTGGACGTCGAAGGTGCTCGCATCGAGGCTGAGCGCCTCGGGGACGCGGGCGACCTTGCGTATCGGGCTTGCGGAAACGGCATTCTTTGCGATGCGCGCGACTGGGTCTGAGGCAAAGGCCGCATGCGCATTGCGGGTGACCTTGTCGGGGATGGCGGTGTGGGCGATAGGGCCTTCGGTTTGATTCATAGATACCTCCAAACGGGAGTGCTGCAACTTATGTTCGGAGGTTAGCACAACGACGGGAAAACGGGCAGGCCGATGACGGCTGGTAGAACAAAACCGCGCGACGCCAGAGATGGGCAACGCACTCTCAGGCGGCCGCGCGGCACAAGGCGATGAGGTCCTTTATTTCATGGCTTCGAGTTTCGCCAGCACTGCTTCCTGCCCCTCGATAAGCTCGCCGCCCACATAGAGGTAGGGAATCTTGTTCGCGTCGCCGCCGAGCGCAAGCAGCTCTTGGTAGGGGGCTTCCTGCTCGACGTCGCGCTTGTCGAGCTCTATCCCCAGCTCATCGGCGAGGTTCACCGCAACCGAGCAGGTTGAACAGGGCGCCCAGTAATAAAGAATAGGCTTTTCCATCGAGAATCCTTTCAGTCGGAAACACTACGGCAAGTATACGCTTAGGCAACTTTCTTGGCGGCTTCGATCGCGGTAGAGCCTTGCAACGGGGCGAAAGTGACATATCTGTGAGGGTTGGGTATCAATCTGGCGAAGAGTTCCCCTGGTTCAAATTCCCACCACATGAGGAGGATATGTTCTACCTTCGGAAAGCAAGCGAGAAGATTATAAGCACGAGGTTGAACATGGCTGAACGGGCAAAGGACACATCATTCACGGCGAAGAGCTTGTTCGAGGGGCTCTCTGGCGCGCAGCTTACGGCGGGCGCGCTTGCCGCGGTGACATCGATGCTGCTGTCGGCGCAGATTGGCATTGCGGGGTCGGTGATCGGCGTTGCGGTTGGCTCGGTCGTCTCGACGGTCGCATCTCAGGTGTACAAGCGCTTCCTGGAGCAGTCGGCGACTAAGCTGCGCGGCATGCGCGACTCGGATGAAGAATCGAGTACCGACGGTGTTGGCGTCGCTGAAGGGTTGGAAGGTTTAGAGGCGGTCCCATTTGGGGCGGAGGAAGATGACACAGCCTCGACGAAAGAAGATGTGCGAGCTGACGGCCTGAAAGCGGGGCAAACCGAACAAGCCGAGTTTGCGGGCGGTTCGATGAGGAGCGTCGATCAGCTCGCCTCGGGGCGTATGATTGCTGGGGGAGTGCCCGGCCGCGCCACGGCGACGCCTCATCTGGGTGATAAGTCGCTCGCCGGGGACATCACTGCGCAGCATGTTCGCGAGAAGCGCGAGCATGATAAGCGCATGCAGCGAGGCGTGATTGCCGTGTCGATAGTGTCCGCCCTCGTCGCGGTGGCGGTGAGCGCGGGATTTGTCATGCTGACCACGCAAGGCCAGGGTCTTGGCGCGAAGCCAGCGGCGATCGAGCAGGCGGTTCGGGGGAACCAGGATTCGGACGCGCAGCAAGATGCCCAGGTGGACAAGCAGCACGTGGCCGATTCTGAGGCGAGCGGTGATTCCCAGAGCGCGTCCGCGTCGAGTGCAACTTCGAATGCGGCGAAAAGCGACTCTTCGGATACCAACAGCTCGACTTCGCAAAATCAGTCAGGGTCCTCTCAATCGGGAGCGCAGGGAAGCGGCCAGGGGCAAAGCGGTACCTCGACATCTTCGGGTACAAATACAGGCGCAAGTTCATCGGGAGAGCAGGGGAGCGCGAGCGGCGGAAGCGCTTCTTCCGGCCAGGACTCCGCATCGGGGTCGTCGTCTGCTTCCAACGGCACCGTATCTGGAAACGGCGAATAGAGGTTTCGCAAGCGCGGCCAATCGCATGGATACAACCAACAATCAGGGCTTCGTCGGGGTATAATCCCTGCCATGTCTCAATACGAACCCAACATAGACGACGTCGCGCTTATCTTCGAGGGCGGTGGCATGCGCGCGAGCTACACGGCCGGTGTGGTGACGACACTGCTCGAACGCAAGCTGAGCTTTCCGAAGGTTTACGGCATTTCCGCTGGTGCAAGCCATACGGTCAACTATGTGTCGCGCGATATCGAGCGCTCGCGCGCCTCGTTCACCGATTTGGTGCGCGACCCTGAGTTCGGAGGTGTCGGTAGCTTCCTATCTGGTAGAGGGTTTTTCAATGCGCATCACCTCTACGAGGGAATCGCTGAGGATTTGGCGGGCACCGACGAGGTGATGGCCTTCGACTTCGAGACGTTCCTTGCGAACAAGGCCGAGGTGCACATCGAGGGATTCGATTGGGAAACCGGCGAGACCGTGGCATGGACGAAGGCGGATATGCCGACGATGCTCGACATGATGCTGCGCGTGCGCGCGAGTTCGACTATGCCCCTGTTCATGCCGCCGACGACGATCGACGGCCGCACCTATATGGACGGCGGAATGGGGACGAGCTGGGGAATTTGCCTCGACGCGGCGCGGCGCGACGGTTTCGAGCGCTTCTTCATTGTGCGAACACAGCCGCGGGGGTATCGCAAAAAGCCCCTTGGTGCTTTGCCGCGCGCCGTGTTCCGTGCCGCTTTCCGGAACCATCCCTTGGTTGCCGAGCGCACCATCGAGAGGCCATCTCGCTATAACGCCCTGTGCGACGAGGTGGAGCGGTTCGAGCAGGAGGGCTCTGCCTGCGTTTTCTATCCCGACGAGATGCCCGTTGACAACAAGGAGACGAATTGGGAGAAGCTTTGCGCGTCCTACGATGCGGGCTACGCGCAGGCGCAACGCGAGGCAGCCTCGTGGGAGGCGTGGATTGGTGGCCGGTAGGCGATGTCGCAAGAGGGGAGAGCAATGCCGATAATCACATTGGGGCAGACGGGCGACGCAGATGTCGAGAGGGGCGGGGCCTTCTCCCTGTTCACGCGCACGGCCGACGCAGAACTGCGCGAGAGAGGGCTGTTCATCGGCGAGTCGCTCAAGGTGATCGAGCGCGCGATGGTCGCCGGCGCAGTCCCGCGCGCGATGCTGCTGCCCGAAAAGCTGCTCGAGGACACGATGCCCGTCATCGAGCGTGCGCTTGCGGCAGATGCCTCGACGCCGATTTACGTCGCGCCGAAGGCGCTCTTCAAGGAAATCACCGGGTATGAGGTGGTCAGAAGCGCACTTGCCGTGTTCGAGCGCCCGTCTTTACCAAGCGCGACCAAGCTGCTGGACAGTCTGGGTGCACGCCGTGTGGCGGTGCTCGAGGATATCGGGAACTCGACCAACATCGGGGCGATCTTCCGCTCCGCCGCCGCGCTCGGCGTCGACGCGGTCCTTGTGACCCCGTCGTGCCACGACCCGCTTTTCCGTCGCGCCGCCCGCGTGTCGATGGGGACGGTGTTCCAGGTTCCCTGGACGCGGATCGGAAGCGTTCAGTCTTGGGCGGGGGAGGGGATTCCGCTCCTTCACGACCTGGGGTTCAAGGTCGCGGCGATGGCCCTGTCCGACGAATCCATCTCGCTTGATGATAAGGCGCTTCGCTCCTGCGAGAAGCTCGCGATCGTCCTCGGAACCGAAGGCGAGGGCTTGTCTCAAGCCACGATCGACGCGAGCGACTACACGGTGAAGATCCCCATGGCGCACGATGTCGACTCCCTGAACGTGGCCGCGGCAAGCGCCGTTGCCTTCTGGGAGCTGCGGGTGCGGTGAGCTCTCTGCCGGCGATAATTTCGACGGTGAGGCGGGGGTCGGGTGATTGCCTCGCTTTCTGCTTTTTTGGGAAAGGCCGACGTCGAGAATAGCGGGGGCGCCGGTCGTTAGGGGCTGCCCCTGCGTGCTTTGCAAGCTTAAAGCTCTTTTTGCTGGTAAAGGCCGCGTTGCTCGAAGCCGAGGGTCGCATAGTACTTGCGCGTCCCCACCGCGCTGATGACGTTTATGCGCTCGTAGCCTGCCTCTCGCGCGATTTCGCACGCCCGCGCGACGAGCTTGCGGCCCAGCCCCGTGTGCTGCGCGCCCGTGCTTGCATGCCCGAGCGCGGCGACGGCGCCGTACACGTGTACCTCGCGGATCATGGCCTCGTCTGCAGCCAGGGAGAAGGCGCCGAGGGCGGAGCGCTCTTCTTGCGCGCTTGCGCTTACGGGCTCAATATCGCGTGCGGCCTGGTGAGGGATGGCCTTGCCTTCGACCGGCATTGCCTCGCACTCCGTTGAGCCGATCGCTCCGCGCTCGCTTTCCGCTTCCGCGCGCGCAGCCTCGATCGCGCTCGCTTTCGGCAGCGACAGACGCAAAAACCCTGCGATTTTCCCCTCGGGCGTTACCCACTGCAGGAAGCGTTCGCTCGACACGGTGGTCTCGTAGGGGAACTCGACGAGCGTAAGCTCGGTCAAATCCGCCCCGCGCGTGCCGATCTCGCGCGTCCTGATTTCCTCCACGCCGCCGCCGCGACGCGCTAGCTCGCAATCGACCATCTGACGCAGGTTCACTTTCTTGTTGCCGGCCATGATGTCGTGCGAGGAGATGTCGCGGATCATGCGCGACACGCGAACGTAGGGGGGTGTGGCCTGCATGTTCGCGACCAACACGTCGATGAGCTCTCTCTCGGTGTAGGGCTTCCACGTGCCGTTTCGCCAGTGTTCCACAAGACCCGTGCCGTCGACGAGCGCGCAGGGATACATTTTCACCTCGTCGGGAAGGAAGCGCCTGTCGGTGACAAGGGCACGGTACCCCGCGACGTCGCTCTCGGGCGTGGCCCTGTAAAGGTTAGCCATGAAGTGCGCGTGGATTTTGAAGCCGAACAGCCTTGCGAGCTCGAAGGCGCGCCCGATGCGATCGAGGGAGATGCGGCGCAGGTTCGCATCGAGTATGTGCTGGTCAAGGCTTTGGATGCCGATTTGCACCTTCGTTGCGCCGAGTGTCCGCATTTCGGTGAGCGCTCCGGGGGTGATGCAATCGGGGCGTGTCTCGATGACAAGCCCCACCGAGCGATGCGTTGCCTGCGTGTTGCGCTCGTGTTCGAGGGTGACGTCTGCGAGCGCGGCCGTCTGGCTTTTGCTTGCCCGCTGCCAGCCCGCGTCGTTCCCGTAGAGTTCGCGAACCGCCTGGTTGTAGGTGAGCTCGCCGCAGGTGACCCGAGCCTGCTCGTTGCGAGCAAATGCGGCGAGGTCGTCTCGCTCGCTCAAAACGCCGCAATGCTCGTAGAAGGCGCGTCGCCCGGCGATGCTTGCGCGTTGCGCGTCTGCGTTCGCGGCCTCGTTCAGTGCGCGGAAGAGCTCGCGCGTGAACCAGAATCGGTACTCGCGCGGATAGTCTGTCCAGGTGCCGCCGAGGACGATGAGCTCTACCTTGTCGGTCGTGTGCCCCATGTCAGCGAGCGTGCGAAGGCGAAGCGCCACCTGCAGATAGGGGTCGAACCAGTTGCGCTCGGCCCGCTGACAGGCGGGTTCGTCGGCTAGATAGCTCTTCGGCATGCGGATGTCGTTCGGGCAGTAGAGGCAGGCGCTTGCGCAGGGCCACGGCTTGGTGAGCACCGTCACGGTCGCCACACCCGACGCGGTGCGCATGGGTTTCATCCGCAGGGTGCGCACGAGGAGCGCCTCGAGCGCGTCATCGATGTCCCAACCGCGCCATAGCTCGGGGTCGGATTCCTTGACCTTTTGGTAGAAGGGGAGAAGCTTCTTTTTTGCCACCGCGCGAACAGGGCCTCGTAGCTCGCGGTTGCGCGCGCGGATAATTCGGTCGAGCGCGTTCGCGTCGAGCGGCTGACCCTGTTCTCTTAGGGTCGACAGTATGATTTCGAGGGTTTTCTGCATAAGCGGCATTGTACGCTATGCGGACCTGGCACGCACTGGCGGATTGCTGGCCTGCTGCGGGCGGCGCGTTGAACCGCGAAGCGATACAATGCACGGGATGCCTTATGGATGCTGAAACCGCCCGAAAGCTGTGTGACATAACCTCGACCTTCTACCGCGAGAACGCCTCGTCGTTCTCGTCGACCCGTCGCGCCTCGTGGGCTGGTTGGGGGCGCTGCCTCGACGAGATGGGGCTTTGTGCCGGGACGTCGGCGGCGGTAAGCAGCGGGTCGCACCTCGAAGGCTCTCGACACGAGGGTGTGGCGCGTCCTGGCAGGTTGGAGCGCGATGTTGGCGAGCGCCCCGATGATGCGGGGTCTTGCGGCGAGCGTTCGGAAGGCCCTCTTCCCGGAGATGTCGCCCCCCTCGCCTGGCAGCCTTCCCGCGAGCCGCTTCGCGTGCTCGATGTGGCGTGCGGCAACGGGCGCTTCCTTCGCTTTCTGCAAGAGGCGCTGCCCAGTGCGGCGATAGCCTACTTTGCGGTGGACGATTGCGAGCAGCTTGCGCGCGATGGGCTCGCGGGCGACGCCGACAACGTTGCCTTCCAGAAGCTTGATATCGCAAACTCGCTGATAGACGGTTCGATTGAGCGCGCAATCGAAGCGCCGCCTGTCGATATGGCGGTGTGCTTCGGATTCTTCCACCACATTCCCGGTGCCGATTCGCGGGCGGCGCTTCTGCGGGCGCTCGTCAAGAGCGTGCGTCCCGGCGGGCATGTGGCGGTGTCGCTTTGGCAGTTCGCGAAGAGCCCCGAGCTTGCAGCAAAGGCGGTAGAAACGACGGCGAAAGCTCGCGTGGAGTATGGGCTGCCCGCGCTCGATGAGGGCGATTACCTGCTTGGATGGCAGAACAGGCAGCATGCATACCGCTATTGCCACACCTTCTCGGACGAGGAGGTGGCTGACCTCGCTCGTGCCGTCGACCGCCAGGCGAGCCTCGTTGCGCGATTCGAGGCGGATGGCCGGACGGGCACCCTGAACAGCTATCTCGTGTTTCGCCGTCGGGCTTAACCGCTATCATGACCTATGCTCCGCGGCCAATCGCGGACTTGGCACCGAGAATGCGGGGTTTCTCGTTTAGTAGCCAAAAGAGGCTTGCGAGCTGCGATACTCGCAGTTCAGCGGGCGATTCTTCCACGGTTTCGTTTGACAGGTTCGCTGGGTTCCTAGCTTGTGGTGGCCGCTGGCCTATCGGCGGCGGACTCGTCGAGGGTGGAGTCAGCAGCGGCAGCAGCAGCGGTGCTACTGCCCTTGTCGCCAAGCTGAGTTGCCACGACGGAGGCGAAGATGAGCGCGAAGCCTAACGCCATCCTCGGCGTGAGCGCCTCGCCGAAGAACGCCACGCTGAACAGGGCGCAGAACACGCTTTCAAGCGAGCAGAGCAGGCCCGCCTCGGAAGGGGACACATGTGCCTGTGCCGTGTTCTGCGCCACGGCCCCAAAGGCCGCCGAGAGGACGGCAACGTAGGCCATGGCGCCGATGAACTCGGGAGTGATCACCTGCGCCGCCGTTGGCATGGGCTGCGTGGTCAAGGCGAGCAGCAGGGCCAGGAAGCCGCTGGTGAATTGCTGGACGACGGTGGTGGTCAGGATATCGTTATCGCGCATGACCAGGCCGATGATCACGATTTCAGCGCCGTAGAGGAACGCCGAGAGAATGCTGATGCCGTCTCCCAGGCTGATGGAGAAGCCTTCGGTCAGCGATACCATCCCGATGCCGGCCGTGCATATTGCCGCGGAGATAAACACTTTGGCGGGCGGGCGGCGGCGGGAGACCACCCACCAGATGAACGGCACAGTCAGGCAATAACACGCGCTCAAAAAGGCATTCTTCGATGGTGTCGTCATGCCCAGGCCCATAAACTGCGTCCAAAACCCGAGGAACGTTGCTACGCCTATGATCATGCCCGCCTTCAGCGTCTTCCGGCAGAAACTTCGCTTGATATGGGGAAACAGGATGATGAGCAAAACGATGCCCGCCCCAAAGAAACGGATGGCGGTGAACCAGGTGGCGCCAACGGTGGTTATGGCGCTTTTGCCGATCACGAAGCCGAGGCCCCAGATGGCGGCGGCCGTGATGAGGATGAGCCGATAAACGTTCGTTGGGTATTGCTTGTCGAGGATGCTCATGATTGCTTGTGCTCCTGGCAATTCGGAGAAATGATACGGCTAGCATGGAACTAGGATGCCAGCCACCTCTTCAATTGAGATTGCGAAATGAACCTCCTGCCACTTGCGCAGCGAGGAGACCCCTATGTTTTCCGTGCAGTTGAAGAGGGTATGCGGGATATCGTAGAAGCCATTCGAATTGAACATTATGCACGGTCTGCCCGGCAGTTCAAGTGATATGAGGGAAATGACCTCGCTCGTGCCGTTTACGACAGGATTGGTCTTGTTGCACGGTTCGAGGCGGGCGGCGGAACGGGTATCCCGAACAGTTGAGCTTCGCGAGCGAACGATGCAAAGCGCCATCGGCGTCGTATGCGGGCGCCGCCCAGCTGATTGCTTGAATGCCGACGTTTTCGATAGGCTATCATAGGGCAGTGCCCGCCCAGCTCGCGACGTTGCGTGCTGCGGACCCTAACTTCCGTTGCGCTGGAATCCTCCAACGCCTTGAGCCTGCATAAGGAAAGGATGTCCTATGAACGTGGTTTGCTTGGATTTGGAAGGTGTGCTCGTCCCCGAGATTTGGATCGCGTTCGCCAAGGCGAGCGGCATTCCCGAGCTTGAGCGAACGACGCGCGACGAGCCCGACTACGATAAGCTCATGAACTCCCGTCTGGACATCCTGCGCGAACATGGACTTGGCCTGGCCGAGATTCAAGACGTGATCGCCACGATCGACCCAATGGAGGGCGCCCGCGAATTCCTCGATGCGCTGCGCGAGAAGACGCAGGTCATCATTATCTCCGACACCTTCGAACAGTTCGCGCAGCCTCTGATGCACAAACTCGGCTGGCCCACCATCTTCTGCAACTCGCTTGAGGTGGGCGAGGACGGCGCCATCACCGGCTACAAGATGCGCTGCGACCAGACAAAGCTCACGACCGTTCGCGCGCTGCAGAGCTGCGGGATGGAGACCATCGCTGCGGGCGATTCGTACAATGACCTGGGAATGATTCGCGCAAGCAAGGCGGGCTGGCTGTTCAAGGGTGCGCCGTCGACGAAGGCCGAGAACCCCGATGTCCCCACGCTCGAGGAATACGACGAGCTTCTGGCCGCAATCGAGTCTGCGCTGTAGAAAGCTGCCGAGCCCCATCGGTTCGAACGCAACATTTGGTATCGCGCTCGCACCGACGGGCCGTCGTTCTCTTGGCTTTTAGGTTGCGAAGGCTGCGGGGCGCCCCAAGCGCGCTATCCCGCCACGCGCAGGTCGAGCTCTTGAATGTAGGAGCCGTTCTCGTCAGACTCGAGCACGGCATATGCGACGGCGGGCGTGACGTTCACGCCGCGCAGAAACTCCAGATAGCGCAAGGGGAAAGTTGTCGAGTCCTCCTCGTCGCTGTCGACCATCGTGTCGCAGCCGGCAACGGCGAGGACGGGACGCGCCACCTCGCGGTCGGGGCCGAACACCTTCGCCGTCTTTAGGAAGAAATCCCCCTTGTCGAAGGTGAAACAGGGGTGCACGTGGGCGGCGCGCTCGTTTCGCTGCCGCATCTCGCTTCGGTGCTTGTTGTCGAGCGAGCAGTAGTGCATGCCAAACGAGAACCCCTGGTCGTGTGCCCATATCATCAGTGAGAGCGCAAGCTGCTCGCTGCCGGCGATGGGAAGGCCGCCTGAGTATCCGTAGTCGTACATCACGTCGAAGGGTGGGTTGCGCACGACAAGCCCGCGGCGCGCGAACTCGTCCCAGCTGTGGAAGGGGAAGCAGAACTCGAGCATGTTGATCCCGCGGATGCCGATCTCCTCGAAGCTCGCGAGCAGCTCTTTCGTGCGCGCCTCGGTGCCGGGGATGATGGGCATCTCCACCATGACGTCGGGGATGTGGCGCTTCGCCAGGCGCATCGCATCGAGCACGCGCTCCTGCATGGGCTCGGGGTCGAAGTCCTTCACGCTGAAGCGGATCTCTTGCAGCCCCGCGTCACGCAGCGCCCGCGCCATGTCCTCTGTCAGCAGGTCGCCCGAGGTATACATGCGCTTGTGCGCCTCGGGGAAAAGCTCGCGTGCGCGGTTGAGGAACGCGATTGACGCATCGAAGCTCAAAAGCGGCTCGCCTCCCGTGAGCCCGATGACGGCGAGGCCGTTTTTGTAGGTTTCGGCGGCGCGGGCGAGGCCCTCTTCCCATGGGCAGCCCTCGCGGACGAACTTGTCGTAGTCCGCCTGGTTGTGGTTGAAGCAGAAATAGCAGTCGCGATGGCACCTGAACGTGGTGGAAAACGTCTCGGAGCCTTTGTTTCCTGTGCACTCGATGCATGCCTTCGAGATCCAGCCCATGCGGATTGACGCACCTGCGTTACGGAACTCGGCTCCGCGTTGCGCAAGCTCGTCTCGCAGTTGGGCGATCTCGGCATCGGAGGAGCCTGCGGGCGCGAATTCCACGCCATGCTCGGCGAGCGCGCGAAGGTAGGTCTCGCGGACCTCGTCGTAGTGGCGCAGCGCCGCGCGAAGGGAATCGTTGCCTGCCAGGGTGCCTGCGTTCATGAAGTCACATCCAAGTCGTCGTCCGGTTGCATCTGCCTTGCGATTATAGCCGACCTTGCTCGCTTGCGCCCTTTCCGATAATTTGACGTCTTCTGAGACAACTTTGGGACGGGTAAATGTCATAATCGACGTGATTTTTGTAACGAATGCTAGTTTACCTGGGGAAACAAAGAAGTATAATCAGTGTGGTAACTGAGGCATAAAAGGGAGGGTGTCCCGTGGCGGCCAATTTGCAAAAACTCAAGCTCCTCTACATTGCGAAGATGCTCGTGGAGGAGGCCGACGCTGTCGCCGGCTTGACCATGGCGCAGATTCTCGAACGCCTCGAGGCTCACGGCATCACGGCGGAGCGCAAGTCGGTCTATCGCGACATCGAGTCGCTGCGGGAATTCGGCCTCGATATCCAGACGTTTCAGCGAGCGCCGCTCGAGTACGCCCTTGTCACGCGATCTATCGAGCTTGATGATCTGATGCTTATCGTGGACGCCGTGCAGAGTTCGCGCCATTTGACGCAGCGCAAGTCCGACGCGCTCGTCCGCTCGATCAAGCGTCTCGCGCCCAAGCGCGAGCGCGACCTGCTTGACCGTCACCTTTCCGTAAGCGGGCGCATCAAAATCCAGGGTGACTCGCTGCTCTACAATGTCGACCGCATCCTGGAGGCGATTGCGGGCAAGCGCAAGGTGTCGTTCCGCTATTTCAGCTACAACGCCGCGAAAGAGAAGGTCATGCGCCGCAGCGGCGAGCGTTATGTGGAGACGCCTGTGGAAATCATCGTGAACCAAGGCGTGTACTACCTGGTCACCTACAATCCCGAAACCGACAACTTCGAGGGCTTTCGCGTTGGGCGCATGGATTACGTGGAGGTCTCCGAGGAGCGAGCGGCGAAGGTTCCCCGTCAAAGCGATTTCTCGGTCGAGCGGCTCGACAATGCGGTCGTTGGTGCGGCTGGCGGCGCGTTCGTCGACGCGACGCTTATCGCTGATGGCCATGCTATGAACGCCGTCGTCGACCGCTTCGGACGCGACGTTGCCTCCACCGACCTCGGTGACGGAACGGCGCGCATCGAGGCCCGGATTGAGGAAGGCCCTGCGTTTTACGGATGGCTAGTGCGGTGCAACGGCACGGTTCGTATCGAGGGGCCGGAGTCGCTCGCAGAGAGCTACAAGCAGTATCTGCGTGCCATTCTTGAGCAGTGCTAGCATCATTCGGCTTCGCTGCGCTACACTTCGAAGAACTGAATGCGAATTCGCGGTGACTGAGTCGGGCGGGCCAGCAGGTCCGCCCGTTTTGTCGCGCGGGCGAACCTGTACGAGGAGCGACTTTTGTCTGAACGAACCAACGACGGCGCATCTGTCCACGTCACGACCCCCGAGAGCGAGGTCGCACAGCTTGCCGACGCATCCCGCGCGCATGAGCCTGGCGAGCTCGGCGCACTTGCCTGCAAGCTCTACGATGAGAACCCTAACCTTACGGAGGAAGAAGCCTACGAGGCGTTCATCGGCTGGGTCGAATCGCGCGGCATCGAGCTGTGGCCCCATCAGGAAGAGGCCCTCATGTCCATCATGGTCGGCGACCACGTGATCTTGGGCACGCCGACCGGTTCGGGCAAATCGCTCGTCGCGCTCGGCATGCACTTCATCGCGATGTGCTTCGGCGAGCGCTCCTACTACACGGCGCCCATCAAGGCGCTTGTGAGCGAGAAGTTCTTCAACCTGGTGGACATCTTAGGCCGCGAGAACGTGGGCATGATTACGGGAGATGTGCACATCAACACGTCGGCCCCGGTCATCTGCTGCACGGAGGAGATCCTCGCGAATCAGGCGCTCGCCGAGGGAAAGGACGCCCCCATTGAGAGCGTCGCTATGGACGAGTTCCACTTTTTCTCCGACTCCGATCGCGGCTGGGCCTGGCAGGTGCCGCTGCTTGCGCTTCCCAATGTGCAGTTTTTGCTGATGAGCGCCACACTTGGCGACGTTGACCAGATTGCAGGGCTGCTCGAGCGCCAGACGGGCAAGGACGTCTCCCGCATCATCGACGCGCCGCGCCCGGTGCCGCTTTCCTACGAATACGCGCTCACGTCGCTTGAGGGCACCGTCGAGCTCGCGCTGCGAAAAGGGGAGGGTCCGCTCTACATCGTCCACTTCTCACAGGACGCGGCGCTTTCGAGCGCGTCGGCACTGGCGAGCTACGGCGTGGCGACGAAGGAACAGCGCGAGGCAGTGAAGGAGGCCATGAAGGGCGCGCGATTCACCACGGCGTTCGGCAAGACGTTGAAGCGCCTGCTCGGCTGCGGCGTTGGCGTGCATCACGCAGGAATGCTGCCCCGTTATCGCCTGCTGGTGGAAAAGCTCGCCCAACAGGGCGTTCTCCCCGTCATCTGCGGAACCGACACGCTCGGCGTGGGCATCAATGTGCCCATTCACACCGTCGTGCTCACCGCGCTCACGAAGTTCGACGGCCACAAGATGCGCCGTCTGCGCTCGCGCGAGTTCCACCAGATCGCGGGGCGCGCAGGGCGATCGGGCTTCGACACCGAAGGCGTGGTCATCGCCGAGGCGCCCGAGCACGAGATCGAGAACCACAAGGCCGAGGTGAAGGCTGCGGGCGATCCGAAGAAGCTCCGCAAGATCAAGAAGAAGAAACCGCCCGAGAACTTCGTCAACTGGAACGAGGACACCTTCAACCGCCTGGTGGAATCGGTTCCTGAGAAGCTCACGCCCCGCATGCGTGTCACCCACTCGATGGTGCTCGCCGAGGTGGAGCAGGGGGGCGACGCCCGCGCCCGCGTGGAGGAGCTCATTGCCGACTCGTTGCAAACCGACGAGGAGAAGGTGGCGCTCTCGCAGCGTGCCGACGAGGTGTTTGCCACGCTTATCGCTGCGGGCGTGGTTGTGAAAGAGGATCTGCCCGACGGGGGCGCAAGTTACTACGTGACGGTCGATCTTCCTGAAGACTTCGCGCTCGACCAGCCGCTTTCACCCTTCTTGCTCGCGGCTTTGGAACTTTTGGACCCTGAAGATGAAGACTATGCGCTCAACGTGGTGTCGATGGTCGAGGCGACGCTTGAAGATTCGCGCCAGGTGCTGCGCGCCCAGGAGCGCCGTGCGCGCGACCGCGCCATGGCCGAGATGAAGATGGACGGCGTGGAATACGAGGAGCGCCTCGAGCGCATCGCGGACGTGACCTACGAAAAGCCCCTCGAAGATCTGCTCGATGCCGCCTTCGAGAAATACTGCGAGGGCGTGCCGTGGGCGCGCGACTTCTGTCTGCGCCCGAAGTCGGTGCTGCGCGACATGCTGGAGAGCGCCGCGGACTTCAAGGGGTATATCCAGAAGCTGGGGATCACGCGCTACGAGGGTGCCCTTCTCAGGTATCTGTCCGAGGCGTTTCGTGCCCTCGACCGCACGGTTCCCGAGGGCAAGCGCGACGAGCGGCTCGAGGACGTCGTCGCTTGGCTGGGGCTTATCGTGCGCTCGGTCGACTCGAGCTTGGTCGACGAGTGGGAGAACGCGGGCGCCGCGCTCGATGCCGCGCCGCCTTCGCCCGAGGACGAGCCGGTGGTACGCGATCGTCGCGGGCTTACCGTTCTTGTGCGGAACGCCCTGTTCAGCCGTGTGCGTGCGGCGGCGCACCGCGACGTTGCGACGCTTGGCGAGATGGATGCGGACTGGGGCTTCGGCGAGCGTGCTTGGGCGGTGGCGCTCGACGAGTTCTACGACGCACACGAAGAGGTGCTTCTCGATGCGGATGCGCGCTCGAAGGCCTATCTCGTGCTCGACGAGTCCGACGAGGAATCGGCCCACGTATGGCATGTGCGTCAGATTTTCCACGATGCGGAAGGCGACAGCGATTTCGCGATAGCGGCCGATGTCGATTTGGGCGCCACACAGGCAGGTGACGGGGTGGTGTTCGCGAACTATCGTGTTGGGTTCGCCGAGGACCTGGGGGAATAAGAAGATGCGTCACTGGCAAGGGGGAGCTGGGAGATATTTGTGGCGGAGCTTGTCGCCACGAGCGTCAATCATGAGGTTTCGGGCATGCTGCTCTATGCCAAGACTGACGAAGACATCCAACCAGACGGCGTGTACTAGACGAGTGGAAACCGGATAAGCGTGAAGACGCTCGACCTAAACCAGCCCTTCGACGTCATCCGCGCCCAGCTCGATGCCATAGCAGAGGCCCACTTCGGAAAGCTTGCGAGATAGCTGCCTCTGTCCCAACATGCTTTTGCGTCCCGTTATCGTGCGATGCGAGTAAACTGGCTGATTCTTGTATTCTGACGGTGTCAAGAACTGGCTGATTCTTGTATAATTTCGAGCTAAAGAACTGCCTGATTTTTGTAATGTGCTGGTAGATGGCTTGGAGATGAAGAGATGACAACTGTCTTTCGCCGCAAGTGTTACGACCGTCTTCTCGAGTGGAAGCGCGAGTCTCAGGGTAGAACGGCAATTCTCGTCGAGGGCGCTCGTCGCGTTGGGAAGACGACTCTTGCTTTGGAGTTTGCTAAACGCGAGTATGCCGACCACATCTACATCGACTTCTCCAAGGCGGACAAGGCTACACTCGATTTGTTCCGTGACCAAAGGGCGGACATCGACACTTTTCTCAGGATGCTGCAGCTCAACTATGGAAAGCTGCTCACGCCCAGAAACGGCCTCATCATATTCGATGAGGTGCAGCGCTTTCCCGTGGCGAGGGAATACGTCAAACATCTGGTAGCGGATGGCCGCTTTGACTACATAGAGACGGGTTCGCTCATCTCGATTCGCAAGAACGTGGAGAAGATAGTCATCCCTTCGGAGGAGGAACGCGTTAGCTTGGATCCTATGGACTTCGAGGAGTATCTCTGGGCAAATGGGCTAGACGTGTATGCCCAAGAGATTCGTCGCTGCCGCGACGGCCTTATTCCGCTGCCCGATCCCGTACATGCAAAGTGCAGCCGCCTCTTTAGCGAATACATGCTTGTTGGGGGCATGCCCCAGGTGGTTGAGGCGTTTGTCGAGGATGCCGACTTCAGGCGGCCTGACAAAATAAAGAGGCAAATCATCGATCTTTATCGTGAGGATATGCAGAAGTTTGGCGGAACCGAGGCAAGGCGAGCAAGGGCTGTTTTCGATGACGTCCCAGGCGAGCTTTCGTGCGCAAGCAAGAGGTTCAAATTCTCCAACCTTGACGGTGGCGATAGATTCGAGCAGTTCGAGCCGGCCCTGAGCTGGCTTGCCGATGCCCATCTGGTCAACCCTTGCTGTCTTTGCAATGACCCCAATGTAGGTTATCGCCTTCATGCCGATTCGTCTTCCCTCAAGTGTTATCTTGCCGATACTGGTTTACTCGTGAGCTTGGCGTTCGACGATGGCCCTGAGCTTCTGGACATACACAGGGACATTCAGTTTGGCCGCGTCTCCGTCAATAGGGGAATGCTCGTGGAGAACGTCGTTGCACAGCAGCTTCGAGCTCGTGGCCACTCACTCTTCTACTATAGCTGGGATGAGCCCTCATTGCGGGAGGGCGGACGGCTGCGACCCAGAGAGATCGACTTCCTGATTACGCGTGGCTACTCGAACGCCGCGGGCAAGCCGAGAATCTGTCCCGTCGAGGTCAAGTCTTCAAAGGCGTATTCGACGGTATCGCTCGACGATTTTGCCAAGCGTTATTCCGATCGCATCGGTGATGAATACGTCCTTCACCCCAAGCAGCTCAAGGTTGAAGGCAATCGTCAGTACTTGCCTCTCTACATGTCTTTCTGCCTGTGAGCAAACTGGCTGATTCTTGTATTTTGGCGGTGTTGGGAACCGGCTGATTTTTGTTATGCGCTGGTAGATGGCTTGAAGGAAAGGGAACGTCACCTGTATACTCAGATACCCACTAAGGGTATATGGATACTCTGTGGCATCTTCTTTCGCGATGGTTTTCCCTCGCTAACTTCTCGTGGTACACTGCCGAAAGTATCAAACGGAAAACTTCTTGCGTATCAAGAAGCGAAGGCTTTCGGAGGAGCTGCCGCATGAATGCACCAACCTTTATCATCATCGTCGCTATCGCAATCCTTATGGTCTTTGCGCTTCGCCGAGCCTACCGTGTGTTCTCGCTCAAGGATGACTGCTGCGGCGGCGGCCCGAAAGCTCCCAAGGCGAAGAAGGTGGCTGCTGTTACGGTGGAAGACACTGACGAGGCGAACTATCCCTTCTCGCTTGACGTTAAGGTGAAGGGGATGACCTGCGAAAAGTGCGTCGGGCGCGTGCAGAACGCCCTCAATGCTCAGCCGGGGACATGGGCGAGGGTCGACCAGGGGTCGGGCATGGCTCACATTTTGGCGAAATCCCCTATCGACCGCGACGCTGTCGAACGAGCGGTGGAGGACGCGGGATATTACGTGTCGCATCGCGATTAGCTTTTCTGCCAGGGTAATCGTCACGCTACAGCGCCGCTGAATAGAAATAGCGCGCGAATCACCAGAGCGATATGGGCTTTTTGTATGGCTGACATGCCGCTAGCAGACGAAGTTCTTGCAGTGAGGGAGTTGCTCTGCCATAAACCAGGCGCAAAACCAATAGTGGGATTTGGAAATGCTCGAGGTGTGCGATGCCCCTTGTTTCGGGGCCGAATGAACGAATCTCGAAGGCGTGGCTCTCACATGCGGTTTCTCGAAAAGCAACAGTGCTTTAATGGGTGGGGGATTGAGCGAAACGGAACAAGAAGATAACTCGCGCAAAAAGAAGCGGCGCGTCATTATTCTGATACTGCTCCTTCTCCTGCTTCTTTCCATCGGCAGCTGCGCGATGTGGCAATTCTCTCAACCTAAGGCCGACCCTGGCGCGACTGTGCAAGCCCGCGAGGGCAAAAGCGACGAAGAAGTTATTGCCGAGCTCAACCGCCAGGCGGAGGAGTCGCGCATGACGATTTCCGTGTCGGCAAAGCCCAAGCTGTCGGATGGAAAAGTGCGCGTGAACGTGTCGAATGTGGCGGAAAACAAGTTCTCGCAAACGTTCACCCTTTCGCAGGACGGCGTCGAGCTGTACAGCTCCGGGCTTATCGCCCCCGGCGAGGTCGTCGAATGGTGCGAAGCGCCGGATGCCCATGAGGGATCGGCGACCGTGACCGTGCAGGGCTGCGACCCCGAAACCGGTGCGCCGTCGGGCAACCCCCAGTCTGTTGCCGTCGCTATCGTTGCGGCCGACTTAAGCGGGAACCAATAAGGCCAGCCAAAGAGCGCAGTTCAACATCGAAAAGGCACCAAGCTGCCGACATCTTCGGCGGCAGAAAGCAAACAATGAGGCGGGAAGGGCCCGCTTCGCTCAAGAAAGGAGTCCTTCCATGGACGCAATCAGCAACCGAAGCCTCAAGGCGCGCGTGGGTGCGCTGGCTGTAAGCCTCGTCATGGCAACCGCCATCGCAACCCCCGCCCTCGCTTTCGCCGATGGCACTACCTCTACTAAGTCGACGGAGGTAACCATCCAGTCTGTGACCCCCGGCCCCGACGGCAATCTGTCCTTCACGGTACCGACGCAGATTCCCTTTGTCGCCAAGGCAGACGGCACGATGCTGGCCCCCTCTGCGGATACCCTGCAGATCCAGAACAAGTCGGTCTTCCCGATACACGTGGTGAATATGGCCGTCACCGATCAGTCGCCGTTCAAGCTCGTCGCTGACGTGACGGTGGGCACCACCGCGAACGCCTTCCAGTTCACGGTCAACGGCTTGCAGGCCGCCGCGTCCGTCGATACTTCTGTCAATGCGGCGTGGAACATGGGCTATGCCAATTCCGCAAACGACAAGATCTCCCTCGACATCACCAACGCGAAGATCGCGCGCGTGACCTCTGACATCTCGACGCCCCAAAAGGCTGCGACCATCACCTGGACCGTCGCTTCTGGCGCTGCGCAGTAGCAAATAGCCGCATCACATGCATCACGTGCGGGCAATAACGGGAATATGGCGTGCCGCCGCGGTCTTATTTGTGGCGGCATTCGCGATGGCATGGTGTCTCGCCTTCCCCTTTGCGCCCGCATACGCTGACGAGGGCGGGGCTGGCGCGTCAGCAGACGATGATACGATCGTGGTGACCATGCCCACGACCGTGCCGTGTGCGCTGCTCTCCGACGGGACGGTTGCGACGCCGACTTCGTGGAAGGTGGAGAACTCGGGAAGCACCCCGGCGCGTCTTGCCATGGCCACGGCGACTACCGCCTACGACGGCATCTCAGTTTCGGCGAAGGCGAACGGGTCGACACTGCTCGACTACTCAGCGGGCTTCGCGTCCTACGACCCGACGCTGATCGTCCCCGCGCAAGGCTCGCTCGATGTGAGCTGGGCGGTGTCCCGGCTCGATTCCGCTGTGCATGCCGCCCTGTTCGAGCACGCAGCCCAGCATCCCGTGACGCTGCTTTCGGCGTCGTTTCTCTTCTGCGCCCAGTCGACGGAACACAGCGATCCGGGCTCCGTCCCGTTTGCCGTCTATTCCGAAGACGATGCCTCGCTCACCTTATATAAGCGCCGTGCCCTGCCCGTCGAGGGAAGCGTCTTCGAGGGCAAGAAGGCGACGGCGGTGTACGCAAGTATCCAGAATACGAACAGCGCTTCGCCGTGGAAGGGCATCGCGAGCAAGATCAAGCGCGTCGCGGTCGTCGATGACGGCATCGCCCCACAGACGATGTACGCGTGGTTCATCAACTGCGATAATCTCTTGTCGGTCAACCTTTCCAAGCTCGATACGTCGAAAACGACGAGCCTGGGCTATGCTTTTTCGGGGTGCAAGTCCCTCACAGATATCGATCTTACCAAGCTCGATACAAGCTCTGTCGGGTCGTTTGCCGACGTCTTTCAGTATTGCTCGTCACTTCGGAGCGTGAATCTTGCGGGTTGGGACACGTCGAGCGGCAAAGACTTCAGGCAGATGTTCTGTCGATGTGCTTCCCTCGAAGAGATTAATATCTCGTCGTTCAAGACGTCTGCTTCGACCTCGTTCGAGCAGATGTTCTCCGGTTGCAGCTCGCTTAGGTCCCTCGATTTGTCGCACTTTGACACCGGTAACGCGACCACCTTCGCGTCGATGTTCTGCAACTGCGCCTCGCTTGCCACCCTCGACGTGTCGACGTTCGACACCGCCTCCGCCACCGATCTCTCGAAGGTCTTCTTCGGGTGCAAGTCTTTGACCGAGCTCGACCTATCGAGCGCGTCGACCGCCAAGGTGCAGACGTTCTATGGGATGTTCACGGGCTGCTCGGGGCTTAAGCGGATCGATCTTTCGCTTTTCGATACATCGTCCGCGGTCAGCCTGAGCTATCTGTTCGCGGATTGTTCCAAGCTCGAAGCGGTGAATGTCGTCGGAATCAATACGTCGTCCGTCATCGACTTCAACCATATGTTCTCGGGATGCACCTCGCTCGCTTCGCTTGACCTGTCCTCGTTCGACACGGCGGCTGCGAAGAATCTGAGCTATCTCTTCTACGGCTGTTCCTCGCTTGCCGCCCTCGACCTGTCTTCGTTCGACACGGCGAATGTGGAGACCATGGCGGACCTGTTCACCGGCTGCTCAAAGCTTGCAGAGGTGACGCTCGGCGAGTCGTTTGCCTGGGTTGGCTCCAAGTGCTTCCTGCCACAGCCGAGCGCTGGGGATATTCCCGGGGCGGACGGCCTGTGGCATGCCGCATCGGATGGGGCCTCCTATCGG
>OLRJ01000554.1_pt1 | contig 38536 bp, 41 predicted proteins | sample 1672741 | NCBI WGS metagenome assembly OLRJ01 (sample SAMEA3136719, study PRJEB25190) | human gut metagenome | biome: human gut; feature: human-associated habitat; material: faeces | place: Austria | collected 2013 | reverse complement strand
AGTTATTGTCTAATATATACAGTATTTATTTTTCTTTGGGGGTACTTGTTTTTCTTACTCATTTTACCATTCATTTTTGAGTGGGTTTTCTATACCCCCTTATTATAATTTAAAAATTTTTATTATATATTTTTCAGAGAGGTACAAGCTATGGGACAGGAAATTATAGGTAGGCGGACTATCCGCCGTTGGTTAGATAACTGGGAGCATATACAAAGGCGCGAGCCTATGGAAGACCAGGTAAAGGTTAATAGTGGCTGTAAGCCCGCGGACGGAATTACAAACGGTATGCTTAACAAGATCATGCTGGAAATGGCTTACGACCGCTTACCCCTTGAACTTAGGCGGGTTGCTTACTATCGCTGGGTTATTAAAGGACAGTACAGCTTATTGCAGACTTTGACTATTTTGGGACTTACAAAAGATCAGTATTACTACCGTTGCGATCAAGTGGTTAATTCTGTTTTTGAGTTTGTCAATGGGTATAAATAATTTCAGTAGTTTTCTGTAAGACAAAACTAGGCTTGTATTTATTCCGAAAATCTTATATAATAGCATTACAATGCTATTATAATGTACGAATTAAGGGATAGGGAAACCCGGATTTTCTGGGACCTGTCCCTTTTTCTCACGCTGAAACGTCGATTTTCCGAACGACGACACACAAAAAAAGGGGGTAAAGTCAGTGGCAACTACAAAAAAAGTGCAGTTACCGGAAGGCTTCGACCCTTACGATATGCGTCTTAAACGCCAGTTTTCGGACCAGGCGGATAAAATGAACGTAATAGCTTTGTCCAGGAAAAACTATAACCTTTGTTGCGGCGCCATGCACAACGGACAACCTTGCAAGAATCCGGCGGGTATGGGAACACCACATAAAGGCTATGGCCGGTGTAAGATACACGGCGGGCTTGCTACAGGTCCGAAGACAGCGGAAGGACGCGCCAGACAAATAGCAGCTTCCACAAAACACGGTCTTTTTTCTAAGGTACTGCTTCCAGAGGAAGAAAGCATTTTAGAAAGCATTAACCAGGAAGAAGAATTTAACGCCCTGGATATGATGATAAAAGTACAGACCGTTAAGATCGTAAGCTATCTACAGAAGCATAAAGACCGGTTTGTAAAAGACCGTGATCTGGAAGGCGAAGAAGTGGCTTACAGGAAATCTAGGGTTATATGTCGGGAAGGTGACGGTATGAAGACTTTCTACCATGCCGGAACGATTGAAGATAACGCCTTAGATCGTGCTATGAACACCTTACGGCGTCTGATCGGACAGAAACACCTTATAGAAGGCAAGGACGACGGACCAGACGATATTATGGCTTCTCTTAATGCAGAATTAAGGGCGGCGTCTAAAGGTGAAGTCTACGTGTCCTGGGGTGGACAAGCGCAAAGTAAGGGAAATAACGAAGATCATACACAAAAAGAACAGGAAACGTAGTAAAAACTGTAGTAAAAAGCCTTGTTATGGGTTTTCTGATAACCAGAAACCGTGTAAACACAGGGCTTTTTCTTGTATTTATGAGAAACTACGACTTTTTTACTTAGAATATGGGGTGTAAATATTATGGCAGAAGATAATAAAAGCTGTAGGGGTTGTGTCTGTTTGACTTGCCAGTACAGCGAACAGAACGGGGACTTTAACCGGTGTCCGTTTAAGTCGTGTCGCTTATGTACAGATACAGTACATCATATTCGTAGCATATGCGATAAAGGCGTACAGCTGCCTAAGAAAGCAGATTACGCGGACTTCGTGCTATGACATACGAATATCAGACAGAATTTACTTACGTGGCAGACACGGACCCCTTGACCGGCGCCCCGGTAATGACGGCGATACCCCAGACCGTCCGGGCAGCGAAACAAGGGATACCGTACAACGTACTTAGTAACTTCGGTGATCTGTTTAAGAGGGAGAACCTACGGGAAGCGTGGCGGCTTCTTCGTAAAAATGACCCTTTCGACTACCAGATACAGGTAGCCGACGCTATTCTTTATAGCTGCTTAAATGGGTTGGGCTGGTACTTCGTGGTACAGATCACACGACAGGCTGGTAAGAATGAGATTAGCGCCTTCTTACAACACTATTTACTGCTGTATGGCTGGTACTTCGGTGTACCTGTATCGGGCGTAAAATTCGCCCCGGTATACAAGCCACAGATACAAGCGTCTATGGACCGTCTGGAAGGCGCCCCAACGCTGGACAGTGGCGGGCTTGCCGGTAGCGTGATAACGTCCGGTCAAGCGAAGGTAGACGGCCAGCCTTGCAAGTATAGTAAATCAGATGGCTATAAATTCCATATCGGACCGCCCCGCGATAGTAATAAATGGGCGTTCCTGTCCATTAACCCTACGGCTAATGTTGCGTCCCAGACAGCTTACACACTACTGGAAGGCGACGAAAGCCAGGACATAGACGCCGATAAGTGGGAGCGTGACGCCCAGCCTATGGGTTCGTTTAACAATGCTACTACGGTGCTGTGGGGTGTAGCCTGGACAAAGGACAGCTTTATCTATCGTGGCGAACTGATGGCCCACGATATGGAAGATCGCTTAGAAAAGGAACTGGGGTACCGGCCGAAGTTGGTATTTAAGATAGACGCCTACGCGGTTATCGCTTCCGGTAATACGAACTACAAGAAAGCGTTTGATAACCAGGTAGCCCGTCTGGGAATGGACCACATAGCCATACAGACACAGTACCTTCTTAAAGCTGTAGACGCTATCGGTCGTTTCTTTTCCGCGGAAGGCGTAGCCCGTATGTATTCCGGTGGCTTTGAAATGCAAGTAGAACCAGTCAAGGGACATAAATACATATGGGCGTGTGACGTAGCCGGACAGGAAGAAGAAACCACAGACGTAGAAGCGTCTGTAGGTATTCATAAGCGCGACGCCCTTACGTTTATCGTCGGCGATCTCTTACGGGACGGTACAGTAGTTCCGATCTGCTTGTATCAGTGGGTCGGAAAGCAGCACAGCAAAGTAAGGGATATGTTACCGAAGATCATACGTTACTGGGGTGCTATTGGTGGGGTATGTGACGGTACCGGAATCGGTGAACCGTTGGCGTACCACCTTAAAGAGTTATTCGACAGGAATAACGACGGACTGGTAGAAGCCTATAAGTTTAAGGCAGCCGGTGACGAAAGTAAATCTAAGCTGGGGTATCTGGCTTACGATTTTAACCATAACGATTTAATCAAAGTTCCGAAGGCACCGGAAGACCCGGACCAGCTGGAACTATGGAAGGAACTACGGTGGCAAGTGGAGCACCTTACAAGGGAAGCCAAACGCCAGCAAACAATAAATTTTTATGTCCCAGCGAACGCCGAACCACGTAAACCGGGACACGTTCCACACGACGACTTAGTAATGGCCCTATTCTTGCTTATGAGGGCCGCACGAAACATAGACCCGAACACTGGCAAGGCTACAGCCTTTGACCGTGAAAAGTCGGGAGTATAGAAAGGGGGTAATAGCATGGCGGTATCTTCATACATTCCGCAGACATTGGCAGAAATGAAAAAAGTAAACCAGGTGACCGCGGAACGTTGGATTAAAGATAACGCTTCCTGGGTCGCGGCTATGGTGGCAAAACACGACAGCTGGATAAAGGATAACGCTGTAGACTTGTACCAGGCAGCCTATGACGGTGAACTGGACGAAATCGAACAGCGCGACAAGGCTAGGGACGGCGGTACAGAAAATAAGCTGATTTCTAACTATGTCCAGATTATCATAGATACGCTTGTGGACTATATGCTAGGTAAGTCCCCTATCTATACAGTCGAAGACCCGGACCAGGACGACGAAGAAACAGAAGAACGTGAGATTATCACGGAATACCGTAAAAAAGTTATGAAGCTGCTAAAGGATAAGGCACAAGGGGAGTTTTCCGACTTGTTACGTGATATGTGTATAGGTGGCTTTGGTTCTATTATCGTATGGGTAGACGAAAAAGGTAAGATTGATTACAGTGAATACCCGGTACAGGAGATCATACCGATTTACGACGGCAGAAAGAGGTTAAGGCTTCTTTTTCGGCGTTATGAAGTAGGGGTATGGGAAAATGGTAGCGAAACCACGAAAACAAAAGTAGAGGTTTACGACGATCGCTACGTTACTTACTATACCGGTGACAGTATGGAAAGCTTACACCTGGACGAAACCGAAGCGAAGACCGGGAACCCGATAGAGCATAAGGCCGGCCGTATCCCGGTTGTGGTCTGTCAGAACCAGCTACCGGCGAAATACAGCGAACGTGTGAAGGGATACGGTAAGTCTGATCTTTCCTATGGTGTCGTTCCACTTGCTGTAGCTTACTGCCACGGTTTAAGCGATAAAGCGAACCTTATGGAGTACCTACAAGATCAGTATTTATGCTTAACTGGTGTAGATGTAGACGAAAACGAAGTTCTGAAAATGCGAAAGGCCCGCGCCCTGGCACTTAAGGACAAGGATAGTAAGGCCAGCTTTATAGCCCAGTCACAGGACGACAACGCCGTAGAAAATGGTCTTACTAGAACGAAAAACGACATTATGGACACGACCAACACCCCACGACTGGCAGAGTTAAACGGGGCGACGGCTACAGAAATCAAAATGAAATACGCCGGTCTTGATATTAAGGCTGGTAAGAAGGAACCGCTTCTTATACAGGCGTTCCGTAGCTTCTTCGCGATCATTACGGACCTTTTAAATGTTCAAAAGCTGTATGCTGCCGGTACGGTTTCTGGTGTGTATGAAACAATTACTACCCCGGAACTGATCGAAGCCAGGGACGACCTGTACCAGTCTGAATGGTTGGAAGTTACAATAAGCCGGAACCTTCCACAGAATAATAAAGAGATCGCCGACATTGTGGCAGAACTGGCCGACATTGTACCAGATAGTTACCTATATGAACTGTTATGGTTTATCGACGACCCGCAGAAAGCACTTGAAGAAATGAGAGCGCAGAAAGAGGAAAGCCAACAGACAAGCCTTACAAACAGTCTGGCAGCTATTGGATATGGGGCGGATAACCTGGGGGATACCGGCGGCGACCCGGATAACCCAGACGATCAGCAGAACAGCGCTACAGGTTCCACGATCACACAGCCGCCAGAATAGGGGGTAGCGTATGGCGTGGATAAGTGAAGCCCAAAAGCACTACGAAGAATATGTAGACTACTATACTTCCCTTTTGGAAGATTATGTAGACGATCATATTCTTGAACTTGCCCCGGCATACGGGCAGTTACAGGAAGCAGCTGTAGATTACCTGGAAGAAGTCGCTAAAAAGTATGTAAATGAACAGAACCCGGACTTCGTTCCTACCAGACGGTGGGCGAAAAAGATACAGGAAGAATACCTTACGAAGATCATACCGGAACTGAATTTACTAAACGCAAAGTTACAGCCGTTTGCTACGTCTGTGATATGTGGAACTGTTTTTTACGGGGCAAATACTACAGCGTATATTCTGGAACAGGCCGCGAAGTGCGCGGTAACTGTACCGAACCTTACGGCTTCTGGCGTGTTAGGTATCATAGCTAACCCATGGTTACCGGATAAAAAAACCTACAGCGATCGTATACGTACCAGCGTTTCCCTTGTGGCTTCTAAGAGTGAAGAAGTCGTAAAAGAACTGGTTACGAAGAAAATGCAGTATAGCGACGCTGCTAAGAAACTTTCACAGGGAATACAGGAAAGCTATTATAATGCTTCCCGTGTTATCCGTACAGAAATGACCAGGGCGAACGCTTTAGGAACTTCCTACAGCCTTATGGAAAATGCGGATATTGTAGACGGTAAGTATAGGGACGCCACTTTTGATAGTAAGACGTCTGCCTATTGTGCAGCAGACGCCGACTACAGTAAAAGAAATCCCTATGATCTGGATTATGATACACCTATGAACCCAGGGCTACCAGGAAGGCGTATACCGAACCACCCACATTGTCGCTGTAGATGGGTAGCTATCCTTTCTGGTTTAGGTATTAAGGACAGACAGAAAGCCGCTTTAGATCAATACGGCGACCTTTATTACACGAAAGCCGCCAGTTATGACGAATACGCGAAAGAAGTAGGGCTTCCGTCGGTAAAAGATATGGTAAACGCAGATAATCCGAAGAAATACTTAAGACCAGGGGAAACGCTGGCAGACCTTAACCGACAGGTAGTACGGAAACGCTTTAACGGGCAGATTATAACCGTACCTTTAGGTCTTGATATTCATAATTGATTATAGGGCATAAGTCTTTATAATACCGACGCGGCGGATACCGCGGATATGACACGCTTGTAAGGCGTGTTTTTTATTGCCGTAACATAGCCAGGGCGTCAAATACTGGCCGTGGAACCCGACAGCGCGGAACGCTGGATATAGCCGACGGGCTTAATACGGAAAGGAGTTTTTAAGATGGGAAAACTTAGAAAATTACAGGAACGCTACTTAAAAGGAGAACTTACAAAGGCACAGTATGAAGCAGAGTGTAAGAAGCTTCTGGACGATGAAATTTTAGACCAGGACGCTTACGACGACGCTTTAGACTATGACCCGGACTACGAAAGACCTAAGTACAGCCAGGCCGACGTAGACAGCACCGTAGCAAAGAAAGCCGTAAAAATGGTTCGTAAAGCACTTAAGGACGCTGGGGTAACGGTCGAAGCGGACGATAAGACCTTACTTAGCAAAGTGGCAGAAACCATTAAAAACGGTTCTTCTGGTAAAGGCGACGGCGAAGGGGGAAGCGGTTCTTCTATCGACGAAACAGAATTATCTAACCTTAAGACTAAGGCAGCGAAAGTGAACGATCTTACAGCACAGTGTAAGAAGCTGCTTATCGAAAACGCGGTTCTTAAGGAAGCCGGTAAGTATAATCCTGTAAATCCCGCACAGGTAGTAAGGGCGATCAGTGCTGACTACTTGGACAGTATCGAGTTTGACGAAGAAAACGGAACAGCGGACGCAAAGAGTATTGCCCGCGCTATCCGTAAGGTACATGACGCCGAACCGAACTTATTTAAACCAGCTGGGGACGACGGCGACGACGATAACGGCGCTGGTGGTTCTGGTAATGGTTTCCGCGGTAAAGGTCCTGGCGGTGCTGGTAGCACTAAAAACGGCGAACTGGAAGCAAAGAAAGCGGAAGCTTTAGAAATGCTGGGTATTAAGAAAGACGATAAAAAGTAGAAAGGTAGGTTTTTGTTATGCAGAATAACGACGTAACAGTTAGACGAAAATCCTACGCAGCGGCTAAAGAGATCAAGGCCAGCGCCCATTATGCGTATGTCGTAAATGGTATCACGCTGGACGGTTCTAAGTTTGAAACTGGCGGCTTCGTAGAAGAAGGTACCTGTCTTGTAAAAGACAACACCACAGGTAAGTACGAACCATACAAGGATACAGCCAGTGCTTTTCCAACGGGAAAGAGTGACCCGGTTATCCTTGACGAAAGTATTAAATTCACAGTTGACGACAAGGGCAAAAATCCAGATGTTACCGCCGGACAGGTTCTTGTACATGGTGCGGTATATGAAAGTCTTCTGGTAGGCTGTACCGAAGCTTTTAAAACAGCTGTAGGTGCTGCTATCAGATTCGTGTAAAGAAAGGGGTAAATAAAGATGGCTGGATTAGCAAATTTAAGCGAGTTCTTTGAGAACCCGTTATTTACCGAAACTATCCGCGAGGTTCCAGTGGAAACCGGATATATCGGTAGCCGTTTCCTTCCTTCCGAAAACACTTACGATATGGAGTGGAACGAAACAGTAATTGAAAGACAGGCAGATATGGCCGACCTGGTAGACGCTGGGGCGGAACTGCCTTTAACAGATCGTGACCCGGTAAGACGTGTAAGCGGTTCTATTGCAGATATGGGACAGTCCTATATTCTGACAAAGAAAGAACTTGCTGCTATGTCTGACAAGGGTAACGAAGGTCGCCGTAAGATGGCTGTACAGCAGGTCCTTAAGAAGACCGCACAGCTTAAGTCTAACATTGACGCCCGTGTAGAATGGCTTCGTTGGCAAGCGCTGGGTAACGGTGCTATGATCTACGATAAATCCGGTATTAAACTGGGTGTAGATTTTGGCGTACCAGAAGCCAATAAGGTAACCGCTGCTACAGCGTGGGGGGCTGACGGTGCTACTATTCTGGCAAACTACGAACGCTGGGTACAGGATTATATCGACGGAAACGATAACGGCTACGCGCCGGACGTATTCGTTACCGGTATTGAAAATATCCGTATCGTACTGAATGACGTAGCGATCAGAAAGGCAATTACAGGATACAGTGACAAGCTGCTTACCCTGGACGAACTTAACACTTTCCTTCGTGGCCGTGAACTTCCGCCTATGGAAGCGTTCGACGCAAAGGTTACTTACCGTGACCCTACAAACGGTGGTAAGAGAACTACCGCCCGCCTTCTGGACAGCAAGAAGGGCGTGTTCCTTATGGAAGGTGACAAGATCGGTAACGTACAGATGGGTCCGACTTATGAGAATAACATGGAACCTGGCATTTTTGCCCGTACCTTCACTATGGAGCGTCCGCTTCGTGAGGTCGTAGAGGTTGTAGCTGCTGGCTTCCCTAAGATCATGTATCCGGAACTTATTAAAATCTGTACTGTACGATAAGGGGGTAAACCATGAAGGTAAAAGTATTAAAAACAGGCGTAACAGTGGAAAACGCCGTTCTTGACGTAGGCGCCGTGGTAGATATGTCCGAAAAGGACGCTACCCGCCTTTCTGGTTATGGACTGGTGGAAGTCGTAGACGAACCAGAACCAGAACCAGAGCCGGAACAGGAAGCACCTACAGAAGATCAGCCGGAGCCTAAAAAGGCTACACGAACAAAGAAAACGGAGTAAGGGGGTGACGGTATGCTGCTGAATAAGGCCGAACTTCTGGAAAAGTATTATACGCGGGGAAATCCGATAGACGACGCCGACGTAGACCTTTACCTTTCCAGAGCGAATACCTGGTGTATTGGATATATCGGCGGTGTGCCGCCTTTGCTTCCAGGAGAACCGCAAGACCGCCCAGGACTTAAAGTAGCTGTAGCTACGTGCTTTGAAATCATGGCGCGAGGGGAAACCAAACAGATAAACCCGGATACCGGTAATATCACAGAGGTAGCCCCACCAACAGGCGCGGTAAAAACGTCTACCCAGTATAAAGCTTTCGACCAGTTCGTTATTGTTAGGGAAATGCTTCGGGCGTATAAAATCGCCTTTGAAGACCAGACCAGCAAAACAGACAGAGGGGTAAAGTTTTTATGATTATAAAAATCGAGTTAGACGGTGGCCTTGATAAATTTATCAGCGGTGCGAACAGTGCCGCCGCAGCTGTAGGCAGCATGGAAGAACGTATAGTTAGGCAAGCTGGTATAGCTGGCTTGGAAAATGTAGCGGCAAATATTCACAGCCGATCTGGGAGACTTGCACAAAGTTATACAGTCGGTGGAAATGAAAATATATTTGACGTACAAGCTGGCGGCGGTAGCGCGTCGGTACGGTACGGTTCTAACTGTCCATATGCTGTACCAGCGGAAGAAGGCTATAACCAGTCTAACCGTGTAAGTAAGTCTACTGGACGAAAGCCGTCTTTATGGGTACCTGGTTCCGGTTCTGGTAGTAACTTTAGTTATAATCCTGGGGCCAAAACAGGAATGAAGCTTTCCGGTAGGTTCGTTCCGGGTCAACATATGTTTGAAAAGTCTTTACCGGATACAAAGGAAGACTTAAGAAAGATAACAAAGTCAGAAGTAGAGCGCCTTTTTAGGGCGCTTTTTTAGTGGGGTGGTAATGTGGAGTATTCAAAAGAACTTACAGCTATACAAATATGGCTTAAGTCTACAGCTGGGCTTAATTCTTTTAAGCGTGGTACAAATGTGAACCTTTCCCGCCCTGTAGTACTTTTTGACGTTCCGGGACGCGGAAGGGCTAGACACCTTACCCGGTATTCTTACGTACAGACGGTAACGTGGCCGTGTACATTGTATGTGGACACACTGGACGAAGCTGTAAGGTACCAGGAAGTGCTTGTAAGTGATCTGGAAGACCGCTGTAACGTTCTGGAAATAAAAGAAGATGGAAAACACGTAGGCTGGTTAAAAAACGTCGTCGCCAGATTTAATAACGGCGAAAGCTTAGACGCTACTTTTACACTTACGTATGAAGTGGCTTATAAGCGTAAGGGTTGGGACGCAAGTACGCCGACCGCCGACGTTATGTATACCAGACTGGACGTAAAACCAGAAAAGTAGAAAGGAAGCGAAAGTATGGCAGCTAAAGAAACCGGGAACGCACAGGCGGAAAAAGTTACCGCTTCTACGTTCTCAAAAAATGATTTAATCGCGTCTGCCGCCGTATTTAACACAACGCCCGCCATTATGACAGGCGCGCTGTACGGCGTAAAAAAAGACGAACTTACAAAACAGGAAGCCGCGGACGCTTTGACCGCGTTCCTTAAAAAACCTGTACACAAGGGGGTAAAGTAAAATGGCTGGATTGTACACAGAAGGCGAAAGCAAGGTTTTAAGTGGTGTATATTCCCTTATCATTGCTATTTCAACTTCTATAACAAGTGGCGGTCGTGGTATCGTAGCGTACCCATTTACCGCTGACTGGGGACCGGTAAACGAACTTACGACCGGAAACCTTAGAGAATTAAGGGACAACTACAATGCGGTGGGTTCTTCCCTTTCAGTAGGAAAGGTTTATACCCACGCGTCAAACGGAGAGCCTAAAAAGGTACTGGGTTACCGTATGGCTACAGCAGAAGCTAAAGTAGCCGCTGCTACCGTTGATACCTGGGTATTTGAAACTGTCTACCCAACTACAAGACCGTTCGTACTTGTGGTAAAAGACGGTGTAGAGGACGGTTCTATTAAGATCAGTCTAGTAGAAAATGCTGTAGAGCTTACTTCGTTCCTGGTATCTGATGTAGATAGCCTGGTAACTATGATAAATGCTTCTGACTATATCCGTGTAAAGACGAAGGGTGCTACACTTCCGAAAGCAAACGCGGGCGTAGAGTTTAAGGGCGGAAATAACGGCGACGCTGTTACCGTGACAAACTACACAGCGTTCCTGGACGAGATCGAAGCAGACGGAACGGCTAACGCTTTTTCCTTAGACGGTGTATCTGACGAAAGTATCATTTCTACAGTGATCGCCTGGGTAAAAGATGTACGACAGGAAGGTTTCTATGTATCCTTCGTAACAGGTGGTTCGAAAGCCTGGGATTCTGCTACGGATACCGCTAACGCGAAGTCAAGGGAAATCAATTACAGACCTGTAATTAACGTGGGTAATGGTTGCGACGGATATACAGCGGCGGAAATGGCGATTTTTGTAGCTGCAAGAGTGGCAGCGGTAGCCCTTAACAGTTCCCTTACAGATGAAACCGTACCATACCAGGCGGTTAATGTACGTCTGAAAAAGAGTATCAGAGAACGCGCAAAGAAAGCCGGTACCCTTATCTTTGTAGCGAAGGGCGACACTGTAGAGATCGACGAAGGGGTAAATACCCTTACTTCCCCGAAATCGGGAGAGGTTAAAGAAATGGGGTCTGTCCGCGTTTCTTCCACGATCGACTACGTGGTACATGATCTGGAACTTTTTGGCGAGGAATACAAGAAAGCGAAGTCTAATACAGATTCTTTCCGCGCGACCTATGCGACTACTGTACAGCAGCAGTACCTTGACCCGCTGGTAGCACAGGAAATTCTTAAAGAAGGCGCTTCCTATGAGCCAGACCCGGACTACTACGGGGAGAACGCCACAAAGAAGGCTAAGGCAAATGAAGCCTTTTTCGTAGGTGACATCACACCGAACGAAAGCCCAGAAAAAATTTATCAGAAGCTTAGTACAGTATTTTAATAAGGGGTGTAAAGAATGTTTGATGCTAACGAAGTAATTAACGGTTTGTATGGCTTTGTTTATGACGAAAACGGTAAACAGATGCAGGAAACAAAAGCCTTTGAAGCGAACGTAGATTATGACAAAGAAGAAGTCTTACAGGCTGGTAAACTTATGAAAGGCCATAAGGTAATCGCTGCTTCTGGCGCTGGAACCATTACAGCGCACAAAATCGACAGTAGACTTCAACGTAAAGCGGCGGATAACCCACACGCGAAATACAACTTTTCCGCGAAGCTGAAAGACCCAACGTCTAAGGGCGAAGAATATATTATGTTTATCGGTGTATCCTTCGACAGCGCCCAGCTTATGAGCTTTGAACTTGGGGAACTTGGAGAGATCGAAATGGACTTTACTTTTGACGACTTCAAGTATCTGAAATCTATTAACTAATTATTCGGGGGCGTGAAAAGCGCCCCTTTTTTAAACAAGAAAGGTAGGAAAATAAAAATGGCAGATATTACAGTAATGAACAAACAGGAACAGGAAATTAACACAGGTGCTACACAGGAAAATACAGCTACACAGCCGCTACCAGTAGAACCGGTAACACCGGTACCGTCCTATGTGGAAGGTCTGACAGAAGACGAAGCAGACCAGGAAGCAGTAACTACAGAAGAACCGAAGTTCTTAAGCCTGGAAGAAATCTTAGGCATGGATACAGCAGACCTTACAGCTGAAAAGCAGGGCTTCTTCCATTCTGAAAAGTTAGGGGATATTCCTTACACAGCTATTTCTTACGACGACTACAAACAGGCTAAGAAAGATTGTGTAACATACGACCAGGACGAAAACGGCGTTATCCAGACAAAGGTAGACGACGACAAGCTTATGACGAAGATCGTTATTTTAGCTGTAGACAAAGACCAGCGTAGCAACTTTACTTTTGCAAACGGTGCGTTGCTTAAAAAATTAGGTGTTCATACAGCGGAAGGCGCTTTATCTACACTTCTTCCACCTGGCGAAATCGTAAACTTCGCCGTAGCTGTACAGAACGCTTCTGGCTTTGGAAATAAGGCAAAGAAAAAGGTTAAAGACTCTGTAAAAAACTCTTAAAGTCGGACAGGGAAGCGAAGCTTCTGGCCTATATCTGGAACACCCAGGGCATAACGCCGGGTCAGATATATAACCTTCCCTATTCCGAAAAAGAGTTTGTTTATCAAGCCACTTTGCTTAAGATAAAAGAAGAACAGCGCGCAGCAAAAGCAAGACAGAAAAAGAGGTAATATAAATGTCCGATTTTACAATGGGGGCAACCCTTACATTAACGGATAATTTTAGTAGTACCTTGACCGCCGCCGGACATAATGCGGAAGCTTTTAAAAGTCAGATCACTGGTATTTCTTCCACTATGTCTTCTTCCACAGCTTCTATGGCAGAAACAGCAAGCGCCGCAAACGGGTTAGGTTCCGGGCTACAGAATGTCGGTTCTATCGCCGACAGTATGGGTAGCAGTATGACCGACGCCGTAAGTGGTGCTGAAAGTATGGCCGATACCATACAGGATATAGGGAGCGCCGCACAGGAAAGTCAAGCGCCTATCCAGCAGTCTACAGAAAGTACAAACCGCTGGAAAGCTGCTATGGACCAGTTCGACGCTGGAACCCAACACCTTAAACAATTACCTGGAACTTTAAAACAGATCGCTTCCCAGAAATTAACCGGGCTTGTGGAATCCATGAAGAACGGGGTTACGTCAGCGAAAGACTTGGCGACGAACCTTAAGACAATGGCACAACAGAAGGTTACCAGTCTGGTAGCCAGTTTTAGAGAGTTCAAGTCTACCATACAGGAAGGGCGTACCGGTGTCGTTGGCTTCGTAAACGCGCTTAAAAATATCGGGAAGATAAGCGTTACAGGCGCCGTTAATGGCGTGAAAAGTTTAGCTTCCAACATGAAGACGTTTGCGGCTACTAAAGTATCTGGTATCGTAAACAGTTTAAGTAATATAAAGAATAAGGCGACGGACGGTAAATCTGGCGTAGAGGGGTTAAAGACCGCTTTACAAAAGGTAGCCAGTACGTCGCTTTCTGCTTTACATTCCGGCTTATCAAAAGTCGGAAGTTTAGCAAAGTCCGCCGGTTCCGCTGTACTTAGTGGACTGGGTAAAGGTATAACCGCGATCACGAAAGGCGTGGCGGCTGGTGTTACAGCTGCCGGAACAGCTGTAGCTGGGGCTACGGCGGCCGCCGTAAAAGTGGGGTCTAGTTTTGAAGCCGCTATGTCGTCGGTAGCGTCTATTTCTGGTGCTACTGGGTCAGACTTTACAGCTTTGGAAACAAAGGCTAAACAGATGGGCGCGACTACTGCCTTTTCCGCCACCGAAGCCGCGAACGCTATGGAATACATGGCTATGGCCGGTTGGAAAACTACGGATATGGTATCCGGTATCGACGGTATTATGAACCTTGCCGCCGCGTCCGGTGCTGATCTGGCCCAGACGTCCGATATTGTTACCGACGGTTTAACAGCTTTCGGTATGAAAGCAAGCGAAAGCGGACGGTTCGCCGACGTTATGGCGGCGGCTTCTGCCAACGCAAATACTAACGTCGAAATGATGGGCGAAACCTTTAAGTATGTAGGTGCCGCCGCTGGTGCTATGGGTTATTCCATTGAGGATATGGCTGTAGCCACTGGTCTTATGGCGAACGCTGGTATTAAAGGTTCCCAGGCTGGTACCGCCTTAAGAAGTACCATTACACGACTTGCAAAACCTACAAAAGAAGCCCAGACAGCTATGGACGCGTTGGGACTTACCGTTACAAATAGCGACGGTAGTATGAAGTCCTTCGGTACTATTATGGGCGATATGCGTAAAGGTATGCAAGGAATGACGGAAGATCAGAAAGCCGCTTACGCCGCTATGCTTGGCGGACAGGAAGCTATGTCGGGTCTTCTGGCGATCGCGAACGCAAGCGACGAAGACTTTAATAAGCTGACGTCTGCTATACAGGATTCTTCCGGCGCCGCCCAGGAAATGGCAGCTATTAAGCTGGATAACTTACAGGGTGACGTAACCATACTTAAGTCTGGTCTGGAAGGTTTAGGTATTGCGATTTACGATAATATCAAAGGTCCATTACGAAGCGTTACACAAACAGCTACCGAAATGGTGGGTAGTCTTTCCGACGCACTCACGAACGGCGGTTTTTCTGCTTTCGTAGCACAGCTGGGTAACGTTTTAGGGCAAGCTGTAACCATGATAGCAAGCTACGCGCCACAAGTGGTAAGTATGGGCGTACAGCTTATACAGGGCTTCTTATCTGGAATACAGGCAAATTCCGGGGCGATTGCTTCCGGTGCGGCTTCCACGATCGCCGCGTTTATTAACGGGTTACTTGTGTTAATTCCACAGGTAATTATGATCGGCGGACAGCTGATCTTACAATTTGTCCAGGGTATGATATCGCAGATACCACAGCTTTTAACAGCCGCTACACAGGCTATAAATACGCTGGTACAGGGATTTATAAGTGGTCTGCCTATGATCTTACAGACAGCGACCCAGCTTATAATGTCACTGGTTCAAGGTATCGTACAAAATGCCCCTATGCTGATCGCTTCCGCGGTACAGGCTATTACGACGTTTTTATCTGGAATTTTACAAATGTTACCTGTAATTTTACAGGCTGGTGTACAGCTGATCTTAGGACTAGCACAGGGTATTATTTCTAATATCCCACTTATCCTACAGTCGGCGGTTCTTTTAATCCAGCAGTTTGTTACGGGCTTAACTCAAATGCTGCCAACTATCATACAGGGCGGTATACAGCTTGTTATTTCTCTGATACAGGGAATTATTTCAAACCTTGGCACTATCGCACAAGCGGGTGTTCAAATTATCGTTTCACTGGTTACCGGTTTGATACAGGCTATCCCTATGATTATTGCGGCAATTCCGCAGTTAATTTCTGCTATCATAGACACGATCTTTAATACAGACTGGATAGCTGTAGGTGGCGAAATTATAGACGGAATTAAAGATGGTTTTATGTCTGGTTTTACCAGTTTGGTAGACAGCGTAAAGGGCTTGTGGAGTGACTTTACAGGCTGGCTGTTTGGTGACGGCGAAGAAGCCGGAAGCGCGGCCGGTGACGGTGTGGCGTCTGGTGTAACTTCGTCCAGTGGTAATGTGGCGTCTGCCGCTTCTCAAACCACACAGACAGCTACCCAGAATTTCCAGTTTGACTATGGCGTACTGGAAGGTTACGGCCAGCAAGCGACGAACAGCGTAGCCAACGGGCTTAACACGGGTTCTGGAACACTTAATTATAGTGCTACAGCAGTCGGAACGAACACAAGTAATAGTATTCTTTCCGGTATGCAGACTGTAGACCTTGCTTCTGGTGGAACACAGGCTACGAACAGTATTTTAGCCGGTCTTAATACTGGTGGCGTCCAGCTTACTACAACAGCTACGACCCTGGGAACAGAAACGGCGACAAACTTAAACAACAGTCTTCTTACAGGCGGTGCTGGTCTGCAAGCTACGGCTTCGCAGTTAGGCACAGACACTATTAACAGCTTAAGCACAAGTTTTAACAACGGTGCTTCTACACTTGATCTGTCGGCGTTACAGCTTGGTACAAACACTACCAGCAACCTTACCACAGGTCTTACAAACGGAACCGCTACGGCAACGTCGGCGGCTACGAATGTGGGTACCCAGGTGGGAACCAGTCTTACTACTGGACTGGATACAGCAAACGCCCAGGTAGCAGCTTCTACACAGCAGCTATCACAAACACTTTCGACAGGTCTTACGACGTCAATAACGGACGCTTCCACACAGGCGACGACCGCTATTAACGAAATGGGTACAAATATCGGAACAGCGCTTACAAGTGCTGTAGACCAGGCTTCTACACAAGCGACCACGGCGGTAGCTACCCTGGGTACTAATCTGGGAACTGCCTTAACTGAAAGTCTTACGACAGCAGCAACGGGAGCCGGTGAAGCCGCTAACAATATCGGTACCCAGGTAGGAACGAACCTTACACAAGGTTTATCTTCGATCAGCGCGAGCGCTTCCACGGCGGCTACGACTGTCGGTACTTCTGTACAGACAGCACTTACTACAAGTATAGCAGCGGCCGGTACAGCAGCTTCCGCGACAGCACTTACGGCCGGTACGACCATGATACAGTCTTTAGTATCTGGTATTACAGGTATGACACCTACCGCCGTATCTACAGCAAACAGTACAGGTCTTCAGACAGTACAGGGGTTAGCCCTTGGTATTCTTGCCGGAACCAGTATAGCGGTATCCGCCGCACAGACTGTAGTAAATGCTGTAACTGCAACGTTTAACAGTATTAACCTTCACAGTGCCGGTTATAACGCCGCCGCTGGTTTTGCTTCTGGCCTTGCTTCTGGTGCTGGTGCGATCTACGCACAGGCCCAGGCGATCGCGTCTACTGTACGTTCTACTATACAGTCGGCGTTACAAATTCATTCACCGTCAAGGGTAATGATGAAAATAGGACAGTATACCGGCGAAGGTATGGCTATTGGTATTGAAAAGATGGTAGGACAGGTACAGAGTGCTTCTGAACAGCTGGCTAACGGTATAACCGCACCAGTAACATACAATTCGGGAAACAGCCCGGTACAGGAAGTACAGAGTACGTTATCAGATGTTCCGGCTTTAGCTGGAAATATCCCGGTAAGCCCGACAGGAAGCAGTAAAGCGGAAACGTTGAAAAAAGAAATTAAGCTGGTAATTGAAAAGATCATTCTTAACGATACCGGCGACAAGGACAAAAAGCAGCTTGTAAAAGAGTTGCTGGAAGAACTTATAGAGGAACTGAAAGGCGCTGACGAAGTAATAAGCAGCGCAGACCTGGGGGTATTGTTATAAATGAAAGGTGATAAGACAGTTAATATAACTATCAAAGGTGGCGGCGTAATACTGAACATTCCAGTTATACCGCCAAAAGTCAACGTATCAGATGGTAGCAGTACGCCAAAAACAGTAACCATATGGAGAAAGGGAGAAGTCGATTTTAACGACGGTAAAAGCTTGGACGGCCTTAGCTGGTCGTCCTTCTTCCCTTCCCGATATGACGCTTCGTACTGCAATAACAAGAGTTTAAAAACAGTACAATGGTATATCAATACTATAAACAAATGGAAGAACGCCGGAACTGTGGTACAGGTTATCATACCGGCTATGAATATCAATAGGTCCATGAAGATTAAAACCTTCCAGGGGGACTATGAAGGACAAGAGTTAGATTACTACTACGATCTGGAATTTAAAGAATACGTAAAACTTCCACAAGTGAAAGTAAAGGCGAAAAAGTATATCACTGTAAAGAAAAGGGACCCGAAACCAGTATCTAAACCTTCGACTTCCAAAAACAAGAAAAAGACCGCGATCAAGAAAGGCGACAAGGTACAGTTTAAGGGCGGACCGGTTTATATTTCTTCGGACGCTTCCAGACCAACTGTAACACGCGGAAAGGCAAAATGTAATTGTACGATTGTAAACAGCAATAAGCACCCATACCACCTTATACATTATAGCGGTGCTATGGTGTACGGTTGGGTTAATGCTTCTGATTGCGAGAAAATATAAAGGTAGGCTATATCAATGGGAAAACTACAGCTTAAAATAGATGGAAACGACTTTACGGGTGTCCTTGCTGATAGCCCAGTTATTAAAGATCAGCTTAACGCTTGCTGCCGTACCTTGACTTTTAAGCTGTCTTTATATGGGAACCGCCTGGACCTTTTAGCCCACAAAGTAGAACTTTTCTATAAAGGGAAACGCTGGTTTATCGGTGAGATAAAAAAGCAAAAAGAGGAACACGACGGAACAAACAGTATAACCGCATACGACCCGCTTTTTTTGTTTGGGAAACACGAAGATGATTATTACTTTAAGAATCAGACAGCTACCCAGATCATAAAGAGCATGGCGAAAAAGATAGGATTAAAGGTATATAAGCTGGAAAACACGAACGTTGTTATTTCCCACGTCCTGTATAAGAAAGGCGCCCCAGATAAAATTACGGTAGACGTCTTAGCTAGGACGTGGAATAGTGGCGGAGACAAATTTTGGTTTAGATACGACCCCGTAAATAACGGGATACTGTTAAAGCGACGTACTGTACCAGAAATGATATGGGCGTTTAAAACAGGTGGTAACCTTATATCTGCCAGTAGAGAACGTAGCATAGAAGAAATGTATAACACGGTAAAGCTGATTAACCGGGAAACTGGAAAAACGGCCACAAAGGTTAATGCAAAAAATAAAGCCTTATACGGTAATACCCAGTATTACGAAGAAATCAGCGACAAGGATAAAAACTTATCTAAGATGGCAAAACAAAAGCTTAAGTCTTTATCTAAGATTACTTCTACTATGAATATGTCCGGCTTAAATTCAGACGGCGCTATGGGTCAGTTCTTCGTAGGCGACCCGATTTACGTAGAAGAAAAAAATACCGGGATGGTCGGTGGCTACTGGGTAAGAAATGTATCACATACATTTTTAGCCGACGACGCTATACAGCTGGACTTTGACCTTACAGCTACGGAAGATATACCGGAAATCCAATACGACAACAGTAAAAAATAATCTTCCAGCTGTATAAGAAGTAAGCGGTTATTCACATAAAGATTTTATAAAAATAACATCTGGTAAGGTACCTAAGTAGAAAGAAGGGGTAGTATGTTAGGGTCTGTAGACGCATTAAGTACATTAAGGGGTAACGGTCAAAAGGATAGCGTACTGGAAGGATTACACCTTTTACAAGCGACTTCCGCAGAGCCGAATCCAGTAAAATTTAAACTGGTAGGAACAGAACTTAACATAGACGCCGATATGTTTGACATACCGGTTTCTGTCTATCCGATCTGTAAGGGCGATCAGTTTTTAGCGTACCCATTGGTAGGGTCAGAACACCAGCGCTGGGGAATCATAGCGAAGATCACGGGCAGCGGACGAACCGGAACTATGATGGGTTCTAACAGCTGTAAAGTGGACGGTGTAGCGGTGATCTATGGAAGTGGTAAGGTTATGGCGCCTAAGAGCGCTAAAAGTGGTGATCGCGTAGCGGTCATTCCTTACGGTACGCCGAACAATGTAAAATACGCCCTGGTACCTATTGATTACAGAGTATATACGGAGTGTGGTTATTATGGCGGACATTGACTTAAGGGTACCGGTATTTGACTTTGATACCGGGGAATTTGTGATAGGTCTTGACGGTACCGTAAAAACCGTAACCGGGTCAGAAGCCGTAGGTATGATCGCCGTAAAAGCAGAAGAAACCGAACGCGGTGTATTTCCTGTATATGGCGACTTTGAAAACGAAGAAGAAAATCACGTATACGGAAGCGACGTAAAAGCTTATGGTATTTGCGGTGATTATCCGAAAGACGTAAGACTTTCGGAAGTAAAACGAGCCGCGGAAGAAGCAATAGCCTATGACCCGTGGATAACAAGTGTAGATAGTGTATCTGTAGAAGAAGGGGAAGACGAAAACGGAACCCCTTGTTTTATTGTAGACATTGAATTTACGGACATTTTCAGAAATTCAATTTTAGTAGAGGGGGTGGAAGTATGACGAAAAGACCAGAATTTGTACCAGTGTTCTTACAGTCCGCGACGGATATTAAAGAATTTCTTTTATCCCAGATACCGGATACCTGGCGTAAGGAAGTCGGCGATTTTCCCTACGATATGATTATGCCGGACGTCGCCCAGGTAATGCAGCTGGAAATAGCCCAGGATAGAACTTTACAGAACGCTTTCCCACAGTTTTGCGAAGACGAACACATGGACGAACACATGGAAAGGGTTGGTCTTACCAGAATCGAAGCTACAGCAAATAAAAGGGTATTGTCTATTGTAGCAGACCCCGGCGTAAGAATCCCACAGGGTTACACCTTTACTTCCGTCGTTACAGACGAAGAAGGGAACCCGATAGAGTTTACCGCAGATCGTGAAACGATTTTCCTAAGTGATAAAGCTGTAGACGTTCGTATTACCTGTACACTGACTGGAAACGAAGGAAACCTTGCTACTGGAAGTGAGTTTATCTTACAACCGCCTATAGCTGGCGTAACATCAATCACGGATAAAGGTACCGTGGTTATGGCTGCTGAAAGGGAAAGCCTAGACGCTGCCTGGACAAGAATGCTTGATAAGGCAGAAAACCCAGATACAGGCGGAAACGTTCACGACTACGAACGCTGGGTAGTGGACGGGTTCTATAAAGATTACGGCGTTAAAGTCGGAAAAGTTCTTGTAGATATGTGCTGGAACAAGGACAACGGACACGACGGACGCGGTACGGTTCGTGTAGTCGTCGTAGACGATACTTACGGACCACTGGATACGTCTATAGTAAATGACATTAAGGAATACCTGGACCCTAAAGCATATGAGGGGTACGGATATGGTAAGGCGCCTGGTGGTGCTGTAGTAACCGTGATAACGGGAACGCCTTACGACATTAACATTTCCGCCCATGTGGAATATGAAAAGAACGTAGACCGGGCGGAAGTCCTACAGCAGTTTACGGAACTTGTCACGGAATACGTGAAGTCGCGGGTATTTAATCGAAACGACGACACGAAAGAGTTAAGCCCTATCGCTTATAAAAAGATAGCTGCTATCTTAGGTACGCTGTCTGGCGTCGCAAACTACGACGACCTTACAGTAAATGGTGGAACCGCGGATATAACGATAGAGCCATACGAAATACCTACCGTAAAGAAGGTAAGTCTTACGTGATACCTAAAAAACAGGACATTGTAATAAGTGATCGTACCGAAGGTATGGTAGAATCTTCCGCCAGTTACTACCAGGAAAGCCAGCTATTTTTTTATATCATAAATGCAAAAGCCAGGGGGTACGACCTGGTAAATGAAAAACAAGACGACTTAGCCCTACAGCTATCACCACTTACGGCGACCTGGGGGCTTGTTTTTTGGGAACAGTCCGTAGGCTTGCCTATGCTTCCGAACAGCGACTATGCTACGCGCCGACCTAAAGTATTAGCACGTTTGCAGAATTACGAAAACTTTGGCGCCCCTATGATACACAGAATCGCGGAAGCATACGGCGAAAAGATAAGGGTCTACATAGACCCGGCGGAATGTCTGGTTACTATCGTGTTCCAGCGCGGCGTACCTACATTCTTGGAAGAATTTAAAAAAGCTGTAGATAACATTATACACGCCCACCTGGGAACAGAGTACAAATTTGAGTACATCATAACGGGCGGCCTGGAAATGCTTACACAGTACCATGTTTACGGGTACAACGTGCCGGAAGCTGGCGCGTCTGCTATATGCGGTACCCTTCCTTTTACTGCCACAGAAGGGCGCTTATATAGTGCCAGTCTTGGTGTTTCTGGAAAGGTAGATACCGTTCTTCGTGACTATGACCAAACCGGGACGATTGCCAGCGGCCCGCTACCTTTTGTGTCTACGGAAGGGCGCGTATATCGTACCGTGATAGCGGAAGCAGTAGACGGCACTTATACCATAGAAACTTATAAACAATCCAGCGAAGTTACAGAAACCGGTACCATACCGTCGGTAACTACGGAAGGGCGTATTTACAGCGCTGTAATGTCCGTGGAAGAAAGTGACGCCGTAACAAGTACCAGATATGTACAAGCTGGGGAAATGGAAACGGGGGATAAACGCCTATGATTGAACAGAAAGGACTTGCTGTATTTAATAAAGCAGTCGCAGAAACGATTACAAGGGCAGTATGTACGATCAGTGGCAAGGATTACACACTTCCGATCAAAAGCGTAACAGTGGAAGGCGCTAAGTTTAAAGTAAACATTTATTTAGATGATACTTTATCTGGTACCGTAACAAACACGAAGCTGTACGACAAAGACGGAAACTTACTTATCCAGCGCCAGGACGTCGTACCAAAACCAGAAGAAAAAAATCTTCTGGTAGTATTCCAACTTGAATTAAGAGAGGTGGCCTTATGAGTGAAGAAGTAAAAAGAGAGGTACAGACCTGGGACCCGGTAGAGTGGTTAGACCGTATTATTAACGGTGAACAGACTTATACGTTACAAGAAGTACCGGAAAACAGCGGACATTATAAGCTGGTTCCAGACAACGTAGAAGTTATCCAGAAGGGTACACCACTTTCACAGTCCAGGCTTAACCGTATGACTGACGGTATCAGCTTTTCACATAACGTTATCGGTGCTATTGCTGCCGAAGCGCTTAGACAGGCTGGACTTGCACACAAAAACAGACAGGTAGACTTTGAAAAACGTTTCTTACAGGGCGAAGCCACTATTACCGGAACGCCTGGGGGATATTTTTCTACTACTTATCCGTTCGTCCTGGTACCTATTCCGGCCGGTACAGAACATACACAAACCAATACGCCACACTATGACGTTACTTTGTGTGTGACAGCTGCCGACGACATTGGAAAGGTAAACCTTGAAGTTTACGATAAAGCAAGTAACGGCTTTAAAGTAAGAAATTTAGGTAGCGCGAAGTCTGTAAGCTTTACCTGGACGATCATTAACACAAATATTCAGTAAGGGGGTAATAACAATGAGAATACAGCACGTAAACAGTGGTACTAAGGCGAAGTGGAAAACAAAAGGAACCATTTTACAGCTTACCGTACCAGGCGTAGAGCCTATCGAAATCGACCTTAACGAAGAATTACAGGACGTAGCTGTAACCGTAGACGTAAGCCTTAATTCCGGCTTTACAGCACTGGAAAAAGGTGTAGGTAACTGGTATGTAGCGTCCGTAAAAATCCCGGCAAGGGAATACGATTATCAGCCGACAGGCGAAACAGACGACGAAGGCTACGACATTCTGGAAGAAGTAGCTTTAGACGTAAACATGAGGGACGTTACTTTATGCCTGTGGGGTATCCCAGATATGACCCAGGCACAGAAAGAAAGCGAGGTAAAATAAATGGCTTTTACATTTTCAATTAAGGACACATACAGACAGGCTGTAGAAGCTGCCAGCGGTGGAAAGCAGACAGTATTATACGACGACAAAGGGTACCCGTCTATTATGAATGTTATCCCGAAGCTGTCCTATAAGGACGTCGGTTTATCTGACAGCACAAAAGCACTTCCGGCGTTCATGGTTGACGACGCCGAAAAGCCGGAAATCTTCGTAGGTACCTTTATGGCTATGGTACATGACGGAAGGGCGTGTAGCCTTCCTGGACAGGTGCCGAAAGTTTATACCAACATGGACCAGGCTATCGCTTATTGTCGTGCAAAAGGTCCGGGCTGGCATTGTATGACAAACGCGGAATATGCTGCTATTGCCCTTTGGTGTAAGGCAAATGGTTACTACCCACGCGGAAATAATAGCTACGGCAGCGATCATGGTTACCCGCATGAAAAGTGCAGACCTGGAACTGTAGGAAGCGACGGACGTATTAACCTGGGGCTTACTGGTAGTGGTCCGAACAGCTGGACACACGACGGAACCCCGAACGGTATCTACGGTTTGAACGGCGACGGCTGGGAATGGGCTACCGGACTTCGTACAAATAATGGAGAAATCCAGATTTTGACCGGAAACAATGCAGCAAAGAACACAGCAGACCTTACAGCTGGAAGCGCGGAGTGGAAAGCTATTTTACCAGACGGTACCCTGGTGGCACCTGGTACAGCTGGTACGCTTAAGATCGACATTGTAAGCGGTGTTCCGAAGATCAGCACTACAGTAAAAACGACGACAAGCGGCGACCAGTGGCCGTCTACGCCGTTCAAAGATTTAGCTGTAGAATCCGGTATCACAATACCGGATATTTTGAAGGCGTTAGCCGTCTTCCCTTCGGATAACAGCGATCATGGCGGGGATAGATTTTACGCAAGGAATGACGGGGAAAAATGCTTCTTCCGCGGTGGGAGTTGGAGCTACACGTCTAGCGCTGGCGGTTTCTCTCTGGGTGGCTACGGCCCGCGTTCTAATTCCAATGACAGCATTGGCTTCCGCCCCGCTTACATTCTTTTGTAAATCTGTAGTGGCCGCGACAGCGGACACCGCCAACTAAAGGAGTGAAAAGACTATGGCGGATACCAGAGAACTTTATATTAAAACGAAAGTAGAAGATATGATAGTTTACGGGAATATTTGCTTAAAACAGTTTCCGAAACATGAACGATACGCCCTTGCTTCGGAAATAAGGCTTTGTATGTACCATATTCTGGGAATCGTCATAGAAACTAATCATAAGCACTACAAGAAAACTACGCTTACCGAACTGGACATAGAAGTAGACAAACTACGGTCTTATCTTCGTCTATCAGCAAACCCAGAACTTAAGTATTTATCTGTAGATAAGTACGGAAACTGGGCGGCCATGGTAGACGAAATCGGCCGTATGGTCGGTGGCTGGATACAGTCGGTAAGCAAATAAATACTTAGGGTACATGACATTAAATGTGGCTTCTTCCGCGGTGGGAATTGGAACAACACGTCTAACGCTGGCGTTTTCTATCTGAATGGCAACAACCCGCGTTCTAATTCCAATGACAACATTGGCTTCCGCCCCGCTTAACCTGGAAATCCTCTAGTCTACAGCTTAAGGGCTGTAACACGCGACCAGGTAAAGGGTTATGTATCCTTGCTGTAAAGCAGAAAATAAAGGTTAGGAACGGACGTACTCTAGTAGCTTCGGCGAACGGTGCGACACGCTGAAAAAGAAAAACGGAAGGTAGTTACAATGGCAAAACGCGTAGGCAACATATATCTTCCGAACTGTAACTATACCTGTCTGTATAACGCCTATCGGAAAGCCGCAAAGGGTAAGCGGTACCGTGGTGACGTTTTACAATTTACTGATAATCTTGAAGGAAATCTGTTAGCCCTGTTAGACGACTTAAAGAACCACACCTATACTGTAGGCGCGTACCGGGAATTTTACGTTTATGAGCCAAAGAAAAGGCTTATTATGGCACTTCCCTTTCGTGATCGCGTCGCCCAGTGGTGGGTGTATTCTTTGCTTTACCCTATCTTTGATAAAACTTTCATAGAAGACAGTTACGCTTGTCGGCGCGGTAAAGGTCAAAAGGCCGCCGCTGATCGTCTGCAAGATATGATAAAGCAGACGGAAGTTTTAGGCGGTAAGTGGTATTACCTTAAGCTGGACATAGCGAAATACTTCTACAGAATTTACCATGATAAGCTTATGGAAATTCTGGAAAGAAAAATTAAAGACCCGGATATGTTGGAATTGTTAAACGTTATCGTAAAAGGTGATGGTACAAATGCTTTCGGTTTGTCTATATGTGACAATGTAGAAGACGCCGAACGCCTTACTGACCGCGGTATGCCTATTGGTAATCTGACAAGCCAGCTTTTAGCAAATGTCTATTTGAATGAGTTAGACCAGTTCTGTAAAAAGGTACTGGGAACAAAATTCTATATACGTTACATGGACGACGTAATAATACTTTCACAGAGTAAGGAAGAATTACACGAAATCAAAGAACGTATAAGTAAGTTCCTGGACGAAGAACTACAGCTTGCTTTAAATAAAAAGACTTGCATACGTCCGGTATCTATGGGTATCCAGTTCGTAGGCTTACATATCTGGTCTACACACAGAACTGTAAGAAAGTCTACTTCTTTACGTATTAAACGCCGACTTAAGGCAGCTGCAAAACAGTACGTAGCAGGGAATCTTACTTACGAAAGATATAACAGCACGTTACAGTCTTATATTGGTATGATGAAACATAACGACTGTTACCGCTTTGAAATGCAGCTGTTAGAAGACGTAGAAACGATAATAAATGAAAGTGGGGTAGCAGCATGACCGGAGATACAACAATGTCTTTCACTTTACTTATTGCCCTTGTTACGATTGCCTGTACGGTATATAACACACTTACGGGTAAAAAATCGCAGAGCCAGAAAGACGTAGACCAACAGATTAAGGAAGCCACCCAGAAGGTGGCAGCTGATACGAAGATCAGTCTTAAGCTGGACCAGATAGGGTACGACGTAAAATCAATTAAAGAAGACATTAACACGACCAAAAAAGAGGTCCGGGAACTTGATAAAAAAGTAGCCCTTTTGGACGCTTCGATACGTTCCGCGCATAAACGTATGGATAACGCCGGTATCGGTAGGGCGGACCTTATAGAACATATTGAGCATGAGAAAATAGAAAGGAATGAACATCATGGCGAATAAAAAAGTACAGCAGCTTACAGATGTGGAGAATAAGCAGAACGACAAGAGTAAAATTAACTGGAAGGTCAGAGTAAAAAACAAGGCGTTCTGGTTAGCGCTTATCCCGGCGGTACTTCTTCTTATCCAGGTTATCGCTTCGGTCTTCGGTTACACCCTTGACCTGGGCGACCTGGGTAATAAATTGCTTTCCGTCGTGGAAGCTCTGTTTATGGTTCTTTCTATCCTTGGTATCGTGGTAGACCCAACTACCGACGGTGTAGGGGATAGCAAACAGGCACTTACTTACACAGAACCGAAAAAATAATTACTGATCTGACGCCGCGCGGGGCGTCTTTTTCTTTTGGAAGAAAGGAACTTTTAACATGAAAAAAGAAAACATTACAGTATTACGAAAAATTCTTTACGCTGTAGAATCTGGCGGCCAGGTCTACGGAAAACAGAACTACGGCGCTTTTGCCGGTGTCGGTGCGAATACACCGAACGAAAAGGCTATTACGATCGGCGCGGGCCAGTGGTACGCAGAAGAAGCCCGTACACTTCTGCTTAATATCCATAAGAAGTACCCAAAAGAATTTAAGAAGCTGGATAAGGCCGGTATTACAGCTGACTTAAATAAAAGCTGGGGAACCTACGGGGTAACGAAGACTTCCGCGAAAGGTAAATGTATTATCGCTATCATTACTTCTGCTGTTGGTATCAAGTGCCAGGACGCTTTAATGGAAACACAGATTAAAACGTATGCCGCTTCGATCGAAAAGAAGTACGGAAGCTTAAGCGACGACGCTATGATGGAATGTATTAACATTATCCACCAGGGCGGAAGTGGAGCGCTTACCCGTATCCTGGCAAAGACACAGAAGCCATATACCGCGAAGACGATCTACGCGGCACTTTGTACCGACCCGGCGGACAAGTCCAATAATAACCAGGTCGGCGACTACGTAACACGTCAGAAAGTCGTGTACAGCTTTATCACGAAATACTGTAACAAGGAAGGGGTTAATACTATGGGATATTCCAGACAGGCTGTTGCTGATCTTGTTAATTCCTGGGTAGGAAAGAACGAAGCAGACGGCAGCTATAAAACAATCATTGACATTTACAACAGCTATAAGGGGGCCTTCCCGCGCGGTACAAAAATGGACTATAGCTGGGCGTGGTGCGCTTGTACATGGTCCGCAGCGGCTATTAAGCTGGGTTATACCCCGATTATGCCTATCGAAATTTCTTGCTACTATCTGATCGAAGCAGCTAAGCAAAAAGGTATCTGGATTGAAAACGACGCACACGTACCGAAAGTAGGTGAAGGGGTTCTTTACTACTGGAAAGATGGTACGAACTTCGCTACCACTGACTGTACAGGTGTTCCAGATCATGTAGGTACTGTAACAGAGGTTTATGAAAAAGCGGGTTACTTCGTCGTGACAGAAGGTAACTACAGCAACGCCGTTAAAAAGCGTACCTTGTTAATTAACGGTCGTTATATCCGTGGCTTTATCAGTCCTAAGTATACCGACGATACAGTTACACCGGTTACCCCGGCAGCTGGAAAAGACCTTACTACGGTAGCCCGTGAAGTGATCTTAGGCGTATGGGGAAATATGCCGGAACGTAAAACGAAGCTGGAAGCCAGCGGCTACAATTTCACTGACGTACAGAACAAGGTAAACGAACTTCTTAACAAGAATGTTCCTACACCTTCTAAACCACAGAATACGGGTGTAACAAAAGTGGTAGCGGGTTCTGGGGCTGCAAACTTCGACAAGTCCCTTGCTGGTTCCTACGTTACGACGACCGGTTTATATATGCGTCACGGTGCCGGTAAGAATAAACGCGCTATGGTTCTTATTCCAGAGGGTACAAAAGTACAGAACTACGGATACTACACAAGCTATAACGGTACAAAATGGCTGTATATCCAGGTTACACTTAATGGTGTGCAGTACACAGGCTTTAGCTGTAAGACATATTTAAAGAAACAGTAAGATAGGCGGGCGGTTACTTCGGTAGCCGCCTTCTTTTTTTGTTGTCCGAAAGTATAAAGTTGTCTTATTGACAAATTATAAAACATATCATATACTTGTCTTGTAGACAAAAATATACTTTAAGACAACGAAAGGAAGGTAACCTATGCAAAATAATAAGACATTCTATAAAAGATGTTCCACAAGGGAACAGGCTATAGACTTCGCGGAAAAATCCCAGGGAACTATACAGGAAGACGGCTGTACTGTAGCCTTTGACGCGTCCTACAGCATATCTAAGGCGCTGTTTAATGTGAAGTCTGATAAGTACCGCGTATACATCAGAATCCGCCTTGCAAATGGAAACCCACTTACATATATCGTAGCCGCCAAACGTTCAAAGGACGCCTACGATATGGCAAAGAACAGAGTGAAAGAAGGGTGGTTTTAATGCCGGGAAATACAAAGAAACACAGACGCGGAAACGGGGAAGGTAGCGTATACCAGCGTAAAGACGGAACCTGGGCGGCGGTTCTTACTGTCGGCGTTAAGCCAGACGGTAAACCAGATCGGAAGTTTTTGTATGGAAAGACCAGGAAAGAAGTAGCGGATAAGCTTAGAGAAGCACAAAATAAGCTTGACGCTGGCGTTATCCCTGGGGGCGATAACGTTCTTTTTAGTACGTGGGTAATGAACTGGTTAGAGATCGTTATAAAACCAGGGATTAAAGAACGAACCTACATAAATTATAAGGCGTCTATAGAAAAACATATTATACCTGGTATCGGACGATACAAGCTTAAGGACATTACCGACGACGTAATACAAAAATACTTGAACGATCAACAGGAACATGGAAACCTTAAACTTGAAATTAACGACGACACAGGCGAAGCGGCACCGTCCCATGGACCGGTAGCGGCGTCTTCTCTTATCCAACAGCGACGACTTATTATAGCTGCTTTAGAATACGCTGTAGACAAGGGACGTATAAATAGAAACCCTGGAAAAAAGACAAGGCGGCCAAAAAGTAAACCGAAGACAAATAATATACTGACAGACGAAGATATGGAAACACTAGGTATTAAAGGAACGAAGTACCGCTATTATCCGGCGTATATGCTGACACTTACTACAGCTTGCAGACGGGGCGAAATACTTGGTCTTGACTGGCAGCACGTAGATATAGGGATACCCTGGACAACAGTAGACCGGTACTTTCCCTGGGGCGATATAAAGAAGCTTCCTAAGTGGGACACGAAAGCCTTAAAAACACTTCTGGAAGATCATAATATTACACTGGGGGACGGATACTTACGGCTTGTGTATCAGATGGTAGACGACAACGGTACCCCGTTTAGGGACGAACTTAAAACTGATCTGTCCAGGCGTTCCCTTATGATTACCGAAGAAATGGTTCTGCTTCTGATCTTCTGGCGGCTGATACAGAATACAGAAAAAAAGAAAGCCGCAGAAAGAGGGATAGAGTATAACCCGGACAACCTGGTATTTTGTACCAGGAAAGGGACTTATATTTACCCTAGAAACTTTACAAAAATGTGGAGTGAAAACCTTCGATCTATGGGTATCGACCATAAGCGTTTTCACGATCTACGCCATACAGTGGCTACGGTTATGCTGGAAGACGGCGAAGCTATGAATACAGTACAGGAACAGCTAGGACACTACGACGCTGGCTTTACCGCTTCCAGATACGGACACGTTACCGCTAAAATGAGAAATAGCGCAGCTGTAAAGCTTGGCGAACGTTTGGAAAAGGTAAGGAACCCGGAAGCAGAGGACGAAGAAGACGCCAACAGCGTAAAGAAGGAAGATACTGTTATTCCTTTCCAGGAAGGACGCAAGCTTAAGTCTGCCGCGTGTAAAATTAAATAGTGGACAAAAACGCCGACGCTTATTATAATTGTCTATAAGACAAACGAAAGGGGTGGAAACAGTGATAGGCAAGAACATACAATTTTACCGTGATCTTCGCGAAATGAAAGGGAAAGACCTGGCCGCGAAGGTAGGGTGTTCCGTCGGCGCTTTGTCCCATATAGAGAAAGGAAGCAGACAGCCCAGCGTAGATATGCTATATAAAATAGCTGACGCGCTGGACGTTTCGGTTATAAACCTGGTACTTGACGAAAAGGAAATAAATAGATTTTACTATGACGACGCTGTTAAGGCGTTCCACCCAGGAAGCGAACAGCTTAACCGTGTCCTGGATATTCTGAAAAAGGATAACGCCGCCTGGTCAGACGCGAAACGTATAGCGATCGTAAACTTAGACGACGTGTAGCAAACTGTAGTAAAAATGTAGTAAAAGGAGATTTTAAACAATGAAAAATGCTTATAATACCAGTGCTTACGGGTCCTTCGCTTACGTCTACGACATTTTCATGGATATTATCATAAACCATTCTGGAAAAATCTTGTATTTGAGTAGTTGCAAGAATTTCATCAGCACTCATGTTTATATTCAGATCTTCAATCAGTTTAAAAATAAGTGCGCGAAGATTTATTTTAAATGATGGAAGGTGCCAGTATGATAATTTGTTTAGAAATCCATCATTGGGAAATTGCGCAATTGGTGGAAGCTGAATTCTTGCTTTTGAAGATGTAGTGCTTAATTCAAATTTTGAATTAGCTGCGTTTGTTGCATCTTCCAAATCTAATTTTAATTTATATAAAGTTACAGGCTCTGTTTCTTTAAGCGGACGTCTGGTGCTATGCCTTTTTATAGATTTTTTAAACCTAGTAAATAATTGAGTGAGTTTAGAACAGTAATTATCTATTTGTCTGTTAAACTGTATTTCATGGATCGGAATTGCATCCAAGAAAATGTCCGAGGTTTGAGTTATTGCAACATTAGCTAATCCGCAATAGCATTCTCCTAATTTTTGTTTACAAGAAGAGCTTTCTAAGCTGACTTGGTTTATGAAAGTTTCTATATGCCTTTCTAGTAATGAATATTTTTCAGTGGATATGCGATATGTTCTCGCCGTAAAAAGTTCTTGAGGAACAATTTGGGAAATGGTATTTAAGCATTTCTTTTTTGCACTTTCAATATTGGTAAAAAATAATCCCATAGTTTTTAATTCAAATTCAAAAACTATATGTGGTTCATAATGGTGAAAGAATAGCGAGTAATCTTTTTTACCTTTAGGGAGCTCCGCAACAAGGTTTTTAATATAATTATCAAGTATGCGTTCAATGTATTCAGATATGTATGGAGTATGTTTATTTTTCTGAGACATTAAAATAGCGGTAAGGTTGCGAACGGAACTATAGACAGTATTTTTTTGCGTCTTTGTAAATTTTTTTAGAGGAAAAATTTTGTAAAATTGGTTGAGTGTACAGAGATAATTTTTCTCTAAACAATAGTCAGCAATCAAATTGTACTGTTTGAGGAGTCTCTCACAGAATGAAGCTGTTTGTGGATATTTTTTCTTTCTTTTATTTATATAACTCGGGACTAATCCGAAAAAATCTGAAGCGTTAAAATATGGTGATTTACGATAGCATGTGTAACTGGATGTAATTGCCATTAAAATATATAAAAATAAATCCTGCTCGTTTTGTGGAATAGCCCATTCAAATGAAGTTTGTTTATAACCGTTTAAAGAACAATTTTCAATTCGTAAATTGTAGAGTGGCATATTGGCGTAATAGTAAGCTGTGGACGGAAATGTTAATTTGAGATATTTATGTTCGCAAAGATATTGATACCATAATCGTAAAATTACAGAAAAATCTCCATCCATTTTGTAGTCTGGAGGTGTTAATTGATTAAACATGTAATAATTTTCAGATCCAAGAAACAATGAGAAATATAAAAGATGTTTGAACAAAGACATTTTATCTTGAACAGTTGTATCTGAAGTTCGGTCTGCCAGTTCTTTGAGGCGCTCTTTTAATTGTGATTCAGAGGTAATAATATCCTCTGTGTTTTCTAGATTTTCTAATAGCATTTGTTTTCCCCCTTCTTATAACTAATGTAATTTAATTATACTAAATGCCCATTTATTTTACAATGAATCTTAAAAAATTGAAAATTGTGACGTTTATATGCAAGTTGAAAAAAGGTTTGCATAAAAACATGGGCGCAAGCACTGAATATGTATTATTAGAAATAGCAAGTTTTAAATTGTACCAGCCTAATTATGCTCAGAAATTGTAATAGCTTGAAATGGTAAATGGACTTAGAATGTAGGCATAAGGAGGAGAGAAAAATGAATGGGATGAATAATAATTACAACTGTCTATTGACAGAAAAACAAGTACAGGAACTGAGTAGTACATATTGGAAGAAGCAACTGGATATTGAGCAAAATATTGTAAACAAATCCACGGATATGCAGTTCTTGAAAGAGAAGGATCAGCTTAAGCTAAACAGCATGTATGCAATGCTGGAAACAAAAGAACTCCATGCACGAAGAGCTGAGGATGAGAGACTGGCGAGATGTGAAGTAGTTGAAATTACTGAAGACGGCAGGATACATATTCAAACTAAAGATACGGCGATTGACACTAAGCCAAGAAACGTGACAAATTTTAAATGTATGAATGCGGTTATCTATATTAATGTAGATAATCCACAGGAGAAGATTATAAAGATATATTTAAAATTGGACACGGTCGGGGAAGATGAAAGAGTAGTTTTTCTCAATTTGGCAAATTGTGAAAAGAATGCATATATTGAGAAGAAATTTTTAACAGTTGGGGCTGATATATATGCTAGCTCCAAAGCGAGGATGAAGGAGTATGAAAAAAAAATAGTAGCATACATTATTCGGAATTGTAAGGAAATAAAAGAAGTACCCCGGAAACGTGGCTGGTATAGGTATCAAGAAACTATAGGATTTTATGGTGAGAAAGAGACTTGGGAAGAGGTAAAGAAATATGCAGAATAAATGGCTGATTGAGACAATGGCGGAACTGGCGTTTGTGCAGGATCCTATGCGGTTCTATGCCTACGGAATGGAAAAGGGAATTATTCTTATTGCAGATGATGATGAAAGCGCTTTGGTTATTAGATCTATGCTGGAAGCACATCTGGATGCTGTTGGAGTAAAGCTCAGAGGCAGGAAAGCGTGTCACCCTCTGAATTATCAGATGGGTGTGCATGTGTACAACAGACGGGATGATGAAAGAAAGCTGTTGGATTTTCTGGAAGAACAGGAGTTTCTCCCAGTTGTAATTGTAGGTGGTTTGATTCCAGAGTTTCTGATAGGAAGAGGATATGCGTTTAGATGTATGCCGACCGAGAAAGAATTTATGGAAGCTAAAGTGCGGTATAAGAAATTTTCAGCGTATATTACGGAAGAAGTTCCTACGACTCTTAAAGAAATACAAGGAATAAGTAAAATAGCCGATATGCTGAAAGATGATCAAAATAAATATCAGAAGTATAAAAAGGTTGTTAAGAATCTTATGACAGTGTTTTATTTATGGGAGCAAATTTATAAAATGGATGGAATTTCAGAAGAAAAGATTGGAGAACAGAAAAAGGTATTTATAAGTCGAGTATTGCATTCAATTGAAACAATGGATCGTTACGACGGGGAATACGATGTTCAAGATGTTGTAAGAAAATGCTTTATGGACCAAGCCTCAAAAGGCAAAATTGGGATCCGTCCATTGGTAGGAAATTCTGACGTCGACGAAATCGAGAATCATATTTTATACGATGATGATTTTTACTATGTGACGGATTCAACATTGAGAACAGTATGTGCTCCTCTTTTAACAACAGTATCCTTTGTCCAGCTGAAAAATGAGATGGCTAGTTCAGGTATGGTTGACTGTAATGATGGAAACCTTAAAAACTTTACGAAAAAGAAGCTGATATGGCGTTCTTTCGGCTGGCAGGAGCGAGTACGGTTTGTCTGGATAAAGAAGGAAGCCTTAATGACAAAAGAAGGACTCTTACTGGAAGATATTGGGGAGGATACAAAATGTTAAAAGTTGGTAATTTACAGAATGGAACTGACGTGTTTCTTTCCGATAAGTCCCCGAACCGACATATTTCGGTTCTGGGAATAAGCGGATCAGGAAAAACGGTACGGCTTAGAGAGTTGATAAGAAATGTTGTTGAGAATGGAGAAACAGCACTGATATTTGATATTAACGGAACAGACTACAAAGACTGTATCGACAGAGTGAATGTGATTTCTGCCAGAGAAGATGGATTCAACACCAATTTGCTAGAGGTTGGTTCTGACGATGCGGAGAGTGAAATCTGTCATGTTATGAGCATTGTCCAAGTGCTATGCAGAGCATTTGGCTTGGGCTGCAAACAGGAGGAAGCGCTGAGAAACGCCATTTTATATGCGGTTCATCATAAAAAAGAGGATGAATCCGAGCTGGTAGCAATAAAAACAGGGTTGCAGATACAAGAAACAACAGCAGCACAGGCGGTAGAAAGCCGCCTGTGGGAGTTCCTCAACATGGACATTGCACGAAAAAATTCATTGGAGCTAAAGAAGGGCTACGCCAATGTGATTTCGATGGAAGGTTTAAGCGCTAAATTGCAGAGAGTGTGGATAGAATTACTACTTGCATTACTTTGGAGAGGGTTACGTACAAGAAAGCTGATTACTAAAGGCCTATGGATTTTTATAGATGAGTTCCAGAATCTTTCTTTGAAAGAGGATTCCGTTCTGTTAGAAATGCTGTGTGAAGCAAGAAAGTATCATGTGAATATTGTGCTGGCTACTCAGTCAATCGCTGGATACAGAAACGATATCAAAGCAGCACTGGATAAAACGGCAATCCATTTGTATTTCCAGCAGGAGCTAACGGATGCAAAGAAAGTGGCTTCTCTAATAGATGTAAACAAGAAGGGACTATGGGAAAGCAAGCTGAAATCCCTTCAGATTGGAGAGTCTGTTGCAGTAGGATGTTTCCGGGTGAGAGGGAAGACAATTTCGCACCCCATCATTATTAAGTCAGATTTTAAAACAGTTGAGAATTAAGAAAGGACAGGGTAGTTACTATGAAGAAATCAGACAAAAAGAAGCTTAAAAAGTACATTGACAAAGTATTAGAAAAAGAACGTGAACAGATTAGAGACAATATAATAGAGTATTTTGAGGTACAGCAGGCAGAAGTACGAAAAGAACCTATAGCAGGTGAGATGCCTGTTGTGATAGGTACTTATCCAAAGCGCAGAAAATCTGTCATACGAGAGAAAAAATTTGAAATAGATGCCGAAATGCAAAAGGCATTGGATCAATTTTAGTAAGAAAGGCTGGTAATCCTATGGAAAATGTAATTCAGGAGCCATTAGTAATGGATGTAAAAGGTCTTCAGGTGGCGTTGGGGATCGGACGAGATACAGCCTACAGTTTGATGCATAGCAAAGGATTTCCTTCAATTCGAATTGGCGGGCACTATGTTGTTGGAAAAGACGCATTGCTGATGTGGCTAAAACGAAACGAGGGTAAGGCATATTGCCTGTAAAGTTGATACCTGGAAGAGGCATTTTGCTTCTTCCAGGATATTTGGGGAGGATGATATATGGCTGAGAAGAAAACACTGAGAAACGCAAAGGGTGAGGGAAGTTTCAAGGTCAACGCAGATGGAACTGTCACCCATAGAAAAAGTGTAGGCTTTAAAGCGAATGGCAGGCGCAAGGTAATTACAGTTACAGCTAAGAACAAGAGTGCCTGTATTCGTGAGATGAGGAAGAAGGAAGACGAATGGAATAACCTAAAAAATGGACTGCACATTGGTTCTACGGATACGGTCGTAAGCTTATGCTATCGTCATTTGGAATACCAGGTATCAAACAACGATTTAAAGGGGAAATCCATAGACCGCAGAGAGTGTACGATTGAAAATCAGATCAGCGGATATGACTTAGGATATCTCCAGGCGCAGCAAGTAACTCCGATAGATATTGAAACTCATGTGAAACTGCTTATTTCTGAAAATAAGGTGGGCGCGTCTTCTATCGGAAAAGTCGTGGATGTACTGAATGCGGCTTATGAATGGGCGATTCGCCAGGGGGATATGCAGCAGAACCCAGTGAGATTAGTAAAAACAGAGTTGTCCAAAAAGTTGAAGAAGCTTTCCGTAAAAGGTGCAGATGAAGCTGATGTAGTTGCTTTATCGGATGAGGAAATAAAGCTTTTTGAACGGGAGGCTACAGAGCTACATGCAAATGGGCACGAGAAGTATCCTGCTGGCATGTATTGCTTGTTATTACTACATACAGGTATGCGAGTTGGAGAGATGATTGCTCTACGCTGGCGAGATTGGAAAGGAGACTATCTGGTGATTGAGAAGTCTGTTTCAACGGCTAAGAATCGGAACAAAAAGTCAGAAGATGAGAACAATTATATTTCCCTGGAAGGTAGCACGAAGAACCAGAAAGCACGTAATATTCAGCTTAACAGGGAAGCAAAGTACATTCTGTGGAAGTTAAAGCATAGCCGGGAAAGCTGTGAGCAAGATGATCTTATTGTCCCTACTAAGACTGGTAAGATGAATACAGCCAGTAATCTGGAACATCGTATGAAGGTGATTATGAAGAATGCAGGGCTTGAAGATGTCAAAGGAGGACTGCATATTTTCAGAAAGACATTTGCCACCAAGATGTATGAGAATGGAGCCAGGGTAGAAGAGATTGCTGCTTACATAGGCGATCTGCCCTCAACAACGCAGAAATACTATATTGCGATCAGACGTAAAGTAGTGGCTGATGGGGAAACGCATCAGATAGTAAAATTACCGGGAAGCAAAGCTGGTGAGGAACCAGTTGCATAGGATGAGAATTAAAAATGGAGGACTAAAAGATGAAGTATACTATTGTATATATTGTTATGTGTGAAGGTGAAGTTAAGTATGCATCTGAAAGTTCAGAAGATGCTAAGAGTTATGGAAAAGCACTGCTGAATTTGGAGGGGAATAGTGTATTAAGAGAATGGGGCGATGATGATCCGACCTTAGAGGATTGTGGAAGGGCGAGATACCAGGCTGGGTATGAGGATGATTATGAGGGAGCTATAAAAGTGGACATGTCGAATGAAGATGAGGATGGAATGATAAGGCTTCCAGATGGTGGAACTGTTGACGGTGAAGAGATAAGAGAAAAATTGCGAGAAAATGATATTAGTTATATTCAAAAAGTAAGACAGTGGGAAGCGGAAGAAGAGGAACGAGAAAAGTGGGGTGATTTTTGGAACAGAAGGGCTGCTGAAGCACAATACTCATAAGCTAGGCACTTTTATATAGGATGCGTTGAATTGGATAAAATATGGCTCTATATAGTTGAAAAATACTATATGGAGCTTTTCGCATATATATTGGATTTCACTGGAAAAATTGTACTGAGGATATAGACAATAAATGATATAATTTTCATGTATAATAACAGGAGGTGCGTATTATGTTTGCTATGCAGGAAACTATCAGACCATCATCGGATTTAAGAAATCATTATAATGAAATCTCAAAGCAGTGCCGTGAGGGA
>OLRJ01000550.1_pt1 | contig 38668 bp, 40 predicted proteins | sample 1672741 | NCBI WGS metagenome assembly OLRJ01 (sample SAMEA3136719, study PRJEB25190) | human gut metagenome | biome: human gut; feature: human-associated habitat; material: faeces | place: Austria | collected 2013 | reverse complement strand
ATGGTACCAATGTTTACGTGTGGTTTTGTACGTTGATATTGTTCTTTTGCCATTGTTTACAATTCCTCCTCGGATTTTCCATCAAAGATGAAATTTGGTTGCTAAGAATTTCATAATTACCAATAGTTTGATTGTATCTATTTTGCTTTTGCTTGTCAATATTTCAGAACACAAAAAGAGCAACAGTCATAGACTGTTGCTCTTATGCGGTGGACGGGACTTGAACCCGTACGAGTTGCCTCACACGCCCCTCAAACGTGCGCGTATGCCAATTCCGCCACCACCGCATTCGGTGTTCGTCGCTTTGTTGTTCCGTCGTTTCCCTCAGCGACAAGATGTATTATACGTGCTTCTTCATGTTTCGTCAACACCTTTTTTGAAGTTTTTTACGATTTTTTAAAAAACTTTCGATCTGCTTGTAAAGATGATTTAAATCGCCGTCATTGTAAAGAACTCTTGCCCCTTTGTTAAGCCTTTCTTGCGCGCTCATCTGTGCATCTATCTTTTTTTGCGCATACGTTTCGTCAATACCGTCACGTAATGATAGCCTGTTTTTTCTTTGTGATTCTTCAGCATGCACTACCCAAACATCATCACATAATTCATCCATACCGCTTTCATATAATAGCGGCACTACAAAAAACACAAGGTGTTCCCCTTTTAATTGTGCAAATTTTTCTTCAGCCAATGCACGAATCGCAGGATGTGTCAAACCATCCAAAAGATGCCGCGATTCCTCATCTTGAAAGATTTGTGCCGCAAGCGCTTTACGATTTAATTCGCCGTTTTCATTGAAAACCGTATTTCCAAATGCTTTTCTCACTTCATTCAAAACCGGGCTTCCCGGTTCCATTATTTCCCTAGCTAATAAGTCCGCATCCACCACCGGATATCCAAGTTTTTGCACATAATCACTGACAATTGTTTTCCCTGATGCAATACCGCCGGTTATACCGATAATCATTCTTTTCTCCTAACTTTTTTGACACCTTGGGCAGTAGACACTGCTGCGCCCACCAACTGTAACACACTTCAACACTGTCCCACAATGCTTGCATGGTTTTCCTGCACGGCCGTAAACCTGATGTGATAGCTGAAAAGTTCCTTCTCTGCTCTCGGAATCAACATAATCTCGAATCGTACTTCCGCCAGCTATAATAGCTTCGGATAAAATGTGTTTACTCGCATCGACAATAGCCTGCGCTTCCACTCGGCTCAAGCGCATTGCACTTTTGCGTGGACGAACACCGGCACTAAACAAAATTTCATCAGCATAAATATTGCCAATTCCAGCCACGATACCTTGATCTAGCAAATGCGCTTTTATTGGACGTTTCCTTTTGCGCGTGCTTTCAAACAGATATTCTGCACAAAACGCCTCTTCCAATGGTTCCGGTCCCAATTTCGAAATCGGTTCTGTGGTCATTACATCTTCCGCCCTCAAATGAAAACCGCCAAAACGTCGCACATCCTCATAAAACAGCGCGTTGCCGTCATCCAGATAAAATATTACATGGTCATGCTTAGTAGGTTGTTCTGTAGCCGATTGAACCAACAGTTTTCCCGTCATTCGTAAATGACATATCAACCATATTTCATCCAATTTCAGTAAAATATATTTTCCGCGACGTTTTACTTCACAAACAGTACGGCCTTTTACTCGCGCCACAAACACTTCGGCACTCATTGTTTGATCATGAATTACAGAATCAGAACGCACGACCACCTCTGTGATCGTGCGTCCTATTATATGTCGCCGCAGTCCACGGCAAACCGTTTCCACTTCAGGTAATTCCGGCATTAAATGTCCTCCATTTCACGCCAATTAAAACCCGCTTTGAGGTCTACCTTTAACGGTACAGAAAGCTTCACTGCATCTTCCATGCATTGACGCACTACTTTGCCCAATGCCATGGCATCTTCTTTTGAGACTTCAAAAATTAATTCGTCGTGTACTTGCAAAAGCATGGTTGCTTGCAGTCCATTGTCACGAATAGCTTGTTCACAACGAATCATAGCCAGTTTGATAATATCGGCAGCAGTTCCTTGAATTGGTGAGTTCACCGCAGTACGTTCTGCAAATTGACGCAGATTGCGGTTACGGCTATTGATGTCTTTGATATAACGGCGACGCCCCAGCATCGTGGTCACATAGCCACTTTCACGTGTCTTTTCAACCGTATCGTTAATAAAGGTTTCTACCAGTGGATAACGCGAAAAATACAGATTGATGTAAGCTTCTGCTTCTTTTCGACTAATCCCCAATTCCTTCGAAAGGCCATAATCGGTTTGGCCATAGATAATCCCAAAATTAACCGCCTTCGCCGCACGACGTTGTTCGCTTGACACTTCATCCATCGGCACATGGAACACTTCAGATGCGGTGCGTCGGTGAATGTCTTCGTTTTCCAAAAAAGATTGGGTCAATGTATCATCGCCACTTAAATGCGCAAGCACTCGCAATTCAATTTGAGAATAATCGGCACTGATTAAAAGATTTTGTTTTTCAATCGGAATGAATGCGCGACGAATGCGTTTTCCTTCCTCGGTGCGTACAGGAATATTTTGAAGGTTCGGCGCCGTGCTTGACAATCGTCCGGTTGCCGTCACCGTTTGATTGAATGATGTATGCACACGCCCTTGTTCATCTACGAGTTTCAAAAGCCCGTCCACATATGTGCTTTTAAGCTTTGCCAATTGACGATAATCCAGCACACGTTGCACAATCGGATGCTCATCACGAAGTTGCTCCAGCACTTCCGCACTTGTAGAATAGCCGGTTTTTGTCTTTTTCACCACCGGAAGTGCTAAAACTTCAAACAAAATATGCCCAAGCTGTTTTGGAGAATTAGGATTAACCGGTTCTCCGGCCATTTCTTCAATATCTCTTTCAATGTCAGCTACACGCGCATCAAATTCTGTTTGTAATTCTTTGAGGTAATCGGTATCCACACGTACACCAACAAGCTCCATTCGGTTTAATATTGTTGCCAACGGCAGCTCTACTTCGGAATACAGCGCTAAGCAGCCGGTTTCTTCCATGCGTGCACGTAGCACCTCTTGCAAACGTTCCACCGCCTCTAAGGCAGCAAAAATATGTGCTTCGCCTTCTTCCGGCAAAGTAATGCCCAAATAGCTTTCTGCCACACGATCAAGATTATGATCATTGCCTTCCGGCTGTAGCAAATAATCCGCAAGCACCACATCCGCAACCACACGATTGGTAACCGCACCTCCAACCAACAAGGCATGGCTCATTTTTTTGACATCATCGGTTACGATAAAGGTGTTATCATCAACAAGCACCGGTTGCAGTGCATCCACCACATCAACCCATTCACCTTCTGCAAGTGCCACCGTGAAATTTTTATCTTGTGCACGCCAAGAAAAACGTACCGGCACTTTAGCATCATCCACTTCAACCATCATCACATAACGGCTTGGCGCAAGCGGAGTTAGCAATGCCACTGCTTCTTCAAGAGAAGCGCATACATTTCCCTGTACTGGTACAGATTCTTCGGCGTTTAAATCATCTAATGCCGTCATGCCGTAATCGTGCTCAAGTTTTTTTAACAGCTTCGTCAAGTTGAGCTCTTTATAAAATGCAGCCAATGCCGCAACATCCGGTTCATCAAATGTAAAATCATGGGCATCATAATCAATATCCACGTCACATTTAATGGTCGCCAACGCTTTACTCATGAAGGCATCTTCCTTGCCTGCCAAAAGCTTCTCATATAGTTTTTTCCCTTTGAGGTCTTCTAAATGTTCATAGAGTCCTTCAATGGTTTCATAATCGCCAAGCAGTTTACGCGCGGTTTTTTCACCCACACCGGCAACCCCCGGAATATTGTCGGATTTATCACCCATGAGGCCCTTGAGTTCAATAACAAGCTCCGGCGTCATGTCATAATTTTCATTAAGAAATGTTGGTGTGACAATTTCCATCTCTGCGCCCTTACTTTTCGGAAAACACACCGTTATATTTTCACCCACCAATTGAAACAAGTCACGGTCCCCACTCAAAACAATGCATTGGTGTCCAAGCTCGCTATAGTGACGACTCATGGTACCGATGATATCGTCAGCTTCATAACCTTCCATACCAAAAGTTGCGATATTCATATATCGCAACGCTTCTTTAATAAGCGGCATTTGCTCACGCAAATCTTCAGGCATACCGGTACGCGTTCCTTTATAATCCGCATATTGTTCGTGACGAAAAACCTTCTTACTGATGTCAAAAGCCACAAAAAGTTCATCCGGCTTAAAACGCTCCACCACAGATTGAAGCGTATTCAAAAAGCCGAACACTGCATTTGTCGGCACACCCTTTGCATTGGACAAATGCGGCACGCCATAAAACGCACGATTTGCCAAGCTATTACCATCTATCATTAATATTGTACTCATCGTTCATCCTCTTTCCGCTTCGCATACGCTTGTATCATCGCCGCTTTTTGCTTGTGGGTAAGTTTTTTAATGGCACACTCACGCGACATGGCCTCACTTTTTGTATCAAAGCATTCCGTATATACAAGGCTTACCGGGCGACGGCAGCGGGTATACTTCGCGCCTGCGCCTTTATTGTGCGTTTTCACGCGCGCCACTACGTCAATAGCATAGCCACAGTAGTAACTACCATCGTTACAACGCACGAGATAGGTATAGTGTTTCTTGTTCATTGCAAGCCCTCCATCCCCATATTATGACAGATTGACACGCTGATAGCAAACGCCCTTTCATAGACGCCCATGCGCATTCCCGCACAAAAAAACAGCCGCCGACGATTGTCAGCGGCTGTCTGTCATTAGCGATTAATGAAATATTCGCGATACCAAAGAATCAATGACATCGCCGTATAAATGTAACGTTGACGCATTGCCTTTCCTTGATAATGTTCATCCAAATAACCCATCAAGCGTTCTTGATCAAAGAAGATGCCCGCTTCAGGAGATTGGAAAATTTCCTTCACATAGTTATAGTATTTATCTTGTTTGAGCCAATCACGAATTGGCACAGGGAAGCCGTTCTTTGGACGACGCGCCCATTCTTCAGGAAGTTCAGCCAGTGCCGCCTTACGCAAAGCATACTTGCTCAACCCATCTTTAATGCGATATTTGGTCGGAATTTTTTCAGCAACCTTCATAACCTCTTTATCCAAGAAAGGTACACGCAATTCCAAGGAATGTGCAGAACTCATCTTATCGGCTTTAAGAAGAATGTCGCCAGGGAGCCACAAACGCATGTCGATGGTCATCATCTTGGTTACATCGTCATCATCAGCCACACTTTGATAAATTGGCGCTGTGATTTCTTTTACAGTCACCCCATGACGAAACGCCGGCTTAAGCACAGCCAATGCTTCATCTTCAGGGAAAACACGCGCTTGCCCAATGAAATATTCTTCAGGCGTTTGTCCACCGCGCACCAAAAAATCAGTCGCGCGGTTATTTGGCAATTTGCGCGCAAGCTTACTTAAACCATGACGCACATTTTTTGGCACCATCTTGTCATATTTTTGCAAATGCGGTGTACGCATGTAGCTTTCATAGCCACCGAAAAGCTCGTCCGCCCCTTCCCCGGAAAGAACAACTGTTACATGTTCGCTAGCAAGTTGCGCCAAGAAATATAGTGGCACTGTAGACAAGTTGGATTGTGGTTCGTCCAGATGATATTGAATGGTAGGCAGCGCACCAAAGAAATCTTCCGCTCCAATCAAACGCACATGGTGATTGAATCCTAAAATTTCAGACAAGCGTCTTGCCAAATCAGTTTCGTTAAAAATGCCTTCGTAATCACCAAATCCCACGGAGAAGGTGTTTTCCGGCTTAAAAAGTGCGGTAATAAAGCTGGAGTCAATCCCACCGGAGAGAAATGCCCCTACCGGCACATCCGCAATTTTATGCACACGCACTGATTCTTTCAGAGAATCAGTAATTTGTTCCAAATAACGTTCAAGTGGTTCATCACTGGCATCGAATTTAAAGTCCCAATAACGTTTACGCATCATGTGACCATCCTTTGTCACACGCATCCAAGTACCCGGTTCAAGTTTATAGATATTTTTAAAGAATGTTTCGTTGGTAACTGGATATTGGAAGGTCAAATAAGGAAGTACAGCATTCTTATTTACTTCCTTTACAAAAGATGGGTGCGGCAAAAAGCTCTTGATTTCAGAGCCAAAGAAAAAGGTCCCATCATTAGAGGCCTTTCCATAATAAAGTGGCTTAATACCAAACATATCGCGCGCTAAAAACAGACTTTGCTCTTGCTCATCCCAAATGGCAAATGCAAACATCCCACGGACCTTGTCCAAAATGCCTTCTTTCCATTCGGCATAGCCATGCACCAACACTTCACTGTCGGTATTAGACTTGAACTTGTAGCCCTTTGCCTCAAGCTCCGCACGAATATCCTTATGGTTATAGATTTCACCATTGAAAGTTAACGTGTAACGACCGGTTTCGTCAAAAAGCGGTTGATTGCCGGCATCACTCAAGTCAATTATAGTCAAACGGCGAAAGCCCAATACAGCATGGTCTGCCACATGATAGCCACCGCTATCAGGACCACGGTGATGGATAGTATCCATCATTTGCTCAATAATTTCACTGTCATTTTGTTTATTGCTACCAGGTAAATACCCTACAAATCCACACATAATATTAATTCTCCTCTATAGATAGATTCAGCATCCTCAATTCTTTCACGTTTATAGAGAAATATACTCACTCTTTACTGAAAATATGATAACAAACTTTCCCCATGCAAACAAGAGAAAAACCCCACCAACTAATTTTACATATAAAGAAAACCCCTTATCTATTCAGACAAGGGGTTAAACAATCAATTATTTTATTCTTGGCCTTCACCGAGACTCTTTAAGAGCATATCAAGGTTTTCAGTCAAGAGACTCAATACTTCGCCATCATAGTTTTCAACATTCCCGTCATCGCTCATTTCAGAGAGCTTAGAATCCAATGGGAATTGCCCAAGCAAAGGCACTTGGAATTGATCGCAGGTTTCTTGCACATGACTTTCGCCAAACACATTAATACGTTCGCCGCAGCTTCCGCAACGAACATAGCTCATGTTTTCGGCAATACCAAGCGCAGGTACATTCATCATATCGAGCATCTTCAAGCCCTTACGAACAACCATGTTAGACAAGCCTTGTGGAGTGGTTACGATTAACGCACCGCCAACCTTCATGCTTTGAAGAATGGTAAGTGGCACATCGCCAGTTCCAGGAGGAAGGTCCACAACGAGGTAGTCCAAATCGCCCCAGCAAACATCAGTGATAAATTGTTGTACCACGCCGGTAATCATCGCGCCACGCCATACAACCGGATCATCATCATGAGGCAGCAAAAAGTTCATGCTCATCAAAGAAATACCGGACTTACTCTTGATTGGGTCGATACCGTATTCACCCATTTTTGGCTGTTCGTTAACACCAAAAAGTTTCGGAATACTTGGACCGGTGATATCCGCATCCATCAAACCAACTTCAAAACCACGCTTTCTCAAAGCAATAGCTAACACAGAAGAGAAGCTGGACTTACCAACACCACCCTTCCCACTCATAACAACAATGATATTTTTGATATTGGTATGCTTTTGCGCTTCTGTCAATTCTTGTTCTTGACTTGGGCAAGAACCACCGCAGGAACCGGCAGAAGAGCAGCTTCCACATTGACTCATAAACACATACTCCTTTCATAGGGCAACAAGCCATAAACACAACAAGCGGATGATTTTGCAATCACGTCCGCTTGTCGAAATCTATTTAATTATACCATACCCCTTAGGGATTAGGCTAGGATACTCCGTAAAAAATTACATCATACCCATGCCACCGGCACCGCCAGCTGCTGCCATAGGATCTTCCTTCGCAGTATCAGCAACGAGGGTTTCGGTGGTAAGAATCATGCTTGCGATACTTACAGCATTTTGAAGAGCGCTTCTGGTAACCTTTGCAGGGTCGATAACGCCAGCTTCAATCATATTTTCATAGCAGCCCTTCAACGCATTGTACCCTTCACCGGTAGGAAGCCCTTTCACGTGTTCGCAAACAACGCTACCTTCAACACCAGCGTTTTCAGCAATTTGGCGAACAGGTGCTTCGAGTGCTTTCTTCACAATGTTTACACCGGTCATTGCGTCAGCATCTTCCAATGTAATTTCTTCCAATGCAGCAAGGATATTGATGAGGGCGGTACCACCACCTGCAACAATCCCTTCTTCTACTGCAGCCTTGGTTGCAGAAAGGGCGTCTTCAATACGATGCTTCTTTTCGGTCAATTCAGTTTCAGTTGCAGCACCAACTTGAAGCACAGCTACACCACCTGCAAGCTTAGCAAGGCGTTCTTGATATTTTTCGCGATCGAAATCTGAGGTAGTTTCTTCGATTAAACGATGAAGTTGTTCTACGCGAGCTTCGATAGCATCCTTTGCGCCACGACCATCAACGATGGTGGTATTTTCCTTGTCAACGTTAATTTGACGTGCACTACCAAGCATATCAATGGTAGTATCTTCAAGCTTGTAGCCGAGTTCATCGGTCACTACGGTAGCACCGGTCAAAATAGCGATATCCTTCAGCATTTCCTTGCGACGATCGCCAAAGCCAGGCGCTTTAACAGCCACGCAAGTAAAGGTACCACGGAGACGGTTCAAAATCATGGTGGTAAGTGCTTCACCTTCTACATCTTCAGCGATGATGAGGAGTGCTTTGCCAGTCTTCACAATTTGTTCCAATACAGGAAGGATTTCTTGGATATTGGTAATTTTCTTATCGGTAACAAGAATGTATGGATCATCCAAAGTAGCAACCATCTTTTCAGTGTTGGTTACCATGTATGGAGAGATATAACCACGGTCAAATTGCATCCCTTCAACCACTTCCATGGTGGTACCGAAGGTTTTGGAATCTTCAACAGTGATTACGCCGTCATTACCAACAACTTCCATTGCATCAGCGATGAGCTTACCGATTTCATCGTCAGCAGAGGAAATTGCAGCTACTTGTGCAATAGATTCCTTGCTTTGAATTGGTTGGCTGATTTTACCAATTTCTTCAACAGCGCGTTCGGTTGCAGCTTGCATCCCCTTGCGGAGAATCATTGGATTTGCACCAGCAGCAATGTTTTTCAAACCCTCACGAACCATTGCTTGTGCCAACACAGTCGCTGTGGTGGTACCATCACCGGCAACATCGTTGGTCTTGGTGGAAACTTCCTTCAAAAGTTGAGCACCCATGTTTTCGAATGGATCTTCAAGATCGATTTCACGAGCGATGGTTACACCGTCATTGGTGATAACCGGTGCACCAAATGGGCGGGATAATACAACATTACGACCCTTAGGCCCGAGGGTCACACGAACAGCGTCAGCAACTGCGTTAACGCCGGTTTCAAGTGCAGCACGTGCTTCTGCGTCAAAACGAATTTCTTTTGCCATAATATATAACAGCCTCCTAAATTAGTCTAAAACGACAAGAATGTCTCTTTCGTTCAAAATAACGTATTCTTCCCCATCGTACTTTAAGCCAACACCAGCTTCAGGGGTATATGCAATTTTGTCGCCTTCTTTAATATCCAGCGGAATGCGTTCGCCTTGTTCGGTTCTGTAACCGGAACCTACCGCAAGCACGGTCCCTTGGTATTGCTTTTCATGAGCAGAGCCCGGAAGCACAATTCCGCTTTGAGTTTTTTCTTCAATCTTGACAGGTTTTACAACAACCTTGTCGCCTAATGGTCTGATATTCATATATAAAAGCCTCCTTAATAGCATTTCAGGAATTATTAGCACTCTATCAATTAGAGTGCTAATTACTGTATTTATAATATCACATCTATTTAAAATTGCAAGCGTTTTCCTTCTTTTTTCGACGTTTCTCAATCCCATCAGCAAAATTCTTGCGCCAACATCTTGAGCGCACTATACTGTTCTCAAGGAGGGAGAAACTATGACAAAAGACCAATGGCGCAAGCTCGGCAAAGAGGCGCGCAAAGCGCTTTCCCCCGAAGAACGCCAATTGCAAACCAACGCTATCTGCGACTCAATCATCCACGATCCCCGCTGGCAACGTGCAAAAACCGTATTACTCTTTTTTAGTTTCGGCAGCGAATGGGATACTACCCCACTCATCGAAAACGCTTGGGCAAACGAAAAAACCGTTGCACTTACCGTTTGCTATTCGGAGCATCAAATGAAACCGTGCCTATACACACCGGATACCCCGCTTGTAACCACGTTGGGAAGTCTGCGTGAAATTCCACAGGAGATGGCAAAACCCATCGACATTGAAAGCATCGACTTCTGTCTGATTCCCGGGCTACTCTTTGACCCATACGGTACACGTTTGGGCTATGGCGCCGGCTACTACGACCGTTTTCTGCCAAAGCTTCCATCCCACTGCACAATGCTCGCCGCCGGCTTTAACTGTCAACTGGTTGGCACGGCATTGCCCTACGAAGCCACCGATTATCACGTGCCGGAAGTCATCACCCCACACACGCACATCAAAACCCGCACTCATTTTTCCAAATAGAAACGACCAACAAAAAAGCTCGACCATTCAAACGAATGACCGAGCTTTTTGTTTGTTTTAATTACACGGCAAAAATGCTAAAAAGTGTAAAAGCAATTCCAAATATCCCTACGCCAATCATAACCCACGCAGTAATCTTTGTCATCTTCACACGATCCGGCACCACATAATCTTTAGTATAAAGAATCAAACCGCCGGCAATGATGGTAAGTACATACGCAATCAACACAAGAATCGCATTTGATACGTTGCCGTCATATGCATTTGGCGCAAACAAGAGCATAATCATCGCCACAATAAGCAAACCGATGGATGCATAATTTGCACGGCGTGCATTTTTATAGTTTTTAATTTGCTCTTCTGTCAACGCAGGCACTTCGTTCACCTTTTGCCCTTGCGGACCGTATTGCGGTCTTTTCTTTTTACCGGTACGAGATTTTTTTACTGCCATTCCTACAAACCCTTTCCACAATAAAATTTACATCAATCCACTTTTCTTCATAGATGTTTCAAAGAAATCAACAAATCTTCGCAGCACCGGACCAAAAATAATCACAAGTGCCACCGAAGCAATCGGAATCAGCGCCATGATGGACAAATCCTTTATAAAGACTGGTCCATATATTCCAAAACAAACTTCACGCATTGCACTTATACAATAGGTAAACGGCAACAACGGATGAATCAATTGGAAAAATGTCGGTGTCATCTCAATAGGAAACGTCCCACCGCTGGCGGCAATCTGCAATACCAAGGTAATAATCGCCAACGCTTTCCCAATCGCCGAGAAAGTAAATACAAGCGAGAATATAAATATTGAGAATATCTGACCGATTAGTATACATAATAGCACAAAGAGCCACGGGTGCATACAGTCAACTTTCAATAGGAATAAATCCCCGAGCGCAATCACCGTACATTGAAAAACAGAGATAATCTGATACAGCGCCAATCGTGACAAATACATCGGCGTGATTCCGGCGTTCGGATACGCTTCAATGCCTTTTTCGTTAACCACACTTATCATCGCCATCATTAACAAACAGCCTACCCAAATCGCAAGTGTCGTATAGAATGGTGACATCCCGCTCCCGTAGTTAGATACCGGGAAGATGCGATTGGTTGTCAATTCAACCGGACGGCTTAAAAACGCACTTTGTTTTTCCACATCTTGTTGAATAAATTCCACCACTTTATTGAGTTTTTCATCCTCATCCAATTGGTGAATATCATTTGTTTGTTTTTCAATCAACGTCTGCGTTTTCTTAAGAACGCTCTTGATTTTGTCTAAGGTATCTGTACCAACAGGTTCCATGCTGCGAACAGTTCCAAGCACGCCGTCCACTTCAGGAATCAATCCGCTCATACTTTGTAAAAGCTTATAGGTTGAATCCAGCGTCTTACTTAGCTGACTTACAGACCCCTGTAAGGTCGATGACACATTGGTATTGTAATTATTCCAGATATCAGTAACTGTATCATTAACATCGTTAACAATATCAACCGCTTCATTGGTTACATCGGTTATATCTGTACCGGCTTTACCAAGTTCATCCTTCAGGTCCATTAAACGGTCGACTTTTTTTGTTAAATTGACTTCCAGTGCATCCAATTGACGCACAAAGACGCTAATGGCATCAACCGGTTTAACAAGCATTTGATTGAATCGTTCCATATTATCAGCAAGGGTTTGCACGTGTCGGCGCAAATCATTCATGGTATCAATCATGTCTTGCATTACATTCTTAGCTGAATCAACGTTTTCACCACTCTTACCATTTAACCGTTCAGCCATACTTGTAAGCTCTCCGGCAAAAACATTGAGCCCATTCACACCTTGTTCCAGCAACCGCTCAATATCATTCACTGTAGATTTTGACGCCTGCAAGGTATCCTGCGCACTCAACGTCAAATCCGATGCATCTTTTAGAGCTTCACTGGCTGCCGGCAATGTGTTTTCAGCACTTTTGGATAAGGACTCCATCTTATCCAGCATTTTTTCAAATTCATCCATGTTCGCGACGAACAAATTCATATTTTCCGCCGCTAAATCCATGGTGTCCAGCATCCGCATCAAGGATGGCTTGTACTCAGCAAATTCCTTATCCGCCACCTTGAGAGTATCGAGCACTATTTTCGTAACCGTCTCAACAAAAGCCTGGTCAATCTGATTACTTACCGTATTCATCCCAGTTCCCATAATCTTAGAAGAGATGGCATTTTGTTTTTCGTTAATATAATAGTTGATTTTCCCGGTTTGTGTATCCCCATGCAAGAAACCGGTTATTTGGTCTGAAAAGTCCCTTGGAATAACCAAAGCTGCATAATATTTTCCTGAATGTACACCAATCTGCCCCTTCTCATAAGAAACAAATTCCCATCCGATACTATCATTGCCTTTTAATGCATCAATAATCTTATCGCCAACGTTTATTTTCACGCCCTCAATTTCGGCGCCTTCATCTAAATTCGTTACTGCCACCTGCAAATTCGATGTTAAACCATACGGATTCCAGTTTGCGGCAATATTAAACCACGCATATAAGGGCGGTAACAGCAGGAGGCCTAAAAAAACCAACCCTGCGGCTAGATTCCTTTTCAGAGGATTGAGCTGCGCAATGAACAAAAGCTTTGTCATTCTCATCGTCTCACCGACGCTGGCACAATTTTTGAACAGCTTTTTCATAATTCCCTCCTTTGCGTTCGACAAGATAACAACTGTCATTATAACAGCAATCCTTCAAGACTTCACCAAAAATTGATGCAACAATATCATTTAACTGTTACATTTTTTCTGCAAACGACAAAACCATTGAGGGTAATCTCAACGGTTTTGTTTAATAGTCATTATTATTTTATTCGATGTTTGCCAAATCAAAGGCATCGTGAAGAGCTTGCATGCCCTTCTTCAACATTTCATCATCACGTTCAATTACAACAGAAATCTTTACTTCGGATGTACTAATCAAATCGATGTTAATGCCGGCATCACGCAATGCTGCAAACATACGAGCAGCAACGCCATGCGCGCCAACCATCCCAGCACCCACTGCAGAAATTTTTACCACGTTATCATCTACAATTGCTTCACGGTAACCCAAGCTGTTTCTAAGATTTTCAATAATCATCTTGGTACACTTTGCATCATTTTTCGCGATGGTGAATACGATGTCATTAAGGTTATCTACTTCAGCACTTTGAATAATCATATCAACGCTGATTTTTTCATCAGACAATGCACCAAATACTTCAGCAGCAATCCCCGGACGGTCATCTACACCGAAAATACTTACCTTTGCAACGTTCTTATCGCAAGCAATACCGGTAACAGCATATTCTTTTTCAAGTTCTTCAGACTTAACCACGTAAGTTCCTCCTATGTGTGTATTAAAGCTAGAGCGTACTGCCAATGTTACGTCATGAAGTTTAGCAACTTCTACAGATCGTGGATGAAGCACCTTTGCCCCAAGACTTGCCAATTCAAGCATTTCATCATAAGAAATCTTCTTCAATTTCTTGGCATTTGGCACAATGCGTGGATCAGCAGTATAGACCCCGTCAACGTCAGTGTAAATCTCACATACATCCGCACCCAACGCTGCAGCAAGTGCCACCGCAGTGGTATCGGAACCACCACGACCCAACGTTGTAATTTCACCTAATTCACTAATTCCTTGGAAGCCTGCAATAACAACAACTTTCCCTTGAGCCAGTTCGCGACCGATTTTGTTGGCATTGATGTCCATAATACGTGCTTTTTGATGGGCATCGTCGGTACGAATGCACACTTGAGGACCAGTGAAAGAAATAGCTTCTACACCGATTTCCTGTAATGCAATCGCCGTCAACGCAATAGAGATTTGTTCCCCGGTGGACAAAAGCATATCCATTTCACGAGGGCTTGGCATTTCACTAATTTGAGATGCGCGATGTGTGAGGTCATCCGTCATCCCTGCAGGTGCAGATACAACAACCACAACATCATTTCCAGCGCGTTGAGTTTTTGCAACATGTTCCGCAACAAACTTCACACGATCTGGATTAGCGACGGATGTACCGCCGTATTTTTGTACAATTAAGGCCATAGTTCCAACTCCATTCCATCTTTATAGACTTGTACGCCGGTCGCAATCGGCGCCACTTCAATCAACTCCGAACCATACCCTAATTTTTCAAGGGCTTTTTGTGAATCACTGTAATCTCTTTGTTCATCAGACAATATCAACATTGTAGACCCGGCACCACTCACCAATGCTGCCAGCGCACCATTACGCAAGGCAATTTCTTTTGCTTCTTCCATTCCCGGCATAAGCGGCATCCTATACGGCTCATGCACACGGTCGCTGAATGCATCTTTGAGCGCATCTACAGAACCGTTTGCAAGCGCCGCCACCAGATAGCCCAGATGTCCTAAATTATGCACCACATCCGCACGGCTATAGCTTTCAGGCATTGCAGCACGTGCCATTGATGTTGGAAGGGGATAGTCGGGAATAAGCGCATACGCGTAAAGGTTTGATACCGGCGGCATTTTTTGCGCCACGACTTTCCCTTCATTGTTCATGCAACCAATCACAATACCACCTAAAATAGCAGGCAACACATTATCCGGATGACCATCAATGGCCGTTGCCATTTGCATGATATCATCCTCAGTAAAGTGATTACCGCTGACAATTTGTGCCACCGCCAAGCCACTTACCGCAGCCGCAGAGCTGGAACCCAGCCCACGTGCAAAGGGCACTCTATTAATGCAATGCATCGCTACCGGCTTTACTTCTAACTCATGGCTTTCAAGTGCATTGACATAGGTTTTGTAAATTACGTTATCGAGATTCTCCGAAGTGCCTTCTCCGTATCCTTCAACAGAAATAACAGACTCGGCACCTTCCGGCAGGATTTTGAGCCAAAGCTCGTTATGAAGATTAACCGCCATCCCCAAGCAGTCAAAGCCGGGGCCCATGTTAGCAGATGTTGCCGGCGTTTTGATGATGAGTTCAGGCGCATCCCCAAACCACATTTCTTTCATCATTGTGGCAAACCTCCATAAATACGGATAACATTCTCAACTTGACGCACTGAATCAGATTTGCTGATTTCTGCAAGTGCACGGTTGAATTTTTCTTCCAATACTTCATGTGTAATGATGATAAATTCAGCATCATCTGTATGTGTAGAATCCTTTTGCATCGCTTGTGCAATGCTTACGTCACTGTTGCCAAAGCAAGCACCGACTTCTGCAAGTACACCCGGATGGTCTTTAATTAACAGACGCACATAGAAACGACTGTAGGATTTTTCAATCGATTTAATTGGAATGTTTTCGTAGGTATAATCACCGATGCGGCCCTCGCAACCGTAAACAATATCGCGGCAAATATCAATGACATCGCCCACTACCGCACTTGCGGTAGGTAATTTTCCGGCACCGCGCCCATAGAACATCGCTTCATCAACCGCATCGCCCTTTACAAAAACAGCGTTAAAGGAGCCACCAACACTGGCAAGTGGATGGTTTTTCGCAATAAATGCAGGATGCACACTTAACACCAAGCCGTCATCTTCTTTATTGACAATCCCCAACAATTTAATGGCACAACCGATAGAATCCGCATATGCCATATCCATCTTGGAGATCTTTGTAATCCCTTCTACATGAACGTCATCAAACACCGCCGGCGTATGAAATGCAATATTTGCCAAAATAGCTACTTTGCGTCCTGCATCCAACCCTTCAATGTCTGCCGTTGGATCCGCCTCTGCATACCCTAACGCAGTTGCTTCAGCAAGTGCCTCTTCAAAGCCCATATCCTTTTCTGCCATATTAGACAAAATAAAATTGGTGGTACCATTCATAATCCCAACAATTTCAAAAAAATGATTGGCTGCTAAATTTTCTTTGAGCGGTTGCACGATTGGAATTGCCCCAAGCGCAGATGCTTCATAGCGGAAGTCCTTTTTCATTTTTGCCGCCAATGCCTGAAGCTCTTGTCCATGCACAGCAATAAGGTCTTTATTCGCACTGACAATATTCTTACCCGCTGCCAACGCCTCCATTAAATACGTGCGCGCAGGTTCAATCCCACCCATTACTTCAATAACAATGTCAATGTCAGAATCATTGACAATATCTTTCCAATCAGTAGTAAGAATGGTATGGGGTTCAACCATGTCCGCATATTTTTCTGGAGAACGCACCAAAATGCGTTTTACATGTACATCAGCACCAACCTTATGCACCAATGTATTTTTTTGTAATTTTTCAATGACTTCATAGACACCGGAACCTACCGTCCCCATACCAAGTAAAGCCACTTGAATCGATTCTTTTTTCATAAGTCGCCTCCAATCTATCTTTATTAATTTTGCCCGATTGGCTCAACTTTAAGCACACCCGGAATATCATAAAGTGATTCAAGCATCAATTCCAGATTATAGCGTTCATCCGAATGGGACTCAAAAGAAATTGTAACACGTGCAATCCCTTCTGTCGGAATACCCTGATTAATGGTTAAGATATTTGCACCATGCGCCGCAACTGTATTTAAACAGTTGGACAAAATGCCTGCTTCATGCTCCATATTAATTTGAATGGTAACGATTTTTTCTTTAATCGCTTCGTAAAACGGAAAAATCCCATCACGATATTTATAGAAAGCACTTCGGCTTAAGCCGATTTGTTTTACTGCCTCATTAATCGTCAAACCAGGAAATTTAGCGAGCAATTCCTTGGTTTGCGCCGTTTTCAAAATTGCTTCAGGCAAAATCTGTTCATCAACAATATAGCGTTTATAAACCGTGGTTTCTTTCATTTCGCCACACCTCTCGTCTTTTCCTAACGGATTATAGTCCATTATATAAAGATACTCAAATAACGCGTCCTTGTCAAGGGGACACCATGAGAATGCGGTGATCGAAAAATTATTTTTATTGTTTTCAATTATCTGCCAACATGCTCTAAACAGAAAAACTGCAGCATTTAACATGCTGCAGTTCGCTATTTAGCATTCCAACATATCATCAATATTCGAACCGGCAAGCGTAATTGGCGAGCAATTATCCTCCATCGGCACCGCACATTCAATCAGTGCACATTTCGGGTCCGCTAATGCTTCTTTCAATACCGACTCAATTTCATCTTCTGTATTAATGCGATAGGTTTTAAAGCCATAGGCTTCAAAGATTTTAGAGAAATCAATATCGCATCCAAATAGTACATTTGAATAGCGTTTCCCAACATAATGATATTGCAATTGCCGCACCATCCCGAGTGTACGATTGTTAAACAACAATACTTTCACCGGCAAATTCTGTTCCATAATGGTACCCAACTCATACATTCCCATTTGGAAGCTCCCATCACCGGTTACGGCTACAACTGTGCTATCCGGTTTTGCAACCTGTGCACCTACAGCCGCCGGAATCCCATACCCCATGGTTCCCAGACCGCATGAGGAAATAAATTGGTTTGGCACTTCACATCTTAAATAATTGGCAGCCCACACTTGGTGCTGACCAACATCTGTTGTGAAATAGGTATTTTTTAAATCAACAATGCTGCACAACGTATCCAACACCTTTGGCACAATACGATCCGGAATCGGTGCACCGCTTGCTTTCTCCAAATAATGGCAATCCACCATCTGGTTGTCTTTACGGAAAATCACTTCCGCAAGTTGCAGCAATACTTCCTTTGCATCCCCTACAACAGGAATGTCCGGTTCGATATTTTTCCCAATTTCAGCAGGGTCAACATCGACATGAATGATAAAACTTGTCGGTGCAAACAGGTTCGGCGCATTAATGATACGATCGTCAAAGCGTGTACCAATTGCCAAAATAACATCAGCCTGACGAATCAACGTATTGGCTTCTTGGTTCCCGTAAGTACCAATCATCCCAACCACATGAGGGTCACTGGCAGGAACACTGCCAAGCCCCATCATAGAGCATACAATTGGACAATTCTTTTTCTGGGCAAGCTCCAACACTTCTTTGCCGGCACTGGCGGTATTTACCCCACCGCCTGCAAGAATAACCATGCGTTCTGCTCCAACAATCGCTTTTGCAGCACGTTTAATCATTCCAGCATGGCCATAAACGGTTGGCTTGTAGCTTCGGATGTCAACGTTTTTCCATTGCTCATAGTGCTCAACCTTTTGTTGGGACACATCACGCGGAATATCAATCAATACAGGTCCCGGACGACCGGTTCTAGCAATATAAAAGGCTTCGGCAATAATCCGCGGCAAATCCTCGGCATTTTGCACCAACACATTATATTTTGTAATCGGTGTAGAGATCCCGGTGATATCTATTTCCTGAAATGCATCGGTTCCAATTAAATGTTTTGAAACGTTCCCGGTAATTGCCACCAACGGAATAGAATCCATGTGTGCAGTCGCAATCCCGGTAACCATATTCGTTGCCCCTGGGCCACTGGTTGCAATGCAAACCCCGACGGTGTTTTTTGCACGTGCATACCCACTGGCTTCATGCACGGCGCCTTGTTCTTGTCGAACCAGGACATTATTGATCGGGCTCTGGTCAAGGGCATCAAAGATTTCTAGCAACGCCCCACCAGGATATCCAAAAACATCTGTTACGCCTTCATCGCGTAATGCTTGAACTAAAATTTCCGCGCCGTTCAATAGCAAACACCTTCCTTACTTTTTTCACCCAATAGCGCTAAACGTAGCGCTCTATCAATCAGTCATTTTTATCATTTGCGTTGAGGAATGGCATCATGCTACGGAGCCCTGCACCAACTTCTTCAATTTGATGCCCAGCTTCTTTTTCACGCATAGCGTAAAATTCCTTGAAGCCATTTGCATAATCTGCACGGAATTCTTTTGCGAATTTGCCGCTTTGGATATCTGCGAGTACTTCCTTCATTGCTTTTTTGGTTTCAGCGGTTACAACACGAGGACCAGTTACATAGTCACCATATTCTGCAGTGTTGGAGATGGACTTTCTCATTTTGTCCATACCACCTTCATAGATAAGGTCAATGATCATACGCATTTCATGGCAGCATTCAAAATATGCCATTTCCGGTTGATAACCTGCTTCAACGAGGGTTTCAAAACCTGCTTCAATTAAAGAAGTCAAACCACCGCAGAGAACAGCTTGTTCACCAAAGAGGTCGGTTTCGGTTTCTTCTTTGAAGGTAGTTTCGATAACACCAACACGGGTACCGCCAATCCCATCAGCCCAGGAAAGAGCGATGTCTAATGCATGACCAGTTGCATCTTGAGCAACTGCAACAAGGTCCGGAACAGCAGAACCTTTGGTGAATTCACGACGAACGATATGACCTGGGCCCTTTGGTGCGCACATGAATACGTCAACACCTTCTGGCGCCTTGATATAACCGAAGTGAACATTAAAGCCATGACCAAAACCGAGTGCATTGCCTGCTTCGAGGTTTGGTTCTACTTCATTCTTATAAATATCCGGTTGAGTTTCATCCGGGGTAAGAATCATGATTACATCACTTTTCTTTACTGCTTCTGCTACCGGCAAAACTTCAAAACCATCTTCTCTAGCTGCTTGAGCAGATTTCCCTTCGCGGATACCAATTACAACACTAAAGCCACTATCACGAAGGTTCTTTGCATGCGCATGGCCTTGGGAACCATAACCAACAACGCAAAGTTGTTTCCCAGTTAATACGTTTTGAGGGACATCTGTTTTGTAATAAATTTTTGCTGCCATTTTGTTTTCCTCCTAAAAGTTAAAAACTATCAATCAACCGCATTTAAGCGAACGATTTACTTTTCTTTTGGGCTACGCACCATTGCGCTAACCCCGGTTTTTACAATTTCCTGCACGCCAAACGGACGCAAGGTTTTGATAATTGCTTCAATCTTGTCATCATCGCCGGTCGCTTCAATAATCATAGAACGGCGACCAACGTCAATGATTCTAGCATGGAAAATATCCATCAAGGTTTTGATTTCCCCACGAGTTTCACGGTCACAAGATACACGAATCATTAAAAGCTGACGTTCAACAATATCTTCATTGGTAATATCATTAACTTTGATAACGTCAATCAATTTATGAAGTTGCTTTGTTACCTGTTCAATGGTCACTTCATCGCCGCGAACGACAATGGTCATGCGGGAGACACTTGGTTCTTCAGTATCACTAACGACAAGACTGTCAATATTATAACCGCGTCTGGAGAAGAGACCGGAAACACGTGACAATACCCCTGGGTTGTTTTCTACTGTAACTGCTAATTTATGCTTCATCTTCAAATTCCCCCACTATTTCATCTAAGGAACAGCCTGCCGGAATCATAGGATAAACATTTGCAAATTGGTTTATTCTACATTCCACAAAGGCCGGGCCATCTTGTTTCAACAATGTTGGCAACTGAGCTTCGGCTTCCTCGAGGTTATTAATGCAATAATATGGCACATCGTACGCATCGGTTAATTTTTCCCAATCCGGTCCCACATCAAGGGTAGTATGTGCATAGTTTGCATCATTAAACATTTCTTGCCATTGGCGAACCATCCCGAGATAACCATTATTCATCATAATGATTTTAACCGGTACACGGAATTCCTTGATAATGCACAATTCCTGCACATTCATTTGGAAACTCCCATCACCGGTAATGAGAATTACACGGTCATTTGGTTTGCCAAATTGTGCACCAATCGCTGCCGGTAAACCATAGCCCATGGTCCCAAGGCCACCGGAGGTTAAGAAACGACGTGGTCCCTTTGGATGCAAGAACAACGCTGCCCACATTTGGTGCTGCCCAACGTCGGTAACAACAACGGTATTTTCATCAAGCTCTGCATTGATAATATCGCACAATTCCATTGGCGGAAGACTTGCACGATCGCCTTTGCGTAATGGACGATAATGCTCAGCCACTTCAGCACGCCATTCACTGTGATTCCCTTTAAGATCTTCACAATCATTAGCAAGAAGCTCAAAGAATTCTTCCGCATCACCAACAATTGGAAGGTCCACCGCAACGTTCTTTCCAATTTCAGAAGAGTCAATATCTACATGAATTTTCTTGGAATTAACGGAAAAACGTTTCGTGTCACTAGTAACACGGTCATCAAATCGCATCCCTACCGCTAAAAGCAAATCGCAATTTTGAATTGCATAGTTCCCATCTGTAGTACCATGCATCCCAACCATGCCAACAAACTGTTCGTTCTCTTCCGGAATAACACCGTTTGCCATCAACGTTTGGCAAATAGGCACATCTAATTGGTCAATTACTTTTAAAATATTATTACGAACTGTATCTGTGTTATTAACACCGCCACCTACAATAATGAGTGGCTTTTTCGCTTCCAACATCATGTGACTCACCTTACGAATTTGATCGCGAGTAATCACACTGCTCTTAAGCTTGCGTTGATAGCGCTCAGTTGGTTCTACATCTAATCGGATATTTTCAACATTTTGTTGGAATACGTCTTTCGGAATATCAACAAGCACAGGACCTGGACGACCGGAGGATGCAATTAAAAATGCATCGGCAATGACTTGTGGAATTTGACTAGCATCTGTCACCATAACGCTCGCCTTTGTCACCGCATCACTCATACCTGTGACATAGGCTTCTTGGAAGCTGTCCTTCCCTAACATCGGACGAGCAACCTGACCACTAATCATAACAATCGGAATAGAGTCCATACTTGCAGTTGCAAGACCGGTCATCATATTTGCCGCCCCAGGACCACTGGTTGCGAAACAAACACCAACTTTTCCGGTCGCACGTGCATACCCATCAGCTGCATGAATAGCCCCTTGTTCATGACGCATTAAAATATGTTTAAGCTCAAAATGTCTAAGACGATCATACAAAGGAATGACCGCGCCCCCCGGCAGCCCAAAAACCAAATCAACGCCTTGCTTTTCGAGACAATTTAATAAGATATCTGCTCCAATCACGTCTATACACACCTTCTTTTCTAATATTCAATAGCTCTAAACTTGTCGTAAGTTGTTTTTCTACTGTTATTTATAGTATAGTGATTTTTTTTGAGATTTCAACCCTTTTGTTTTATAACAGGAAAAATTTCTTTTATCTGTTATAAAACACTTGCTAACTACTAAATAATCAAAACCTCTTGATTTTTGTTTAACTATTCGTTACTGGTCAGTTAACGACTGTTTGTCAGCGTTCTAATTCCCTAGAAGCTTTCGTGATATAGAACACTTACAACAAGTTGAACGCGGTTCACGGTTCTGTATCATATCATCTTGCAAAGGGGTGCACGTAGCCTCTAACCACCACTCCAAGGCACAGGCCTATTATCTGCACTACCCCATCACTTTCTCGCAAAGCAAAAAACCTGCCGAACTTAAAGTTCGACAGGTTTCAGACTGTCGAAAAAGGTCGCCGGAAGGCGGCCTTTTTCTTGTATAATAGATATGGGTGATGCTTTATGCTAAAGAAATATCATAATCAAAGAAATGTTATAGAATTTGTAAGCTTAGATGCTATGGTTCCTGAAGATCATCTTCTACGAAAAATTGATGCAGCCATTGATTTCGACAGAATCTACGATTTCGTAAAAGACCGTTATTGCGAAGACAACGGACGTCCAAGTATTGACCCTGTTGTGTTATTTAAGATTGTTCTCATTCAACACATATATGGAATACCATCTTTGCGTCGCACTCTGGAAGAAATCAATATGAATATGGCTTACCGTTGGTTCTTGGGTTATCCTATCAATGAAGCTATACCTCATTTTTCAACAGTAAGCTATAATTTCAAACATCGCTTTGACCAACAAACCATCGAGCACATTTTTCGTTGGGTATTAAACATTGCAGCTGAGGAAGGCTATCTGGATACAGAAGCAATTTTCATTGATGGTACACACATCAAGGCAAGTGCTAATACAAAGAAGAAAGCAAAGAAATCTGTACCAAAGCAAACAAAGCGTTATGCCAAAGAGCTCCTTAAAGAAATTAACGCAGATAGAAAAGCTCATGGAAAAAAGCCATTCGATGATGACAATAACAACGATGGTGATAGTACCTCAAACGAAAAAGAAATAACAGTATCGACAACAGACCCGGAAAGTGGCGTATTTCGCAAAGGAGAACATAAAACTTGTTTTGCTTACGAAGCGCATACAGCTTGCGACAAAAATAACTTTATCCTAGCAGTAAACGTCACTCCCGGTAACATTCATGACAGCATTTCCTTTGACGATTTATACGATATTCTATGCCAATACTATCCGGAACATCATGCAGTAATAGCGGATAGTGCCTATAAAACACCTTGGATATGCAAACGAATCTTTGATAGCAATCGGGTAATCTCTACAGCATACACAAGACCAAAAGGAAAAAAAGGAAACCACCCTATAAACGAATATGTTTATGACCCCTTCTGTGACGACATCATATGTCCGGAATACCAACTATTACATTATGCGACAACAAATCGAAATGGATATCGAGAATACAAAAGCCGAAGCTATATTTGCGCAGAATGTCCGACAAGAGAATTGTGTACAGCCAATGCAAAGAACGAAAAAATAATTACGCAACATATTTGGCAACAATACATAGAAATGGCAGAAGACATTCGCCACACGTCAAAATATAGGGAAATATATAAAAAACGAAAAGAAACCATAGAGCGTGTTTTTGCAGATGCAAAAGAAAAACATGCAATGAGGTTCACACAATATCGAGGCTTAGCCCAAGTAACAAAATGGGTGAAGCTTAAATTTGCTGCGATGAATCTGAAAAAAATAGCTTTGTGGAAATGGAAGAAAGAATTTTTACTGTAACCGCTTTGATGACTTTATCCTGTATGCTTTTAAACTTTAGCTGAGCAACAATATTTTGTGTTAGACCATCTTTTAATAAAGCACCCTTCTCTAAAACGAGCGGTGCACCGGTACAATAAAGATTCTCCGCTTGTGAGAACACCTTTTCATAACGTTCTGCCATCTCGTCACCTCTTATAAGCGTGGTAACTGGTCAATTGATTTTGACCTCTCATTGGACAAAAATCCGCGAGTCATTTCCAAACGGATATGATGAACGTTGTCCAATAAATCCGCAAGGCCATATAAAAACCAACAAGAAGGCACTAAGCAAACACCAATCCCCACAAAAAAGATATACAACGCACCCGCACCATAGGAGCTAAATAATAGGCCAAACAACAAAAATACCAAACCAAGTAAAAATGACCCTAATCCAAAAAAGAAAAAGACTTTTGCAATATTTTTGTATTTTCTTGTGATGTTATCAAAGAAAAAACAATTCAATTTCTCAATAAAATCTTCAGAAGCCATACTTCTATTCCTCCTTTACTATTTAACAGAACGCCAACACTATGGAACTAAAAATAAAGGCACCAACGCCACACCAAATATAAATTTTTGATGTGTCCGGATGTTCGTTATAGCGAACAGCGCCCACGATAATGCCTGCAATTGGAATAAATAAAGACAGCAAGACCAGCAAAACGCTCACATCTTCTGTCTTTTCTGTACTATTCACATTACCTCGATTCTTTCTCACACTTCCGGTTTCTACCGCACATCCACAATGTATGCAGTAGGTTGCATCATCTGAGATTTCTTTTCCACATTTTTGGCAGAACATCACAATCCCCCCTTTCGTGTTCACTTCCTTAATAATAGGAAGCATTCTTCCTATTATTATACGGTTATACCTCCTCTTTTACAAGCCTAATAGGAAGTAGAATTCCTATAACGGCAATTATGGAGGAAGAATTATGCTTATTACAGACAATCGCGCTATAGGAAACAAGCTTCTAACTATTCGAAAAAGCATGGGTCTCACCCAGGCACAGGTAGCGGAAGCGGCCGAGTTATCGGACCGTGCGTACGCAGACATTGAGCGTGGTACAAGCAATATGCGCTTACAAACGATATTGCATATTTGTGCTGCACTACATATCACCCCTAACGAAATTCTCACTGACGATGACACACCCCTTGATATTGAACAGGAAGAATTATTTACACGTCTTGCGCTACTTCCGTCAAAGGAGCGTGCTACTGCCCTTGAGCTTTTGGCGGTTTATCTCGATTCCCTCAAATAAAAAAACAAGGAACGCTCCATTGAATAATTCATTGGAACGTTCCTTGTTTATTTTCTCATTAATAATATGCCCTCTTATTGTGTGCACAAAAAAAGCGATGTCCCCAAGGAACATCGCTTTGATTTTATAATATATCTTACAATCAGTCGTTGGAGTATGGAAGCAAAGCCATAGCTCTAGCACGCTTGATTGCAACGGTGAGTGCGCGTTGATGCTTAGCGCAGTTACCGGTGATACGACGTGGAAGAATTTTACCACGTTCGGTCATGTACTTTTTCAGACGGTTCGTGTCTTTGTAGTCGATGTGTTCAACTTTATCAACACAGAACTGGCAAACTTTCTTGCGTGAACGTCTGTTGCGTTCTCTTCTTGCCATGTTGAGACTCCTTTCCTAATTAAAACGGCAAATCTTCGTCACTGAAGCTGACTTCAGTTCCGAAGCCCCCAAGAGATGGGTTTTCTCTTGGAGCTGCTGGCTGTGCGAATTGATCAGTTTGACGTTGATAGCCTTGGTTGCTACCTTGGAATCCTTGATTACTGTTTTGGTAGCCACCACCTGCATTTCCATTGCCACTGCCCAAGAATTCAACTCGGTCTGCAACAACTTCGGTACGCCAATGGCGTTGTCCATCGTTACCATCGTAGCTACGAATTTGCAAACGGCCTTCAACAGCGATTTGACGGCCCTTAGTCATATACTTTGCAACGTTTTCAGCAGATTTGTTCCATACGACGATATCAATGAAATCCGCTTCTTTTTCACCACTTTGAGAGTTGAACGGACGATCAACTGCAATGTTGAAATTGCAAACAGCTGCACCGCTCGGTGTGTAACGTAATTCAGGATCACGTGTCAAACGACCAATTAAGATGACTTTGTTCATTGCTAGGCCCTCTTTCTACTGATAAAAGAATTATTCGCCTACACGGGTAATCATGTGGCGGATGAGACTTTCGTCAATCTTCATCAAACGGTCAACTTCGTTGACAGCGTTAGCTTCGCCCTTAAATGTCACTAAAACGTAGAAACCATCAGTGTACTTTTTGTCGATGGTGTAAGCGAGCTTTCTCTTGCCCCACTTGTCAACCTTTACTACTTCAGCACCTTCGGATTCGAGGACACCGTTGTAACGGTCGATAACAGCTTGGTTTTGTTCTTCGCCTACTTCAGTCTTAATGATATAAAGAAGTTCATAATCGCGCATTCTTGCACCTCCTCCCCCCGGACTAACGGCTCTGTCATAATATTTACAGAGCAGGGATTACAGATATATATTCTATCAGATATTTGGCGGTATTGCAAGCATCTTTTGCATAAAAAAACCTCTTGCCGGAGCAAGAGGTTTCAATACGCAATTATTCAACAACTGCTTGTGCTGCAGTGATGATAGCGAGCTTGTAAGCGTCTTCTTCGTTGCAGCCACGGGAAAGGTCATTAATTGGTTTAGCAAGACCTTGAAGGATTGGCCCGATAGCTTCGAAACCGCCGAAACGTTGAGCAATCTTGTAGCCGATGTTACCAGCTTCAAGGCTAGGGAAGATAAAGGTGTTTGCATGGCCAGCAACTTTGGAGCCCGGTGCCTTGCGTTCACCAACGCTTGCTACAAATGCAGCGTCAAATTGGAGTTCCCCATCGATTGGAAGTTCAGGAGCGAGTTCTTGCGCAATCTTGGTTGCTTCAGCAACTTTTTCGCTTTCTGGGGATACTGCGGAGCCCTTGGTGGAGAAGCTCAACAATGCAACCTTAGGGTCGATGTCGAAGGTCTTAGCGGTCTTCGCACTTTCAACAGCAATTTCGCCCATTGCTTGAGCGTCAACGGTGATGTTGATAGCGATGTCGCTGAAGAGGTAACGTTCTTCACCCTTGAGCATAACCATTGCACCACTTACGCGGGAGCAGCCAGGTGCCATCTTAACGATTTGGAGTGCTGGACGTACGGTGTCGCCGGTGGAGTGGCAAGCACCACTTACCATACCGTCTGCTTTGCCCATGTAGATGAGCATGGTACCAAAGTAGTTAGGGTCTAAAAGTTGAACACGTGCTTTTTCTTCGGTAGCTTTGCCTTTGCGGCGTTCTACGAATTTAGCAACCATTTCATCATATTCAGCATAGGTGTTAGGGTCGATGATTTGAACACCTTCAATGTCAATGCCGTTTTCTTTAGCGATTGCAGTTACTTTTTCAGGGTTACCAATCAAAATTGGAACGATGAGACCATCTTTTTGATGGCGAGCTACTGCGCCGAGGATACGAACATCTTCGCCTTCCGGAAAAACGATGGTGATGTTTTTACCTTTAATACGGGTTTCAAGTGTTTCCCAAATGTCATTCATTGGTCTATTCTCTCCTTTGAATATCATATATGACGTTATATGGATAGTATACTCCAAAATGCTTAATAATTCAAATCGAATTGTTACACAATGCAAAAAATGACACAGTGTACATCTCGCACTGTGTCATTCTAATATTTAGTCTTCAACGATATGATCTTCGATGTACTCAACAACATCGCCGACAGTTTTCATCGCCATGGCGTCTTCTTCAGGTATGGTGATGTCGTAAACTTCTTCAACAGCCATAATTAATTCCACTGAATCGATGGAATCAACGCCCAAATCGTCAACAAGCTTGGTGTCCATGTCAATCATGTCCATGTCTTTGCTCAAGATTTCAGCGAGGCTTTCCTTAACCTGTTCAAAAACCATTTTCTCCCCTCCACCCTTTTAATTTGTTCTTCTTGATTCAGTATATCTATTTTTACTTACATGTCAACAGCGTTTATGAAATTCCCACTACGAAAAGCGGTATTCAATGCTATTTCATCGCGATGATGTCTACGACGGTTAAAACGTCTTCTTTCACTTGAAAACGTATGTCAAAAGTATCAAAGGAGACGCCATAAATGCGATTTTCATCCTTTTTATAATGCGGTGTAGGATTTTGTGCCAGCATAGCCACGGCGCCGTTTCTTAGATGCTTTGGCAAGCGTTCAAGCAGTGCTTCTTCACATTCTACATGCACAGATTGCCGGCGTGTTTGGTCTGCAAATCCGGCACGTGCATCGGGATGGCTGTCGGTAAAGGGCAAATAGGGCTTGATATCATAGATAGGTGTGCCGTCCATTTGATCAGCCCCATCAACAATAAGCACATGTCCCAAGCCAGGGCGTTCCTCAATACGCAAAAGGCGAACAGAGGACAATGCCAATGGATTCGGGCGAAATGGTGAGCGCGTTGCAAATACGCCCATGCGTGTGTTTCCACCCATACGCGGTGGACGCACAGTTGGTGACCAGTCGTCCCTGATAGCTTCAGAAAAGGACCAAATGAGCCACAGGTAGTCTACATCCTTAAGACCTCTCAACGCCTCTGTATGGCGATATTCCGGCTCGAAAACAATCATGCTTTCCAGACCATTTACCAACCCACTTTGGCGTGGTACACCGAATTTTGTTGGGAAATGGGTACGAATACGAGCAATAACTTTTAGCGTCACATTTTCCGCTTTGGGATTGGTTTCCGGTAATTTCACTAGATAGCTCCTTTATATATGATAGAAAGTGCATGCAATTAAAAATCGACATCAACCGTAGTCAATGTCGATTGTATTGTATCATATGAAGGTCTTATGCGTCTGCATTTGCCGCTTTATAATCTGCAATAATGGTTTCGGCGAGCTTTGCCGGAACTTCTTCATAGGTATCAAATGTCATGTCAAAGCTGCCACGCCCTTGCGTCATGGCACGAAGCTGTACGCCGTATTCGAGCATTTCGGAATAAGGTACACGTGCTTTTACGGTTGTAATACCATCTTCACCCGGTTCCATTCCAAGCACACGCCCACGTTTAGAGCTAATGTCACCGATAATATCACCCATATAGGCTTCAGGCACCATCACATCCACTGCGTAGATTGGTTCTAAGAGCACCGGTTTTGCTTCCGGAATACCCTTCTTGAGTGCTAAAGAAGCTGCCACCTTGAATGCCATTTCAGAGGAGTCTACACTGTGGAACGAGCCGTCCTTCAAGGTCATCTTAATGTTAATGAGCGGATACCCTGCAATAACACCCTTCGCCAAGGTTTCAACAGCACCCTTTTCAACCGCAGGAATGAATTGACGAGGAATTGCACCACCGACGATAGCATCCACAAATTCAAATGCCTCGCCATTGGTAGCCGGTTCAAGATCAATCACAACATGCCCATATTGACCGTGGCCACCACTTTGTTTTTTGTGCTTTCCTTCCGCAGTGGATTTACCACGAATGGTTTCACGATATGGAATATACACTTTACTCAAGAGTGCTTTAGCACCATATTTTCTTTCCATCTTGCTAAGAATATGGTCAAGATGCACTTCACCCATGGTGGAAAGTTGAAGCTGACCGCTTTCAACGTCTTTGCGAACCACACAGGTTGGGTCTTCTTCTGCAATTTTATTCAGTGCAGCACCCAGTTTTTCTTCATCGCCTTTATTTTCAGCAGATACACAAACGGTATAAAGTGAAGATGGGAACGCAATATCAGGATACTTCACAGGAAATTCCTTGCTTGCCAAGGTATCACCGGTACGTACGTTATCAAGCTTTGGAATCACGATAATATCCCCGGCAGATGCACTGGTAAGCGGTACTTGTTGTTTCCCAATCAAGGTAAACATCTTGGAAATCTTATCTTCGGTTTCATTGGTGGTGTTGTAGAAGCCCATGCCTTCGGTTGCTTTCCCACTGATGATGCGTGCATAACTGAGTTTGCCTGCAAATGGGTCCAAGGTAGTCTTGAATACAAAGGCAGAGAATGGGTCATCATAGTTAACGAGCAATTCTTCACCGGTATCGATATTCACAGCTTCATTGATACTCTTGGTGGTGTCCGGCATGTACTTGATTAAGCAATCAAGAAGCAATCTGGAACCAATGTGAGAAACAGCACTCCCACAAAGAACCGGACATACACGACCGTTAATCATCCCTTGGTAGAGCCCTTCATACATTTCTTCGGTACTGAGTGGTTCCCCTTCGAGATATTTTTCCAAAAGCTCATCGCTACCTTCGGCAGCCGCTTCCATGCACATATCAAGTACTTCTGCTGCTTTGTCCTTTAAGTCATCTGGAATTTCACATTCTTTGCGTTCTCCATCAACCCATTCATAGGCTTGCATGGTAGGTATGTCAATGATTCCACGGAAATCAGCACCCTCACCGATTGGCACTTGAAGTGGCATGACAGACTTGCCAAAAAGTTCCTTCATGCGTTCCAAGGAACCAAAGAAGTCGGCGTTTTCCATGTCCATCTTATTGACATATACTAAACGTGGCAAATGCAAGGATTTACCGTATTGCCATGCGCGAATAGTGTCTACTTGAATGCCGGATTCAGCAGAAACAACGAGCATTAAACCGTCTGCAGCACGCAATGCTTCGCTAATTTCACCGCAAAATTCGGAATACCCCGGAGTATCGATAAAGTTTAATTTATAGCCGTTCCATTCGCATGGTGCCATGCCCAATTGAATGGTAACGTTACGATTAATTTCTTCCGGTTCAAAATCAAGGATATGCTTGTTGTCTTTACCTCGACCAACAGCGTCAACACCCTTGCACATTAACAACATGGATTCAACGAGTGCAGTTTTCCCCGCGCCATCGTGGGATAATACGGCAATGTTACGGATAATGTTACTATCATAAGCCTTCATAATTCTGCCTCCTTTTGCTTTTTAGCAAAAATTCTCTTACCAATATATTAAATTGTTCAGAATGATTTGACAATGGTTTTGTATCAATTTTTCCATATTTTCTGAAATATTAATTATTATTAAACCATAGTCTCTCTAATAAATGTTTCCAGTTGTTCGCGATGCGTTTCTTTTGTGATTTCAATATCCGCTGACAAGCGCATGATATTATTTTCTCCGTCAACCAGACTATTTCGAACCATAGTCAGTTCTTGAAACGCCCTTTCATTGGCTATCGATTGCAATTTCTCAGAGCCTTTATTAAAAAATAAGTCCAAGGTATTAATGGATAATTTTTGAGAAAATTGCATGGTTTCCGTTTCCAACGCATCGATATCGCCAACCAATTGATCCAATTGATGCAACAAAACGCGTAGCTCGCTAATGCCGGAAATGAATTGTATTTGCATTTGATCGTCAGCATCCCCAGGCCCGGCTTCAAGTGCCACCATATCTTCCATTAATGCGTAAAGCTGCTCAGCACGTCTGACTGCCAATTCACAAACACCTCGCCCTTCCTTTAGCAAGGACAGTTGATAATCGTCATAGGAGATTTTTTCTTGCATGCGAATGATTTCATCACGGTGAATGGAATAATCCAAATGTTCAATATGCGATGCAAGTGCTTCCTTATAGGCATCTTCTACACCGGCCAGCGCTTCGATTTTTTCTTTAACGTTCGTTATTTCCTTGGCAATATCAAAGGCGTGACTTTTGGCTTCATTTAATTGGCGCATAGCTTCAGTGGCTCGCTCGTTATTTTCGAGTACACGTTGCTCGTACTGTCCGCGAAGTTTGAACCAAAATTGCTTAAAATCGTTTTCTTCAAACTTTCTAATATCCAGATTTTCTTTTTGACAACGTGCCTGGCTGTCTTGAATCCTCTGTTGAGTCACTTTTTCTTCCGCTTCCAAGGTTTCTAATCGCCGTTCCAGTTGCTGTTTGTGCTTACATTTAGCACTCAATGTTGTTAGCTCTGCCATAGTATCACCTCCAAATATTTCTAATAGCTTAAATAAACTTAATTTAGTTTAATATACCATAAACCAATAAAAAAGTCATCTGCTACTTGCGTTGTAGCAGATGACTTTAACTATTATAGATAGGGTTGTTATAGTTTTGACTTTTGACTCACGTGACAGGCGCAGCTTCCCGCGCCGGATGCACCGGAGCATCCCTTACAGCCACTGCAACCGCAGCTTGCACCATTTTTATGCTGACGCACCATGTAGCGAATAACAACTGTTAGGGCGAGAATCAAAATCAACAAAGTGACCAATGTTCCAAGTGTTGGCATAAAGCCTCACTCCTTTCTAATTGGTCAGTGGTCAGTGACCAATTACATAAAGAAATTCATCCCTTGATATACAATTAAGGATACAATATAAGCAAACAGACATTGATATGCCACTGCAAATGCCGTCCATTTTGCGCTCATCATTTCACGTCTGATGGCGCCAATAGCAGCAAAGCAAGGGGCGCAGAGAAGGTTAAAGAGCATGTAGCTCATCCCGGACGCCGGTGTAAAGAAGGATTGAATTTGTCCAATCAAGCTTGGGTCTGCTTCCGAACCATCACCGGTTGCGTGGAAAATAACCGCAAGAACAGAAACCAAGTTTTCTTTTGCTACCAAACCACTGATAGTCCCGGCGGTTGCTTGCCAACTGCCAAGACCAATCGGTGCAAAAATTGGCGCAATCAAACCGGATACAGCTGCCAAAATAGAATGTTCGGCATCAACTGCTTCAAGGTGCCAGTTGTAGCCACTAATGAACCAGATAACAGCGGAGCATACAAAAATAATGGTCCCTGCCTTAATAATGAAGGCTTTTGCTTTTTCCCACATCATCGTCAAGACATTTTTCAATTTTGGCAAACGATATTCAGGAAGCTCAATAATAAATGGTGCTGGATCACCTTTGAAGGCTTTTGTTAATTTAAGAATAATACAACTTACGATAATTGCCAAGATGCCAATAAGGTAGCAAGATGGCGCAATCCAAGGCTTATCTGGGAACAACGCCCCAACAAACAATGCAATAATCGGTAATTTTGCCCCACAAGGCATAAAGGTGGTTGTCATGATGGTAAGGCGACGGTCTTTTTCATTTTCAATGGTACGTGTCGCCATAATGGCAGGTACCCCACAACCGGTCCCAATAATAAATGGAATAAAACTCTTACCGGAAAGACCAAAACGTCTAAAAGCACGGTCCATAATAAATGCAACACGACTCATATAGCCGCAGCCTTCTAAGAATGAGAGGAAGAAGAACAAAATCATGAGCTGTGGCACAAAACCAAGAACCGCACCAACGCCGGCAATAATCCCATTGATGATTAAGTCAATCAAGAAATCCGCTGCGCCAATGTTTGTCAAGAAAGTTTCAACGCCTCCGGATACCCATTCAAAGAAAGCACCTACCCAATCAATGGTATAGCTCCCAATAGTGGAGATTGATACATAGTATACCGCAAAAATAACTGCCACAAAAATTGGCAACGCTAACCATCGGTTTGTTACAATGCTATCAATTTTATCAGTTAACGATACTTCTTCCTTTTGTTGCGGTTTTTTCAACACATTAGGCATCGCTTCTGCAATATAGTCGTATCGACCGTTGGTAATCAACGTTTCGGTGTCGTTATCCAATTCATCTTCGAGGGCTAGAAGCTTCTTTTCAAGCTTCGCCTTTCCATCGCCTACGAATGCATCATCAGAATAAATACGTTCGTCACGTTCAAAGATTTTAATCGCATAATACCGTGCTGTATCCATATCAAAGCGCATGCTCTTATTGATATCAGTAAGCACTTCTTCAACCGCATTTTCAAACGGAATCGGTGTTGGTGCTTTTTTCTTTTTCACTGCTTGAAGCGCTGCATCGATGAGTCCATCAATACCCTTACGTTCCAAAGCAGAAATTTCTACCACCGGCACCCCGCCAAATTTTGCAGAAAGTGTCTTGGTATCAATATGAATGCCACGCTTTTCCACCAAGTCCATCATATTCAAGGCGATAACCATCGGAATATGCGTTTCCATCAGTTGTGTGGTCAAATATAAATTACGTTCCAAGTTGGTCGCATCTACAATATTAATAATGGCATCCGGGCGTTCATTCATCATATAGTCTCGGCTAACTACCTCTTCCAAAGTATACGGACTCAATGAATAAATCCCCGGTAAATCGACAATTACAACATCATTATGGCCTTTTAATCGACCCTCTTTTTTCTCAACAGTAACGCCCGGCCAGTTCCCAACATGTTGGCGCGAACCGGTTAGTTCGTTAAACAAACTGGTTTTCCCGCTGTTAGGGTTCCCAGCTAATGCAATATTAATCATTATTCCCTCCAATCCTATCTTTTCCCGCAAGTTAGTTTAAGCTAACTCAAGGACATGAAAACTCTTTAATTTACCCAGATATGAGCTGCTTCGTCTTTGCGGATAGATAGTTCATAACCACGAACGGTAATCTCTATAGGATCTCCCAACGGTGCCACTTTTCTAAAAGTTACCATTGTTCCACGAGTTAAACCCATATCCATTAATCGACGTTTCAATGCGCCTTCGGCATCAACTCGGACCACTTTTCCCTGTTCGCCCGGAGATAAATCTTTTAATTGACGTTCTGCCATGGTAAGCCTCCCTTCTTTTAACCACGAACTGTAATACGCTTTGCTAAATCGTCACCTACAGCAATCTTTACGCCCTTCACAGTAACGATGATATTACCATTGCGAGCACTTGATACTTTTACTTTTTCGCCGGTAACAAAGCCTAAATCAGCCAAGTGTTTTTTTGTTTCATCCTTACCGGAAACCTTTTCAACCACATACTCAGTATTCGCCTCAGCACGGTTCAAAGGCAATCGCATCCCCTGCATTTTAACTTTTGATTCATTTGCATGGTGGCTCAGCGCCATTCCGATTCCCATTTCCATATTAGACATCGTCCCTCATCCTTTCCGGTAAAGTTCATAATTGTTATTAGTTAGTTACTTCTAACCCTTATACAGTTTACAATAGCTAAACATGCTTGTCAATACATGATAGAAAAATTATTAGCAAAAGCTTACCGTATTTTTTCAATTACATCGTAATTTCATCGCAAAAAAACCGAGCACATTGCTGTGCCCGGTTTGTCATTTTACTTCTTAGGTGCTCTGTATAATGAACTCGATTCTGCCTTCTTATCTGGCGTAAACGCCTTGGTAAAAAATGCTACACCACCAAATACAAAACACATTGCAATGATGCCTGTTATGCCATGCGCGCCAAAAGTATAGGCTGCAAAAAAGCAAAAACCAACAGCGATCATCAATAGTGCGAGAAGCACATTTTTCCACTTTTTGCTCATTGTTAAATTTCCTCACATAATCTCAAAAACAAATGTAGCAGCTTTATTGCTTCATTCGTTTCTCTTTTTCTTTTTGAAGTTTCTTTTGTACTTTTTTAAGGTCGTGACGCTTCTTATACAAGCCAATTAATTGCACTGCATCACTCACGCCGTTTCCGGCGCTTTCGATGATATCGCCTAATTGGTTTTTCACCTGTTCTCGCTTATTCACCCAATCAAATTCATCATCGAAGTCTTCTTGTAAAGCGTCAGCTTGCACAACATAATCGTCACCTGCAAATGCATCAGCATCATCCTGCACGTTTTCAATAGGTTCATTTTCTTCGACAATATTTTCATTAGTCTGAATGTCACAAGCTATAAACTCGCTATCAACGCTTTCTTGGTTTTCGTCAATCGAGCTTTCGTCTATTATCGGAGTATCAACCGTTACCGGTTCTTCCTCTTCCATTGCAGTTTCCATTGTTACATCATTGGCTTTCGCACCAGATGCTTCAGCTTGATCTTCACTTTGTGCAATCCAACGTCTTAAGGTGCTATAGCCAATACCAAGCTCCGCTGCGCAAGCTTTGATGGTTTTATCGGAGTGGATTTTGCAATACTCAATCGCGTTTTCCTTAAATCCTTCTTCGAATTTTTTTCTTGCCATAACTAATTCCTTTCAGTCTTATGCTTATAAATGCCTGCGATATCATCCGCTAAAATCGGAAGTTCTGAATCAAACATTGGAATACCTTGGAACTTAAAACGGCTCACTCGATGCAAACGATCAATAGATGGACGAATGTCTTCCGGAACCTTTCCATATCGGATGTACTCATTTAAGGTATCGTATGTAAAGCCCAACACATCTTCGTCTGTTTTACCTGTTAATCCGTCTGATGGCGGTTTCATGATAAAACGTTCTTCCAATCCAAGTGCTCTACCTACTTGAATCACTTCATCCGTAGTGAGCATTGCCAATGGAGAGAACGCACCTGCTGTATCACCATACATGGTCGCATAACCTACCCAGTCTTCTGATAAATTAGATGTATTGATAACCACAGCATCTAAACTTTGAGCAACAGCATACAGCACGGTCATACGCACACGTGGCGGCATATTCAAGGTCGTTTGACGACTGATGTAATCATAGAATGAACATCCACCAAGCAAATCATAGAAAGCATGTGTAATATGCTCGATATTCATTGTTTCATGCTTAATGTTCAAAGCTTCACACAAACCTTGTGCATATTCAATGTCATTTTGTTCGCCATCCGGCATTAAAACACCATATACATGCTCTTTACCGTAAGCTTTCACACAGAGTGCAGCCACAACAGAGCTATCCTTACCGCCGGAAATCCCTACAACAACATTTTTTGCACCAATCATCTGCAAGCGTTCTTGCATCCAATGAACCAAACGCTCTAATAATTGGTCAAGTTGCTCTTCAGATAATTTCATGATGCAACCTCCCATAATTAAATCATTATCATCTATTTTAGACCAAAGCGCTCTAAAACGTCAACACCACGAACAATCTAAAATAAGACTACATATACAAAAAAATCGGCCACCGGAGTGGTCGATTGAACTATTATAGATATTGTTGAAATATGGAACTAAAGCTATCAATCAGGCGACGTTGCTGCTGATTAGCTTCCTTATTATGCACCATGTACAGTTCAAATACAATATTCTTTGTATTAAGCGGAATATGAACACAATCCGGGAATGCACTTCTGGTAACATATGGTGGATAGGAATACATCAATGCATCCCCTTCACTCAAAAGCTCTCTTGTCATATTGGTATTGTTGGTACTCAACAAAATGTGCATGTCAACTTCATTTTGAAGGGCATGTTCCCCTTGAATGCCACCTGCTTCATAAATAATCAATGGATAATCTTTGATAGACTGCAATGACAAAGTATGTTGTCTTGCAAGCGGATGACGAGGACTCATTGCCATATAAATCGGATACGTACTCAAAAGTGACAATTCAACATTATCCGGAACATTATCAAAAAATTGCTTCAAGGTGTTGGCTACTAAAACAAAACCAACATCGCCCGGGTTTTGAGATACTTCGTTGATAATGTCATCTTGATAGCGTTCTTGACAATACAACTGTACTTTAGGGAAACTATGCTTATAATCCACATACACAACAGGAAGAATGCATACACTAATCATTGGGGACGCATGAACGTTCATCTTCCCACTGATTACATCTGTAGAATCTTCTTTCAGCTCAGAGATTTGACGAAGCATTTGATCGTAACGTGCCACAATGGCCTGCGCTGCACTGAACACTTCACGCCCACGTTCAGTGAGAGTAACGCCTTTTTTTGTACGATTCAGCACATCAAAGCCGATTTCGTCCTCAAGGTTTCTCAGGGACTGATTCAAACTCTGTTGAGAAATAAAAATCTTCTTGCTAGCAGCATTAATAGAACCCGCTTTCACAACTTCAATTAAAAACTCCAGTTGTTCTATTTTCATACTTACACCTCAATTCTAGCAATCACATACTGTTTCAGATCACTCAACCAAATCAATCAAGTGTCTTGCTAGTATAATACTAATCCATATTTTAGCAGAACAATTTTAGCATAAAGGACGAGCGATTGCCAGCGCTATTCACAAAAACCTCATACACCAAAATGAATTTTATTACAATACTATCTTGACACCTTTAATAAGAAACACCCTTCTTATTCCATATTTTAACGTATATATAACTCAAAGTCTATGAGTTTCATGAAATTAACAGGAACCAATTAAAATCCGTAAAAAAGCCCGAAAGGAATTTCCTTTCGGGCTTTTATTGTTATCTCAGAATAACCACACTATCGTGTGACTAAAATTATCCAATAATTTTAGCAACGGTACCAGCACCTACAGTGCGGCCACCTTCACGAATAGC
>OLRJ01000548.1_pt1 | contig 38736 bp, 36 predicted proteins | sample 1672741 | NCBI WGS metagenome assembly OLRJ01 (sample SAMEA3136719, study PRJEB25190) | human gut metagenome | biome: human gut; feature: human-associated habitat; material: faeces | place: Austria | collected 2013 | reverse complement strand
CGGTCGGCCAGGTCCGCGGCCCGGACTTGGGCCAAGGCCTCGTCTACCTTTGCCCGATCGGCTTGGGAGAGGACCCCCATGCGCCCGGTGTAGGGATACCGCCCCGCCGCCGCCACGTCGCGGCAGGTCATCAGCTCCGGCTGGTGGCGCTCGGTCATTAAGACCGACATCTTTTGGGCGACCGTTTTGTTGTCTAAGCTCGCCAGGCTCTGGCCGTCCAGCTCCACCACGCCGCCCAGGAGGCGGAGCTGGCGGACGATGCTCTTTAAGATTGTGGATTTCCCCGCCCCGTTGGGGCCGATGAGCGTCATGATTTCCCCCCGGCGCAGGCGGAGGTCGATGTGCTCGATGAGGGGCTTGTCGTAGCCCACGGTCATGTCCTGGGTTTGCAGATAAAACGCTTGCATAGCGCCTCCCCCTTTCTCAGGTCCGCTTGGTCTGGCGGCGGATCATCATATAAATGACCACCGGTGCCCCAAAGAGGGCTGTGACCGAGCTGATGCTCAGCTCCACCGGCGCAAAGACCGTCCGGGCGATGAGGTCACAGAACAGGCAGAACACCCCACCCCCCAGAAAACACCCAGGGATGATGAGGATGGGCTTGGCCGACCCGAAGAGGCTTCGGATCAGATGCGGCACGGCGATGCCCACGAAGGAGATCGGCCCGGCAAAGGCCGTGACGCAGGCAGAGAGAACGCTGGAGAGCAGGATCAGCTCCACCCGGAACCGGCGGACATTGACCCCCACGCTCAGGGCATAGCCCTCCCCCAGCTGAAAGGCCCCCATGGGTTTGGACAGCAAAAAGGCCCAGACCAACGCCACGCCCACCGTCACCGCCATGACGCGCACGTTGGACCAGGTGATGCCGGAAAAGCTACCCATGGACCAGTTGTGGAGATTCACGATGTTGGCGTCGTCGGCGAAGGTCACGGCGAAGTCGGTCAGGGCCGAGCAGATGTAGCCGATCATAATGCCACAGATGATCAAAATCGACATACTGCGGACTTTACGGGCCACCAGCAGCACAAAGGCCATGGAGAGCATGGCCCCCACGAAGGCGGCGGCGATCATCACCACGGAGTTGGAGAGCAGACCCCGCTGAAGGAAGAGGATCATGGTCATGGCGACCACCAGCTTTGCCCCGGAGGAAATGCCCAGCACGAAGGGCCCCGCGATGGGGTTGGCGAAAAACGTCTGGAGCAGAAATCCCGCCACAGAGAGCGCCCCGCCCAGCAGGATGGCCGCCAGCACTCTCGGCAGACGGATGTCCCACACGACCCGGCTGGCGGTGGCGTCGCTCCCGTTTCCCAGGAAAATTTGCATGACCTGAGACACGGAGATGCCATAGCTCCCCGCGTTCAGGTTCCAAACCACGAAACTGACCAACAACACGGCCAGGATGACGAAAGCTACGGTATATCGTTTTGTCTCCCGTCGCATGGGGGTCCCCTCCTGTCTCAGGTCAGTCTGTGTAAATACGTCAGGGCGTCGTCGGAGACGCTGGGGTCGGTGAAGATGGTGTGGAAATCGACCATCATATCGCCGAGGCCCAGGCTCTCCTGGAAGAGGTTCTTGCCGGTACACCAGACGTTGCCCGCTTTGACCGCTTGAAAATCCGCCAGAAGTGGGCTTTTGTCCAGAAGCTGGTCGATGGTGGTCAGCTCGCCCTCAATGGTGCTGTTGTAGATCAAAATATCTGCGTCTTTGGCGCCGGTGTAGAAGGCCTCCATTTGGAGCGTGGTGGTGGCCTGGGCGTTTTCGTCGGCTTTGAGATCGCGGAAGGCATAGGTCCCCCCGGCCAGCTCGATGGCCTTGGCCACGTAATCCCCCGGCTTGCGGACGGTGACGCCGCCGCTGTTGGTGATGGCAAAAAAGGCCACGGTCTTTCCCGTCGCGGGAAGGTCGGCAAACTGCTGAAGCTTATCTACTTGTGCCTGGAAGCAGGCCGTCGCCTCCGTTGCCTTCCCCAGGAGGATGCCGCAAAATTTCACCCACTCCATCCGCCCCAGGGGGTGGCTCTCGTAGCTCGATCGCTCCACGAGGACGGGAATGCCGAAGCTCTCCATCTCCTCCTTGACCTCCGGGGTGTGGTAGATCATGGTGTTTTCCAGGGCCAGGTCACAGCCTTTGGAGAGAATGAGCTCATAGTCCGGGGCGCGGTACTTCCCGGCGTAGGTCATGGTGCCGTTTTCCATCGCGTTCTTGGCCTCCGGGATGTACCAGTCATCCGCCTTGAGTGAGGACAGGGTCACGTTCCCGATGCCGTCCAGCGCCCGGAAAAAGTCCATGGTGCTCGTAGCGGCGAGATAGATATTGTCGAGAGGCTGCTGGACGATGGTCATTCCCTCCGGCACATCACTGGGGACGCTGGCCCCTTCGGGGACCACGAAACAGCTGCTGCCGTCTTGGATGTCGATGCGGCAGTAGCCCTCTTTGGAATAGGCCGCCGTAAACTGGGTGGCGTATTGCAGCTCCACGGGCTGGTCAAAGGTCAGGTCCGCCCACGAAACGCTGCCCGCCGTCTGGCTGCTGCGCTCCCCCGCCCCCTGGCCCCCGCAGGCGCAGAGGCTCAGGGCGAGGGTCAAGGTCAGCAGGAGGGCAGTCAGTTTTTGGAAAGGCCCCCGGCGCATCAGGAGGCAGGCTCCAGGCTGGCCGAGTCGAAGGTCAGGGTGTAGTCGATCTCGTGGGGCGTGCTCATGGCGGTGGTGTCAGCCAGGACGGGCATCTTCCAGTCGAAGCCGCTGACGGGGATCTCAAAGACGGAGTTGCCCTCGGTGTTCACGGGGTCATACTGCACGTCGTCCACCTTCATGTAGTCATAGTTGGAGCTGCTCCACTCGATGGTGGCGGTAGCCTTGCCGTCGGCAATGACGAGCTTGGTGGGCGAGGTCACGCTGGCCCGACCGGAGCCGCCCTCCAGGGTCACGGCGACCTGATAGGTGCCGTCGGCCAGGGAAAGGTCTGCCACCGTCTTCAGGGGGCTTTCCTTCCAAGCCTCCTGGGGCAGAGAGACAGACTGGAAGACCAAGGTGCGGTCATACCACATTTCCTTATTCTTGCTGAACGCAGCGCAGTCCACGCCCTTGTCCAGGTACTCCACGGGGATGGTAAAGACATGCTGGCCTGCATCGTTCTCTTCAAAGGGGATGTATTGCTCCTCGGAAGCGGCGGCGGCTTCCTCGCCGGTGCCGGGGAAGACATAGAGGTAGCCGGTGCCGCCCATGGTCATGGCGGCGGTCATCTTGCCGTCGGCCACGGTGAGCTGGCAGGCCTCGATGTTGAACATGGAAGAACTGGACTCCACGGTGATGTCATAGGTGCCGTCATTGATCACGTCGGCATAGACGGGGGTGCCCTCTTCGATCTCCTGGGGGGCGGCCATGTCGCTCTGGTCGGCGACCGTTTTGTTTTCGTCGGTGGCAGGCTGGGGCTCGGCGTTGTTGCCGCAGGCAGACAGAGAGGCCACCATCAGCCCCGCCAGAAACAGGGACAGTGCTTTCTTCATTCTGATCTCCTCCTACTTGTGTTGGCTCGATAAACTGCGGCCGCCCGAAAGGGCTTCCGGGCGGCCGCAGTGGTCCAGTATACTGTGTATCGCTTACTCTGCCTCGGCGCTGGCAACAGCGGCCTTGGCGTGCTCCACGAAGAGCTGCTGAATGGCCTCCAGCTGGCCCAGGCCCTCGACCTGGCAGTCGACGGTGTAACCTGCCTTCTCGAAGGTGCTCTTCCAGGAGTCATCCTCATCGCCAGCCATGTCGTTGTTGGCGTGGTCGCCGGCCACGATCATCAGGGGCCGCAGGATGACCTTCTCATAGTTGCCCTTCTGCACGGCAGCCAGCACATCGTCCAGGGAGGGGGTGGCCTCCACGGTGCCGACATAGTAATCGTTGAAGCCCTTGTCGGTCAGCAGGGTCTGCATCTTGCTGTACACGGAGTTGGAGTCGGCGGTGGTGCCGTGGCCCATGAAGCAGATGGCGGTCTTGCCGTCGGCGGCGTCCTTGGTGGCGTCGGTGATGGCGGTCATGACGGCCTCGAAGTCGGCGTCAGAGGTCAGCAGGGGGTCGCCGATGGCGATCTTCTCAAAGCTGTCGGAATACTTGGCCAGCTCGTCGGTCAGCTCCTCGTACTCCAGGCCATTCATCAGGTGGGTGGGCTGGACGACCAGGGTCTTCACGCCGTTGTTCACGGCGCGTTCCAGGGCCTGCTCCACGTTGTCGATGGTCACGCCGTCACGATCCTTCACGTGGTCGATGATGATCTGGCTGGTGAAGGCGCGGCGCACGGAGTAGTCGGGGAAGGCGGTCTGCATGGCCTTCTCGATGGCGCCGATGGTCTCGCGGCGGCTGTCGTTGTAGCTGGTGCCGAAGCTCACGACCAGCAGCTCCTTCTCGCCGATCTCGTCCTGGTTCAGGGGATCGTCCTTGGAGGCGTCTCCGGTGTCGGGTTCCTGCTCCTCGACCTGGGTGGTGGAGGCGTCGGCAGCAGGCTCCTGGGTGTCGGTGTCCGTGTCGGTGGTGTTGCCTCCGCCGCAGGCAGCCAGCAGGGTGACCAGCAGCGCAGCAGAGAGCAGCAGAGCGAAGATTTTCTTCATTTCATGTTACCTCTTTCTATGAATTTGTTCCGGGCAAAACATTGCAAAAAAACGACCGCATTTCTGCGGTCGCTCCTCCCCCAATGCTTTCCCCAACGCGCGTGGTGTGGTTTGAAAAAACATTTGTGAGAACATAGACCCGTGGACCGCAGGTCTGAGATTCTACGTTCGGGCAGGTCTCCTGACTGGGGTCATCGCCGCCCCCCTCTTCCCGGTTGCCCAGTGAGGTCATGGGGGCCGCTCCCTTACACAGTGACGGCATCGTTACGGATTCACACCGTATTCCCTTTTCACCCGCCGAGGACGGCAGGCACCTGAACGCTACAAACACTCTACAATATTTTGTTCCAGACAGGAGCTATTGTACCAAGGTGGGCGTGAGATGTCAACCGTTCTGTAAGGCGCTCAGGTCGATCTCATATTTCATTTCTTTCGGGGGCTGATAGGGCCCTAAAAACAGCGTCATATACCAGGGCAGATAGCGCACGCCGTTCTCCACGGCCACGTTGCCCTTGCACAGCACCGTTGCCTGGCCGAACCTCCAGCCCTCTACCCGGCGCATCCGGTCCAGGGCTGAATGCCGCTTGAAATCCTTGCCGGATTTCACTTCCAGCAGGTCCACCTGCATCCCGTTTTGCAGGACGAAATCGATCTCCCCGGTCTTCTTGCCGTCGTAGTAGTTGAGCTGGAACCCGTGGGCCTTGAGTTCCTGGGCCACAACGTTTTCCAGAATACTGCCCATGTTGATCTGCAAGTCACCGTGCAACAGCGCAAACTGAACATTTTCCATGCAGGCTGCGCACAGCAGACCCGTGTCCCCCTGAAAGAGCTTAAAGAGATTGTGTTTCTCATTCAACCGAAGGGGCGGCTGCGGTTCCGTCACATTATAACAAGGCAGGGCCACCCCCGCGTCCGCCAGCCATTGGAAGCTGTCGGCATAGCGTTGCTGGCGGCCGTTGGGGTCCAGGGCCGCCAAGATGAAGCGGCGGTTCTTTTCACTCAGCTGGGCGGGGATGCTGTCAAAGATCGCCCGAATTTTGAGCTTGTCGTTTCCCTGGGCATACTGTGCAATGTCCAGCCGGTACAGCGCCAGGATATCTCGCTGGCGGGCGATGACCTGAGCGATGTCGTGGGTGTCCACATAGGTCTGCACCACGTCCGGCATCCCGCCCACCACCAAGTAACTGAAAAACAGCTTGCACATCGTCTCATGGACGGCTTCCGTCACGGGACTGGTGGTTTCATAACAGGTTTTTAAATATTGTATCGTGCTCTCCTGCACCCCGTTGGCCCGGGCATATTCCTCAAAATCCATGGGATATAGTTGATATATCTCTTCAAAGCCCACCGGATACGACCGGACTTCCTTGTAGTTCACGCCCAGCAGTGAGCCGGACTCGATATAGTCAACGCGGCCGTCCTCCACCAAAAACTTGATGGCCGTCCGTGCGTTGGGGCAAGCCTGGATCTCGTCCAGGAGCACCAGCGTTTGGCCGGGGACCATGACCTGCCGGGTATAGGCCGTAAGATTGGTAATGAGGGTGTCCGCGTCCAAATCTCCGGCAAAAATCTGTGCGGCCCCGGTGTCTGTGATGAAATTGACTTCGACAAAATGCACATACTCCTGCCGCCCAAATTGCCGGATGAGGGTGGTCTTTCCGGTCTGTCTGGCACCCAGGATACACAGCGCCTTTTTCTTGGGCTGTTGTTTCCACGCCAAGAGCTTGTCATATGCTTTTCGCGCCAGCATCGCGCCACCTCCTAATAGCTTCACTGTAACATAATTCCCAGGGGAAAACAACGATTTTGTCACGAAATTCTCAATATTTTTCCTGTCTTCGTCACATCATTCCAAACTAGACAAAGTAGGAGCGGCGGCGTATAATAGCCCCACCGGTCCGGGCTGGGCCGCGCACTTTATCTAAAAGCTGAGGCAAATTCTTATGATCGCGTTTTTTCTCTCCCCCATTTACCTATTCGTCTGCTGGTACCTGCTCCGCTGGATCCTGCGGTGGATGAAAGCCTGCCATGGCGTCTTTCACAAAAAGAAGGTACAGCTCGGGCTGGTGATCGGTTACGCCTTTGTGGCGCTGAGTTTGCTCACGTCGTTTCTGCTGCCGGTCTCGCCGCTCCAGCGGGTGCTCAAGTGCATCAGCAATGTCTGGCTGGGCGTGCTCGTTTATCTGATCATGACGGTGGGCATTGCGGGCTTTCTGCGCCTGGTGCTCAAGCGCACCAACTTCGCCCGCAAAGAACATCTGTTTAACCAAAAACATTTTATTCTCACCGGCTGGCTCTGTCTCGTCATCGTGGTCAGCCTGAGCGTCTCCGGCGTGGTCGGGGCCAGGAATTTGCAGACCACGGACTACCAGGTCACCGTCCACAAGGCCGTGGAGGGGCGGGAGTCCCTACGCGTGGTCCTGGTGGCGGACCTGCATCTGGGATACAGCATCGGCCAGTGGCACATGAACAACATGGTCGAACAGATCAACGCCTTAACCCCCGACCTGGTCGTCATCGCCGGAGACATCTTCGACAACGAGTATGACGCCCTGGACGACCCCGCCAAGCTCGCCGCGACCCTGCGGGGCATCGAGAGCACCTACGGCGTCTACGCCTGCTACGGCAACCACGACATCCAGGAGAAGATCCTCGCCGGGTTCACCTTCCACCAGGACGAAGCCAAGGCCAGCGACCCGCGCATGGATGTCTTTTTGGCCGACGCCAATATCCACCTCTTGCAGGACGAGGGCGTGCTCATTGACGACAGCTTTTATCTCTACGGCCGCGCCGACTACGAGCGCCCCGGCCGGGGCATCCAGCAGCGCCAGTCCCCGGCGGAACTCACCCAGGACATGGACCAGAGCAAGCCCATCCTCGTCCTGGACCACGAGCCGCGTGAGCTGCAAGAGCTGGCCGACGCCGGGGTGGACCTGGACCTCTGCGGCCACACCCACGACGGCCAGATGTTCCCCGGCAACCTAACGATCCACCTCTTCTGGGAAAACCCCTGCGGCTACTTGCAAAAGGGCCAGATGCACAACATCGTCACCTCCGGCCTGGGCGTTTTCGGGCCCAACATGCGGGTGGGGACGAAGAGCGAAATTTGCTGTATCGACGTAAGTTTTGACGGGGCAGGATGACGAATTTCTTCATTTAAGAAAATCTTAATTCCACCTTCATTCCTCCCAAAGATTTTTGTGCTATCCTATCTACAAGATCTTTGGGAGGTTTTTCTATGGTTTCTCACTTGACCTTTCTGGCCCTGGAAGCTCTGCTCCCCGCCGTTGTTTTGGTGGTGGTGACAGGGCTTCTCCTGCGGTTTGCTTGGAAGGAGCGGCGCGGCCAGCGTGTGCTTTTGCTGGAAGTATTCGTCCTCTTTCTCTTTGGCGTGCTGACTGTGACGGGTGTGCCCAGCATCCGCTATTTGACCCCAGACTTTACCATCAACCTCATCCCGTTCTCCGAAGTCCCCCAGGGGCTGCCCGGGAGCTTGCTTCAGCCGGTGCTGAACGTAGTTCTCTTTGTCCCGCTCGGCATTTTACTGCCGTTGCTTTGGGACAAGTACCGCGTCTGTTGGCGCACCGTTCTCTTCGGTGGTGGGTTATCGTTGTGTATCGAGCTGATGCAGCTCTTCAACTTCCGCACCACGGACTTAGATGATTTACTCTGCAACACCCTGGGGGCGTTGGTCGGTTACGCCCTCTTCCGCCTGTTCTCCCAGCGAAAGCATCTCACACCTATGGAAAACAGCAAACCAGGCCCGGCGCTTCTCTGCCTCCTTGTCCTGCTGCTGAACTTCTTCCTCTTCCCCTGGCTGACCTTCGCCTGAACTCACCGGGCCGACAGATATTCCAAAAACCGTTTCACTGCCTGGGATGCCCCCGCGCAGGTGGGCAGACGCAGGAAAGCGCAGTCCACCCGGCCGGACTTGACCCATTCCTCCAGCTCCGTGTAATCGCCGAGGAGCAGTTCATAGTCGATGTTGGGATAATCCTTCTGAAAAGCCCGGATGATGTCTGGAGCCGCGATGGGAAGCTGCTGGCTGTTCTTATTTGTGTGCATTGCGCTTGCAAAATTTCTATTTTATGCATATAATAAAGATAGAATTTTATGATACGCATGGAAAGGAGTTCAAACATTATGGCTAACAAAAGTAATCTGACCCTCCGCATGGAGCCGGAACTCAAGGCTCAGGCCGCCGCCCTCTTCAAAGCCCTTGGAGTGGACCTCAGCACCGCCACAGGGATCTTCTACCGCCAGGCGCTTCGCTGCCACGGTCTTCCTTTTGAGGTCAAGCTCGACGAGCCGAACGAAACGACCTACGCCGCCCTCGCAGACGCAGAAAAAGACGACGAGATGTACGGTCCTTTTGACAGTGTGGCCGAATTGATGGAGGCCCTAAATGCTTAAACCGGAATTCTCTAAAAAACCAAACACGGAGACGTCCCGTTCACAAAAACGGTGTTGCGTCTCCGTGTTTCATTTAGTCCAGCAAAAACTTCCCGATGCTCTCCATGGCCAGGGCGGATTTTCTGGTTGGGAACATCTGGAACACATGCCACATGTCGTTCCAAACCTCCAGCTGGCAATGCACGTTATCCGCCAGCATCCGCTCACGCAGGCGAATACTATCCGAGTATAAGATCTCGTTGGTGCCCACCTGGATGAGGGTGGGCGGGAAGCCGGTGAAGTCGCCGAAGAGGGGCGAGAGGAAGGGGGAGGTCAGGTCTTTGCCGTCGGCGTAGACCTCCCGGACGGCTCTGATATAGTCCATGGTGATGGTGGGGTCGATCTCCGCCCGCTGGGTGTAGGACCGGCCGCTGGCGGTCATGTCCGTCCAGGGAGACATAAGGACCAGCTTGCCCGGCAGCTGGCGCCCCGCCTGCTTGAGCTGGTGGCAGAGGACCAGAGCCAAATTTCCTCCGGCAGAGTCCCCGGCGACCATCACGTCCCTGGCCCCATAGCCCAGGTACATGAGATAGTCCCAGGCCTTGCGTGCGTCGTCCACAGCAGCCGGGAAGGGGTGTTCGGGAGCCAGCCGATACTCAAAGCACAGCGTCTCCCAGCCGGTGGCGTTGGTCAGCTTCGAGGCCAGGGGGCGGGAGTAGCCCAGGTTGCCGCTGGTGTAGCCGCCGCCGTGGCAGTAGAGGATAACTTTGTGCTTGTCGTGGGGCCAGTCGGGCAGGACCCAGGCGGCGGACATGCCCTTGAGCTGAAAGGTCTCCCATTTTTTCAGGACGATCATGGGGGCCGCCAACCGGCCCAGGACCTCTTGGGCGGCCCGCTGCTTGGCCAGCTCCTCCGGCTCCATGGAGCCTGGGGTGCTGACGGAGTGGATGGCTTTCAGCGCCCGCATCATGGGGGCCAGGCGGCGGTCCTCTTTTTCAGGCTTTTCTGCCTTGGCCATTTTTTCGGGCTTGGCCGCTTTTTCGTGGCGTCTCTCCTGCTTTTTCTCTTTGGCGGTCAGGCGAATGGTCTGCTTCTTTTCCTCCATGGTGCGTCTCCCTTCTCCGGCGGAAGGCCGGACGTGTCAAATCTTTTATACTATACCATGCTTGTGGGAAAAAGGGAACCGCCCTCCCCTGCCATTTTCTCCAAATTTTTGGCACAGGCAGGAAGTTGTCAGGAATATTTTTCCTGTTGCACGCAGTTTTCCTTGCAAGCCTCCCCGCCCTTTGTTATACTATACGTTATCTACGGTCCCTTCGCTCCGGCCCGGTCCATCCGGCCCCGTGAACGACCACAGATGAAGGAGGTTCCCCAAGTTGAAAATTCCCCTCAAGAAAATCCTGCTCTACAGCGCCCTGGTGCTGCTGGGGCTGGTGATCGTCTTTCTGGTCTGCCGGCTCATGCTGAATCTCAGCGCCGTAGGCCATGCCCTGTCCAGCGTGGTCGGAGCGCTGCGGTCCATCGTGCTGGGCTGCGTGATGGCCTATCTGCTCTACCCTCTGACGCGGTTTGCCGAGCAGTTTCTGCTCTTCCATCATGTGAAGCCCAAATCGGCCCGCACCCTCTCCACCGCCTTTTCGACCATCGTCCTGCTGACCTTGATCTTTTTGTTCGCCTATTTCATCATCCCCCAAATGGTGGTGAATCTTCCGCCACTGATCCAAGGGCTGCCGGAAATGATCCAGAGCTTTTCCAAAAATCTCTCCGATTTTCTGGTGGAGCATGGCCAGTCCACCGAGATCATTCAGGAAACACTGGACAAAGTGGCCGGGATGTTCCAGTCCTGGCTCCAGGATGACCCTCTCTCTGCCCTGTCGAACGTCATGGAACGGGTCGCCGCCGCTGCCGTCGGTGTGCTCAACTTTATCATTGGGATCATCGTCATGGCCTATGTACTCATGAGCCGGGACCACTTCGTGGGCCAGGGGAAAAAGCTTCTCTTCGCCCTCTGCCGCAAGCGCACCACCTGCGACCGCATCCTAAAGCACCTGCGGGTCATCAACCGTATCTTTACCAATTTCGTCTCCGGCAAGCTGCTGGACTCCCTCATCATCGGCCTGCTCTGTGCCGCCTGCCTGGCCATTCTGCGCATCCCCTACGCCGGTCTCATCAGCACCATCGTAGGCATCACCAATATCATTCCCGTCTTCGGTCCCTTCTTTGGCGCCATCCCCTCGGCGTTTTTGCTCCTGCTGACCGACCCCTACAAATGCCTCGTCTTCCTGATCTTCATCGTCATCTTGCAGCAGGTGGACGGCAACATCATCGGCCCCAAAATTTTGGGTGACTCGACGGGCCTGTCGGCCTTTTGGGTGCTCTTCTCCCTGCTGCTGTTCAACCATCTCATGGGCTTCTGGGGGATGCTGCTGGGCGTGCCGCTGTTTGCGTCGTTCTATTACTTGCTGCGGGAGTTCATCAACAGCCGCCTGAAAAAGAAGGGCCTGCCCCTGGCGACCCAGGACTATGTGCACGTGGCGGGCATCGACGAGAACGGTACCATCTCCTACATGCCGCCTCCGTCCATCGAGTTTCACCCCCTGCTCCGGGGCAGCAACAGCCTGCGGGCTAAAATCGCCCAATGGCTCAAGCACCCGACCCCACCCCATCGGAAGTCAAAGGATGACACGGACAAACCCGATGATTGACCCCACCCCCGGAGGTGACCCTTTCCCATGCTGAAAAACCGAATGAGTTTCCGCGTGGCCTTCTGCGGCATTTTGGCCGCATTGATGACCGTCATCATGCTGGTGGGGCCGCTCATCCCCACCATGACCTATGTCGCGCCTGCCGCCGCCGGGGTGTTCCTCATCCCCGTGGTGTGGGAGTTCGGCGGAAAGGCCGGCGGGCTGCTCTACGCCGCCGTGGCGCTGCTGGCCTTTTTCCTGGCACCCGACAAAGAGGCCGCCCTGTGCTTCGTGCTGCTGTTTGGCTGGTACCCAGTGGCCCGGCCCAAGCTCCAGCACATCCGGCAAAAACCCGTGCGCCTGGTGGTCAAGCTGGCGCTGTTCAACGCCGCCCTTCTCGCCATTTATGCCCTGCTCCTGTTCGTCTTCGTCATGCCGGACTTACAGCAGGAGGCCCAGAGCTGGACGGCCCTGCTGCTGGTGGCCTTCTTCGTCCTGGGCAACATCAGCTTCCTGCTGTACGACGTGGTGCTGGGGCGGATCGCCGATCTGTATGTCCAGCGGCTGCGGCCGAAGTTATTTCGGCGGGGGCTGTGAGCGGAGCGCATGGGCCGCAGAGGTCTGCGGCCCCTACGAAATACGCCAAACACCCAATATAAATATAAAAAACAACGAGGTATGTTCCCCATGAAACAGAGAATATGTTCCCTTTTCCTCGCGCTTGTCCTGCTGCTCTCCCTGGCCGTCCCGGCGGCGGCAGCCGGGGCGATGCCCTTTACCGATGTGAAGGAATCTGATTGGTTCTACTCCTATGTCAAAACCATGTACGACAACGAGCTGGTCTCCGGCACCACCCCCACGACCTTCTCCCCCCAGGACACCGTAACTCTGGGCGAAGCCCTGAAGTTCATCCTGAACGCCGCTGGGTACACCGCCCCCACCACCAGCGGCAAAAACTGGGCCAGCGGCTACTACCAGCTGGCCCAGGAAAAAGGCTTTCTCAACAGCAGCTGGAGCCTGGGCCTGAACGACGCCATGAACCGCCTGCAGATCGCGGAGCTCATCGTAAACGTCCTGGGCGTGGAGCGGAAGCAGCAAACCGCCTCCCCCTTCACCGACACCAGCGACGTAGCCGCCCTCATCCTCTCCGACCACGGCATCTTCGAGGGCACCACGGAACGCGACGGCAAGACCTACTTCTATCCCCAGCGGAACATCTCCCGCGCCGAGATCAGCACGGTCATCTGCCGGGTGAACGAATTTAAGAAGAACCAGGAGCAGACCCCCGACGAGCCGGACAATCCCCCGGACATCCCCGACGACCCCGGCACCATCGACCCGGATGACGACAATTCCAAGCCCACCTCCGGCAAGTATTTCTACTACCAGGGCCATAAAGTGTACATCCCCGACAACATCGCCCTGCGAGACTACGACGCCTCCCTCTTCCAGCTGGACGAGAACGGCTACATGCACTACGAGAGCGACCTCTACACCTCCACCGTCGGCGTCGACGTCTCCCGCTACCAGGGCAACATCGACTGGGCGCAGGTGAAGGCCTCCGGCGTAGACTTCGCCATCCTCCGCTTGGGCTACCGGGGCTACGGCACGGGCAAGATCGTCCTGGACACCTACTTCCGCCAAAACATCCAGGACGCCCAGGCCAACGGCATCGAGATCGGCGTGTACTTCTTCTCTCAGGCCATCAACGAGGCTGAGGCCGTGGAGGAGGCCCAGTACTGCATGGACGTGCTGCAGAATTATAGCATCACCTACCCCATCGTCTTCGACTGGGAGCCATACAGCAACAACACCAACGCCCGCACCAACGGTCTTTCTGACAAGATGCTCACCAAGTGCGCCGTGGCCTTCTGCCAGGCCGTGGAGGACGGCGGGTACGAGAGCATGGTCTACTCCAACCTGAGCTATTTCTACTTACACTTTGATATGTCCAAACTGGCCGAGTTCCCCCTGTGGCTGGCCAACTATGTGAAGAAGACCAACTTCCGCTATCACTTTGACATGTGGCAGTATTCCTGCACGGGTACCGTGCCGGGCATCAAAGGAAACGTAGATATGAATATCCGGCTCATTCCGAAAACTTAACTGCTTCAAAACCAAACGCATCCCCCTTGACAATTCCCCCCGCTCGTCTTATAATAACTCCCATCAGAAACAGGCATTGACGGGAACCTTCCCGGCAAGCTGGCCCAGAGAGGGCGCGTCATTGGGCTGAAAGCGCGTCTGCCAAGCAAACCGGCGCAAGTACCATCCCTGAGCCGTCCACCGAACTCTCCCTTCGCGTTTTCCGGGCAGAGCGTAGGCTGGACCGGGTCCCCGCCCGTTACAGCGGAAACGAAGCGGCACGTCTTTTTTCTTGGGACGTTGCAAGCAGGGTGGAACCGCGAGATAATCCCAACACTTATCCCGCCCCTGACCAAAATCAGGGGCGGGTTTTCTTATTTTTCAGGAAACAGGAAGCGCAGACTTCCCCGCCCCAATTTCAGGAGGAACACACCATGTCTGAAGAAAACAACCTGTATACGTTTGAAAATCCCGAATACCGCCAGACCTACTGGCACACCTGTTCTCACGTCCTGGCCCAGGCCATGAAGCGCCTGCACCCGGAGGTGAAGCTGGCCATTGGCCCCTCCATCGAGAACGGGTTCTACTACGACTTCGACACCCCCGCCCCCTTCACCGAGGCCCAGCTGACCGAGCTGGAGGCCGAGATGCGGAAGATCTGCAAGGAGAAGCTGAAGCTGGAGCGCTTCGAGCTGCCCCGCACCGAGGCCATTCAGTTCATGGAGGAAAAGGAAGAGCCCTATAAGGTCGAGCTGATCAACGACCTGCCGGAGGATGCCGTTATCTCCTTCTATAAGCAGGGTGAGTTCACGGACCTGTGCGCCGGCCCCCACCTGGACTCCACCGGCCGCATCAAGGGCAACGGCATCAAGCTCACCGCCTGCAACGCCGCCTACTGGCGCGGCGACTCCAACCGCCAGACCCTCCAGCGTATCTACGGCGTGGCCTTCCCCAAGAAGGACCAGCTGGACGAATATCTGAAGGCCCAGGAAGAGGCCAAGAAGCGCGACCACAATAAGCTGGGCCGGGAGCTGGAATACTTCACCACCGTGGATGTGATCGGCCAGGGCCTGCCCATCCTGCTGCCCAAGGGCGCCCGCGTCATCCAGGTCTTACAGCGCTGGGTGGAGGACACCGAACAGCAGCGCGGCTATCTGCTCACCAAGACCCCCCTCATGGCCAAGCGGGAGCTGTATAAGATCTCCGGCCACTGGGACCACTATCTGGACGGCATGTTCGTCCTGGGCGACCCCCACGACGAGACCAAGGAGTGCTTCGCCCTGCGTCCCATGACCTGTCCCTTCCAGTACCAGGTTTTCCTGAACCGCGGCCGGTCCTACCGTGACCTGCCCATGCGTCTGGGCGAGACCTCTACCCTCTTCCGCAACGAGGACTCCGGCGAGATGCACGGCCTGATCCGGGTCCGCCAGTTCACCATCTCCGAGGGCCACCTGGTCCTGCGCCCGGAGCAGCTGGAGGAGGAGTTCAAGGGCTGCCTGGACCTGGCAAAATACTGCCTGGATACCGTCGGCCTGCTGGATAAATGCACCTTCCGCTTCTCCCAGTGGGACCCCGCCAACCCCAACAACAAGTACGAAGGCACCCCAGAGCAGTGGGATGAGGCCCAGCGCGTGATGGGTCAGATCCTGGACGACCTGGACGTGAACTACACCATCGGCATCGACGAGGCCGCCTTCTACGGCCCCAAGCTGGACATCCAGTACCGCAACGTCTACGGCAAGGAGGATACCCTCGTCACCATCCAGATCGACATGCTCCTGGCCAAGCAGTTCGGCATGGAGTACGTGGACGTGGACGGCCAGAAGAAGACCCCCTACATCATCCACCGCACCAGCCTGGGCTGCTACGAGCGCACCTTGGCTTATCTGATCGAGGAGTACGCCGGTGCCCTGCCCTGCTGGATGGCACCCGAACAGGTCCGCTTCCTGCCCGTCACCGACCGCGCCGCCGACCGCTGCGCCGAGCTGGTAAAGGCCCTGAACGCCAAGGGCTACCGCGCCGAGGCCGACTACCGCAACGAGAAGATCGGCAAGAAGATCCGCGAGGCCCAGATCGAAAAGGTCCCCTACATGGTCGTCGTCGGCGACCGCGACCTGGAAAACGGCACCGTCTCTCCCCGTCACCGCGCAGCCGGCGACCTGGGCGCCATGTCCTTCGAGGACTTTGAGGCCCTGCTCAAGAAGGTCGTGGACGAGAAGATCAAGGACAAGGACCTGTAATTCAGAACCTCAGGATCAGAATCGAAGGATCAGAACAAAGGAGGCGGATGACGATGTTCCTCACCACGACCCCGGAAGGGAAGATCTACAAAGAGCTGGCGACGGATCACTTCGCCGACCCCACAGGTCTGGGCAAATACGCCCTCTTCCTGCGCCCCAGCCAGGGGGACATCATCCCCGCGCCCCAGATGGAACCCAGCCTGCTTCTCTCCGGCCGCTACCGGCCCGTAACACTGGAGGGGCGAAACCTCTTCGTCAGCCGCGGTTTCTACGCCTTCTATAAGCACCTGGAGGAGCATGGCATCGAGGCCACCCACAAGGGCATGGTCGTCATCGCCATGAATAAGCTCCGCCAAATCATGCTGGAGGTCCCGGAGGTCCTGGACAACGCCCGCCTCACAGCAGACGGCCAGCACCTCTACCTCATCAAAAACAAGCTGACGAACCTTCGATAATTCAAATAAATTCAGAACAAAACAGGAGACACTGCGTTGCGCTTTTGGCACGTGCAGTGTCTCCTGTTTTTATCGTATTGTGGGTGCGTTTTATCGGCTGACGCCCAAGGCTTGCTTGAGGGCATTTTGCAACACAGCGGATACGTTCAAGCCTGCTTTATCTGCTTCTGCGTTGAGCCAGCTAGGTAAAGATACGTTCCGGCGGATCGTCCTCATATCGTTCTGTCTGCGATACTCTGTAAAATCAACGTCCACAAAGGAAACCAGATCATTGGGCTTGGATGCAACATGATCGGATGCCTCCGGGAGCACTTTCCCATCATCCTCCATGTCGATGCCCATGAGCCCCATGGCGTCCCGCGCCATTTCGATGGCTTCTGCCAAGTTATCGCCTTGCGAGTTGATATTGAAGTCCGGCATATAGGACGTAAAACCGCCCTCTGCCGCCGGAGTAAAGATCACAGGATATGCTCGTTTCATACGCTCTGCTCCTCCTGACTCGGTGATATAGATGATACGAGGGGGCGGAGGGGCTTATTTCAGCCCTCTCCGTTTGATGATCGCTTTGGCAAGATCCTCTTTAATCTCGCTCTGTCGAGAGATCGGCTCGTTGTCCACGCCGTTGGTGTAAATGTCATGGTTCCCACCGTTTCGCTTCAAGTACCAACCGTTTTTCTCTAGGAGCTTTATCAAGTCTCTGCGTTTCATGACCTACCCCCTTATGTGTATTATACACACTAAATACACAAAAATCAATCACCGTTTTTGGGGGAAGAAAAATGGTCAGCCTCGCTCCCGCATGACGCTCATGTAGGCGGGGCGGATGATCTTGTTCATGCAGACCAGCTCCTCGATGCGGTGGGCGCTCCAGCCGACGATGCGGGCGATGGCGAAGAGGGGGGTGTACAGCTCCATGGGGATGCCCAGCAGATCGTAGAGGAAGCCGCTGTACAGGTCGATGTTGGCGCTCACGCCCTTGTAGATGGGGCGGTTTTTGGAGATGAGCTTGGGGGCCTCTACCTCGATGTTGCGGTAGAGGGCCAGGTCGTCCTGACGGCCCTTTTCGATGGCCAGCTCGTTGACGAAGGAGCGGAGAATTTGCTCACGGGGGTCAGAGATGGAGTAGACCGCGTGGCCCATGCCGTAGATGAGGCCGCTGTGGTCAAAGGTCTCCTTGGCAAGGATCTTCTTGAGGTAGGCGCTTGTCTCGTCGGGGTCGGTCCAGTCGTTCAGATGGCCCTTGATATCCTGGATCATCTCAATGACCTTGATGTTTGCGCCGCCGTGCCGGGGGCCTTTCAGGGAGGAAAGGGCCGCAGCAACGGTGGAGTAGGTGTCAGACCCGGAGGAGGTGACCACGCGGGTGGTGAAGGTCGAGTTGTTGCCGCCGCCGTGCTCCATGTGGAGGATCAGGGCGATGTCCAGGGCCTTGGCCTCCAGCTCCGTGTACTGCATGTCATGCCGCAGCATCCGCAAAATATTTTCTGCCGTGGAGAGGTTCGGGTCCGGGCGGTGGATGTACATGCTGTCGTCGTTCTCATAGTGGTTGTAGGCGTGGTAGCCGTACACGGCCAGCATGGGGAACTCGGAAATGAGGCGCACGCACTGGCGGATGGAATTGGCCAGATCGCCGTTGACCTGGTCATCGTAGCTGGCCAGGGTGAGGACGCTGCGGGTCATGGAGTTCATGATGTCTTTTGACGGGGCCTTCATGATGACGTCGCGGGTGAAGTTGGTGGGCAGGGTCCGGCAGCTGCTGAGGATGTCGGTAAACTCCGCCTGCTGCTCCGGGGTGGGCAGGTCGCCGAATAATAGCAGGTAGGCGATCTTCTCAAACCCCAACTCATGCGGGCCGAGGTTACCGATGAGCTGCTTGATGTCATACCCCCGGTACCAGAGGCGGCCTTCGCAAGGCTCCCGCTTGCCGTTGACGTTTTGGAACGACTTGATCTTGGAGATGTTGGTCAGACCGGTGAGCACACCCACGCCATTGATATCCCGCAGGCCCCGGTTGACGCCGTACTCCTGAAAGAGGGAGTTGGGGATGAAGTCGTTCTGCACGCACAGGTCTTTCTGGGCGGCGGCGTAGTCTTCGACGGTGCGGTAGATCATGGCGCGTCACCTCCCACCTTTTCGGCCTCCTGCTGCAGAATCCCCTCTAACTGGGCGATCTCGCCGATGAGATGCAAAAAACGCTCCTCCCCGAACGCATTGACCACCCGCTGGTGGTAGCTGTGCAGCGCTTGGCGGCGGGTCTGGACGGAGCTGACGGCCAGCTCGGTGAGCATGATGTAGGTCCCCTCTTCCCCGTTGCCGTCGTGGGTCCAGGTGACCAGGCCCTTGTTTTGCAGGGAGCGGGCGATGGCGGTGACCTTGGGCAGGGGCAGGTTCATCTCCCGCACCATGTCCTTGAGATAGATCTTCTCGATGCCGCTGTCCTTCATGTGCTTGGACAGCAGCCAGATCAGGGCGTATTCATCTGACGCATTCTTTTGAAACAGCCGCCGCATAGCGGGGCTGTGGAAGAGCTTGTCTGTCTGTTCCGGGGTCAGAGTGCTCAGCACGCCTTCCTGTTGGAGTTCAGTCATGTGTTTCACCTCGGTATCAGATTCGTGACCAGCTTGCGCTGGAGACGGAGAAATTCTTGGGAATCATCTGGGCCAAGCAGCTCCAGCATACGGGCCGTGGCTTGGATGACTTTTTTGCGAAATGCTTCAATGGCCTTCTCGCCCTTAGGGGAGAGGGAGACAATGATCTGCCGGTTGTCCAAGGGGTCGGGCAGACGGGAGATGAGGCCCTTTTCCTCCATGCGGTTGAGCAGGGCGGCGATGCGGGCAGTGCTGACCACCATGTGGCGGCTCAAGTCCGTAGGATGGGCCTGGCCGTAGTGGGTCAGCAGGTAGTTCAGGACGAAGTGTTCCCCCCGGCTGAGTTTACTGAGAAGGTCCTGAGCGGGCTGGTGGAGCAGGGCTTCGTTGACTTGTACTAGCTCGTTGGCCAATTGCTCATATTGTTCTGTCATCGTGTGTAACACCCCTACGTTCCCTAACGTTGTTAGGTATTATACCAGAGAATGGAAGCCCTGTCAACGCCGGGGTTTCGCGGCAGTTCGACAGGAAGGATCCATGCAACGCAAGCTCCCCTCTCTCCCGGCGCTCTGCCAGAAAAGGGGGGAGCTTTACACACGGAATATCAGCCATTATGCGTCTAAAAAGTCGATCTCAAACGGAAACTTCAGGAGTTCTTCCTCTTTCTTTTTCCCCTTTTCATTCTGGACCATAATGAGCTGCACACCCTCCAGATCCACAACACTTCGCTTCGGGTCTCCATAAACACGCATACTAAACCCCTGTTCATTCGTATCTGAATAGGCCATCACCGCGCCATCCGCCGCGTCGGTCTTGCAGATCCGTTCCCAAAGCAAGTCCCGGATCCGCACATTGACTTTTCCGACAAACACCCCCGGTTTTAATTCCAGGAACCAACGGGTCAATTCCCCGCGCACGCCCTCCGGCGCTGTGTCCATTGCGATCACTGTCATGGTTCCTCGCCCCGCTCTCCATAGTTTTGACCGCCGGACGTGACCCCTGCTTCGTCATCCCATAAGTCACCTACTTGCGTTCCGTTGTTCTGTTCTTCGGATTCGCCTGTTTGTAAGACCCACGCAATATCCTGCGCGATCCTGGACAACACTTTTGCGTTGGCAAAATGGGTTCGGCACCTCATCCGAATTTCCTTGTGCAAATCTCGCCCTTGCTGCGCGGCTCTGACCGCCTCAAAGGCCACCGGGATCGTTGTCTCCGCTTTATAAAGATCCGCCACATCATACACAAAGGAAAGCTGTTTTCCCGTGTGAATAAATCCCAACCCAGCCGAGTAGCCCAGCGACACGATCGCCGCATGGCACAGGCCATACAGCAGCGCATTGGCCTCAGAAAGCGCCTGGTTGATCGGATCTGCTGCATCCCAGTCTGTACTTTTATAAGACCGTTTTTTCCAGGCGATTCCCGTTGTCTTTGCCGCCAGCTCATAGGCTTTCCGGACACGGATGCCCTCCATTCCCCGCAGCTGCTGCAATGTCATCCCATCCGTTTTCATTTTGGAAAACCGGATTTGATACATCCGCTTCGCCACTTCCAGGTGCTTATCCTGATCCATGCAAGCCCCGGCTTGCTTGAGCAAATTTTTTGCGCTTCTCGTTTCTCCAATACCAGCCGCATAAAACCGAGTCGCATTCTCTCCGCACCAGATCGCCATGCACCCATTGTCACAAAGCGCCCGGATCGCCGCATGGGTAACTCTCGTCCCTGGCCCCAGCAGCAGGCAAGTCATCGCCGCAATTGGAATCGGGATCTTGCCCTCTTTCTTGATCGCAACAATGGCCGTGTCATTCTGTTCAATGATCGCATGCTCGATGTACAAGTAGCTGATGCTGTCTTTCAACTTCGGCAACTCCTGCAAATTCTTCATATTGACATCATCCCCTTCATTTTTATATCTCCCTACATCCGTGGGGCATACGCCCCTTCCATCACGCCCTAGTACACCCAGCGTAGTTCATCCCCACGCACGTGGGGCATACCAATTGAAATGGCGCTTTTGGACACCACACAATGGTTCATCCCTACCTACGTGGGGCATACGCTGCTCTACCGCGCCAACAATTGATATTTCCCGGTTCATCCCCACATACGTGGGGCATACACCGCACCAGAAGTGCTATCGTGATTGATTTCCGGTTCATCCCCACATACGTGGGGCATACGCCAACATCACCAACCCCGCCGAGCGGCAGGCGCGGTTCATCCCCACATACGTGGGGCATATAATGTCACTGTTCAGCAGCAGGGAGAGCAGGGCGGTTCATCCCCACATACGTGGGGCATATCGCGCTCTGGGGGGGGCCACAACCCCCACCCGCGGTTCATCCCCACATACGTGGGGCATACATTGGCTGCCCGCAAATCACGCAAATCCTCGGCGGTTCATCCCCACATACGTGGGGCATACGCGGCCGGTCGTGGCCGGTTCCCGGCCCCGCCGGTTCATCCCCACATACGTGGGGCATACCGATCTCAAGCGGTGGTTTCATGGGCTTTCAGCGGTTCATCCCCACATACGTGGGGCATACGGTGGTGCCCGGCTCGATGCCGCCGGTGTCTACGGGTTCATCCCCACATACGTGGGGCATACGTGCCGAATGCAGCGATCTCAGCGGCAAGCTTCGGTTCATCCCCACATACGTGGGGCATACCGGTTGAACCAAAGAAGAAACTAAGATGGTTTCGGTTCATCCCCACATACGTGGGGCATACCTGTTGTAGTTGCCCCAGGTATTCACAAAGATCGGTTCATCCCCACATACGTGGGGCATACGCTTCCTCTTCTGCCTGGCTCCACTCCGCCATCGGTTCATCCCCACATACGTGGGGCATACAGCGTGTAGAGGATCTGCGCGGTCTGCCCGCGGGGGTTCATCCCCACATACGTGGGGCATACGCCATGAAAGATACCGACCAGTTTGTACCAGCCCGGTTCATCCCCACATACGTGGGGCATACCATGGTACCCAGTGCCATATTTTTCACTCTCCCGGTTCATCCCCACATACGTGGGGCATACAAGCCTACCAGGAATAAACAAAGGCCCCCGCGCGGTTCATCCCCACATACGTGGGGCATACGACATGGGGTCGGCGGTGTCGGTGGCGCTCCACGGTTCATCCCCACATACGTGGGGCATACCTATGAAGAGGGGGCGGATTACTCCGTCCCCTCGGTTCATCCCCACATACGTGGGGCATACGGCAACGCCATTGAAGAAGCCGATTTCAACGGTGGTTCATCCCCACATACGTGGGGCATACTGAAAGGGGCAGAGAAAATTGCGTTTGTCGTTCGGTTCATCCCCACATACGTGGGGCATACGCCCAAACGTTGTTATCAATGGTCGAACGGTACAGGTTCATCCCCACATACGTGGGGCATACTGACTACCGGATTCGCCGGAAGTCGCGGCTTTCGGTTCATCCCCACATACGTGGGGCATACGTCTAACCGCATGGCTTACCTGGGTGAGGGTTTCGGTTCATCCCCACATACGTGGGGCATACCCGAATGTGCATTCTGTCGAATGGATCACTCGCGGTTCATCCCCACATACGTGGGGCATACATGATATTTATTCAGAAGCATATCAAGCGACTCGGTTCATCCCCACATACGTGGGGCATACACTGGACCACCGTAAGAAAAATGGCTGGTTTCAGCCACTTCTCTTATGATTTTACACGAAAAAGTTATTTTGTACAAGGTCTAGTGTTTTTCGGTGTTATCGGGGCAGAAGCATTCCCAACCCATAGGCGCGGCCGGAGCCAATGCCTTCCTGGAGCGCATGGCGGAAGCGTTCGGAATCTGTGATCTGCAAGAGGCCCTGGTAATGGTAGCCGGTCACATACATTGGGCCACCGGAATCTTTTTTGTGATAGCCACGCTGCTGGCGGTTTTCCAGCTCTTGACACTGCAAGAGGCGAAACCCATTTTGTTCCCCTTTCCGGGCCAGCCAGGCCAGGCGCTCTTCTTCGGTACGGAGAATGCGGCGCTGGCTGTTACGGCCGGTTTCGGTTGGGACTTTTTTGGTGGGGGCCGCCAGCAGGTCAAAGCCGCGGATCTGGCCCGCTTCCATTTGCGAGAGCCAGTCAGACAGATCCCGCTCTCCAGTGAAGTGCATCCCTGGCAGAAGGCGTGTCTGATCGATCGGGCCGTCTGAGTAGAGATAGAGAGACAACGCCCGGTCCTGGTCCCGCAGGCGGTAAAGGACATGGCTGCTTTTCCGGTCGGTTCCAAACAGCCCCATCACCAGGCGGTGGAGCTGCTGACAATCTGCCAGCGCAAACTGGATGCGTCGGCTCGCCCGTTCCAGTTCAATTTTTGTCAGATACATCGCACACCTCCCTCTGGATCGCCCCGCGGTACACTTGGCGAAGCGTAAACGCCCGCTCCCCCGGCAGCAGGGCATCGGCCCGGTGGTAGGACGCCCCGCTATCCTGCGGGATCTCGCACTCATAATAGAGCGTCTCCTGCGCCCGTTCTGCCGGTGGGTAACAGCGCAGTGCGTCCAGCAGGTCTTCATACTCCGTTGTGATCCCGTCCAACACCGGCCGGGATGGAACGCAGCTCTTTCGTCCCAAATAGATGGGCCACTTGGGGGCTTTCAGGGCCTGACAAATTCGTTCCCGCCAAGGCTCGTCGGTCTCGATGAGCACCAGAAAGCTGGCGTCTTGGAGGTACCAGCGTTTGGAAACGATGGTGGACTTATCCGGTGTCCTTGCCCCTGCCGCTGTGTATAATCTGGGCCGTCCTTGTACGGTGTGAAAATCCAGCATTCGGGTCCCAGGCCGGTCCGCTCGGACCGCGATCTGAACGCTGTCTGAGAGGGCCGTGATCTCCGGGTTATCCCGCTCCAAGCCCATCGCGCAGGCCAGCAAACCAACGACCCCCGATTTGCTGGGAAAATCGGCGCTGTCTCTGGTCTCCCATTTGGCATGGTCGCCCCAGGACTGCAAAACTCCCTCCAGGCGAAGGGCCAATAATACTGCGTTTGCCATGGCGCAGCCTCACTGCAAGGTGTCGGCCACCTGCTCCAACAGCTCCGGCAGGGAGGCACACACCGTCGTATCGCACTGCGGCTGGATATCATAGATATCCTGGCAGAACCACAAGCGCTTGTCCACCGTCAGGCCATAGCAGTTCTGTACGCTCTCCACCTGCTCCGCCAGTCTCAGAATGCTGCCCCGGACCAGATCATGGCCGTTTTTCTCGTTGGGCTTCACCGGATTCACAAAGGCGTTGACCATGCTCACCGGGACCTTTTCTTCTTTGCACTCGATCAAGATCGCGCTGGGCAAAACATTCCCGGCAAAACTGTTCTGTTTCCCCGAAGGGTTGCTCAGCGCCATCGTGCGGATCAGAGCCGGGATCGCCTTCTGGATCATCGCTTCGGCGTCCGGCGTATCCTTCAAGTTTTTCCGCAGGATCTCCGTATCCAGCGAAGCGTACAGATAGTAGCAGGATGAATTGTAGTCCGTGTCTCCGATGATGGCCGCACCCATTTCCTCCATGGTCGCGCCGGAGAGCAGATCATCCATCGCCGTAAAATAGTCGGATTCCAGATTCATCTGGTTCGTGGAAATGGCATGTGCCACCTGCATGGAGGCCTCCACATCCCGGAACGCATTGGAGGTGACCATGCGGCCAAAGAGTGCCATATCCAACGTGACCGGTCGGACCTCTGCTCCCTTGACTGCCTCCTGCAAGTCCTTTGCTTTCAGCGCTTTGACCTGTTTGAGCGTCTCGCAGGCATCCAGCTTCTCCTTCACGACATCCGCAACCGCCTGAATATCCTCCGGCGCATAGAAGATGACCTGGGCAGTATAATTTCCCTCTTTGTTCTCTTTGCCGTCCTTATTGCCAAAGCCGCTGAGTTTTGGTAACAGTTCTTGGATATACTCCTGGGAGACCCCCATCTCTTCCAGTTTTTCCGCCACCAGGTCCGGCAGCCGCCGGGTGCGGGTGCCCAGATGCTCTGCGCCAATGGACTGGGCCAGCAGAGGAGAGGTCCGCCAGCTTCTTTTCAGGCATTGGCTGGAGATCCTTCCTCGGTTCGTGCCCCCGAACTGACAGGATTTCGGTGCCCCGGAGTCGTCCCGGTTCAGGTTCGTCGGGGGGTAGTTTTTCAGCATGTGAATTTCATAGAGCATGACTTACTCTCCTTCCTTTGTGTTCGCATTTTCGCGCTGTTGTCTCATGTAAAGGGAACGCGCCCATCGGAGCTGCACGGTTTGTTTCAGCCCGTTCCAGTAGATCAGGTCGATGAGCAGGGCCGCGCAGTCTACTGCATAATTCTTCGATTTGGCCAGCTTGATGAGCCGAGCCAATTTCCCCAGCAGGAATCCGTCTTCCCCCCAAGTCAGGTCCAAAATTCCCACCAGCCGATGCTCGGTGCTGGCGGAAATTTGCGTATCCTTCCCCAGCTGATAGAAAATTTGCTCCATCGGCAAGCGATTTTTGGTATCTTCGCTCCACAGACAATGCAGACAAGCCGCAGCAAAAAAGCGGTCGTCATACCGTTCTGGTATGGTGGGGAGCATACACTTGTAAAACGCCTGGATCGCCCGGCCGTCTGCCTCATGCAGCATCGTACCGGCTTCCCGTTTCAAGGCTGTCCTGTCGCCTTTGGGCAGACGGTCCAGCTGCGTAAAAAAGTCAAGGACATCGTCTCGTTTCATCTTGCACCCTCCTTCCGAATTTTTTCGCATTCTTTCCACAGGCTCTTCCATTTTTCACCGGACGCCAGGATCGTCCGCCCGCGAAGCGTCTGGTCCTCCAGCACCCGGTCCGCCTGTGCCAGGACCTCCCGGATCATCTCTTCCCGCTTCTGCTGGAAGAGTTCGTTCAAATCGGCACCCGGCTGACTGATCGTATCCAAAAGAGCCCAAAGGATCTGCTCACACACGCCATAAAACCGCTGCTGGGCCTCGACTCTGATCTCCTTGGAAATTTCCTCCTGGTTCAGGGAAAGGTACAGCGCCTTGCCCAGTTGTTCCGCCCGTTCGATATATCGATGGATGAACCGCTCGGCCGGCTCATTCCCGATCAGCTGCACCGGCAGCCGCAGGTCATGCCGCTGCTGGCGGAGGTAGCTTGCCTTGTTGGTCTGGACCCCATAGAGCACCAGATGGATCGTTTCTTCGTCCAGGTTTAAATGTTTTCTTTGTTCTACGATTTGCGGCGTATCTTTCTCGTCTAGCAAATAGGTCAAATTTCGCCAAATGGTTTCGTCGTCGTTTGGTTTCCAGTTGAACCTACCCTTGTCCGTCGTCCGATAGGGCACATGTGGGTCCTTCCATACGTTTGTGACGACATAGTTGAGTCCTTGGCTCAGATAAACTTCTGACACCCGCTCTCCTGTCTCATTCGGCAGCAGATGGATGCGTCTGGCCGGGAAGAGCATCCCATACAGCCAAGAGGTTTTGGCCACCTCTTGTTTGGCCGTGATCTCTTTCTTGTTTCTCCAAAGGACGGGCGGCTCATCAAAGGGCAACAAAATTTCATCGGTCCCGATCATGCCCAGAACCAGCGTCTGAAACAAGGTTTTACCCTGGATCAGGGCAAACCAAGGCGGCGCCCCATTGACATTGGAGGGATATCCCTGCGCCCCGGCCGTACAGAAGTTCTGGGCGGTCAGCAGCATCCGCAGGGCTTTTCCCGGCGTGTAGTTGATCTCGTTTCGCCGGTGGTCAAAGTGGATGTGGTTGTTGCCGTTGGGAATGGCATAGTCCAGGGTCGAAACCGGCTTTGCCTCTCGGTCCCAGGCTTCCACATAGGTCGTCTGCAAAAAGGGCCGCGCCGCATCAAACAAGTCAAAGCTGACGCCCTCCTTCCGACACTGCGTCAGATAGTCTTGGATCGCTTCCATGTCGAACTGTTCCGCTTCCAAAAGACCGCCTATGTCTTCCTCTCCATCCTCCGGACGAAGGGCATCCATCAGAAACACGATCAAAAACCGATAGACGCTGTACTCCTCCATCGGCGAGGCCGTTTGGATCGCCTGCAATTCGTGGGCGCGTTCCAGCGTCTCCAGCAGACCCAGCTCCGTCTTCTGCCCTGCTGCATCGAGCACAGGGACCCAAGGCTTTCTTAAAATGTCAAACGATGCTCCCATACGCTCCCTCCTCATGATTGAAATCGGATCCCTAACTCGTGATCCAGCTTCATATTGTGATAGAATATCGTACCGTCTTTCTGTTCCCCGCGAAGAACCAATAGCCCCTCCAGGCGTTTCCGGCCATAGAGTACCTCCGTCGAAGATTGCTTCCCTTCCAGTTTCTTTTCCTGGATCGAAACACTCTGTTTCAGCAGGTCTTTTTCTTCGTTCTTAGAGAGGTTGTCCAGGATACGAATCCCCTCCACCTTCTTGGCTCGCTCAGCCAGCTGACGGAACGCCTCCTCTTCTAACAGGACGATCCGTTTTGTCGGCGGTCCCAGTCTTGTCTTGGCGGAGAGGAAACCACTCTGTTCCAAATCATCAAATTGGATCGACTCAGGTGTTTTCATGGGAGAAAATCCTTTTCCCGGGGAACGGATGAGATACTGTGTGCTGGCGCTGGACATCGCCTCATTCTCCATCAAATGCTCCATCCAGTGTTCCAGTTCTTCCGGCGGGGCCGCCGTCATGTCGTAGCCATCCGCCACCAGCTGGGGCATATCATCTGGGATACGAATGGCTGTTCGATCTTGCAGCAGATGGATACTCTGGTTTCTCAGGCAGGGCGGGTATACGTCATGATAGTTTTCTGAGTCCCGAGGCGTCAATACACAGAGCGTTGGGGCCTGAATCTGCGGCGGTCGTGGGGTATCCTCATGTCGGAATACCCGTCCCACACGCTGGAGCAGCAGGTCGATGGGGGCCACTGCTGTCATCATAACGTCAAAGTCCACATCCAAGGACTGCTCCACCACCTGGGTTGCTACTAAAATCGCTTTCTTCGGACGATGGCTTTTGTCTTTCCCAAACCAACGGATGCACTGCGCCTCGATCTCCTGCCGCCGTTCTGCCGGAAATCTGGCGTGAAACAGCAGAGTCTCTCCGTCAAAGCTCTGTTGTTTCAAGGCTTGATACACAGTTTGTGCCTGATCGACTACATTGAGCAGTACACACAGGCAGCCGCCGTCCTGCACCAGTTCCGCAGCCTTCCGGGCGATCCGCTCCGGGTCCTGCAAAATCGGGCAAAGAGAAACCGACACGACAGAATGTTTTTCCGTTCTGCCAATCTTACGCACAACAGCCCGTCCATCCTCCGTAATGGCAGTGATTGCCGGATAGTCCTGCGGGAGTTCTTCCGTCATGTACGGTGATAGCATCTGTGCTTTTTTCTCCGGCGGCAGCGTCGCAGAGAGCATGACCACTGGAATTTCCAACGCTTTGCACCATTCCAAAAGGCGTTCGATCAACTCTGACATATACACGTCGTAAGAGTGTAGCTCATCGATCACCAATGTTTTCTGTGCCAGCCCCAGCAGGCGAAGCACGCCGTACTTCACCATCAAAACTGCCATCATCGCCTGATCGACCGTCCCAACGGCATACGGGGCCAGCAACCCCCGGCGCACTGGCAGCAGCCAGCGGGCCGCATAGGCTTTCTCTTCCGTGTCGAACTGCATCTCTGGAAGATCCTCGTCCACCAGCCACGCCATGCTGTGCAGCAGGCGGACCGTATCTTCCAAACCGTGGAGTGCAAGAAACTCTCTCATTCGGCCGACCATCTGGTTCGACGTCGCGGACGTAGGAAGGCCGACGTAAAACCCGTGTTTCTTCCACTGCCGCGCCATTTGCAGGGCCGCATAGATGCCAGCCTCCGTCTTGCCTTCTCCCATCGGTGCTTCGATCAGCACCACAGAGATGCGCTCCTCTGTTTCTCCAAACAGGACCTCGATGTCCTCCTGTAACCCCCGCAGGCCACCTCGTGGGATGTTGGGCCAAACTTCGGTAAAGTCCCGCCCAAAGTCAACGTCCGGGTTACATAGTCCGCTGTCTTTCAGGAACCGTTCTACTTTCTGTTCTGCTTCTGCCCAAGTTTTTTCTGGATCGAACCACGTCTCCGCATCCGCAAAAAGGTCGCCGGATGCGATCCAGTCAGACAAAATCGTCAGGCCCAGCAGCAAAGCCCCGGCAGGTCCCTTCTGGGGCTTTTCAACGGGCGGAAAAAATACGACGTACGTTTTCAAAAAAAGATGCCGCATGGTCTCTTCCAGCTCGGCTTGCAGCCCGTTCCAAAACGAACTGTTTTTCGTATGTTTACTGCCGCCTTTTCCATCTTTCCCCTGGTGGTGCGCCCCTAACACCCCCGCATAAAACGAGCGCAAGCTTTTCTCCGCCCCCAGCTCCTTCCAAATCCGCTCATTCAGCGCCGCTGCCGTCGTCCGTTCATGCCAGACCTTTGTATCCGCAAACTCCGGTTTCTTCCCGGCCTTCTCCATCCGCGCCCGCATCTCCGGCCATTGCCATTGAAACAGTTCTTCGACCTTACCAATATCATGGAGTGAGACCAGATAACCAAGCCATGCTTTCCCCTGTTCCTGTGTGCTGGACAACAACCGCACCAGTTCTTCCCGTACTCCCTCTGGCAGTTTCTCCCAGATCACCTGTGCAGCAAGACCGGATAAGGTCGCGTGGGTCATAATGGACTGGAATGGGTCTGTTTTAGCCCAAACATCTTTTAGGCTAATGCTATTGCTCTCCATACTCTACTCCCATCGTTTCTGTGCATCCCCACATAGGTGGGGCAATAATAGAGATATTGTACCGTACCATTTTTCATTACGGTTCATCCCCGCAAATGCGGGGCTTTTGTACTATTTTATATTACTTTGCTGTAATGTAAAGACTTTTTCATAATCTTCTCCGTGTTCTTCTACGACTCCGTTCCATGCGCTGTCTCTCCCACCACTTCTATCAAAAAACTCACCGGCCGAAACCCATCGTTACAGGACAGCATCGCAGACTTTGGATTTTTCATCCACCCATCATAAAAATTCTCTCCGCCGTGGGCCAAGGTCATCACAAACGGTGAAAGCGACTCCCAAGCACTCTCGCAGAACCCCTCCGGCCGTTTCCAGCCCTCGGCATAAAACACTTGCCCCAACGTCATGTCACAGGCGTGTTCAATGGGGTTTTCGTACTCTGCCATCAAATCCGCATAGCAAGCCATGCGTTTGACCGTAATTTTTATTTTTCTCACAAGGCACCTCCCTACATCGTTCGGACCAGGCACCGCTTCTTATAAAATGCAATGCCATAGCACAGAATATCATCATAGTCATCTGCAAAATCTTTCGCATACTGCCGGTCCTCGATCTGCTGCAAAGCAGCCTCGCAGCTTGCCTCCAAACCATCCAGCGTCTTGGCATACTTGGCCTCAAAGATGGCCACTTGACGTTTTTCCATGTTATAAACAACAACGTCGCCGCGCCCCTCACCATGCTCCCGGTTTGATTTCACGGCACAGCCAGTACCTGCCAAAATACCGGCCAAAAACGCATGATAAAAGTCTTCTTTGTAATCATGGTAACTGATGGTCTTGTAGAGAAGATCGTTGATCTCATCCGTCAGAGTTTCCGCGTCACCAGACCACATGGCCCGGAACAAAGCGGCCCGATTCCAGCCTTGGGCGCTATCACTAAACCATTTTTTGACCGTGGTCGCAAAAATCTGCCGGATCTCGGCGTTCGGGATCATCAGCGCTGTTTCATCCTCCGATAATGCCTCAGGAAGATCTTCTTCCCGAACCTGGGTCAAGTAACCCGTGAAGTATAAGATGCTCCACAGATTTTCCTCGGAGGAGTGAAGATAGTCGTAGGTCAAATTCTCTTCGATCTGTTGAACAATATAGCCGCCATCTAAAAGGGTCTCCAGCTTTTGAGAGATTTTTGCGTTAGTATAGTCGATGAATGACCGGATGATCGCGTTGTCACTGGTATTTTTCCAGTAACTCACCGGCTTGGTTTTTGGATTCTTCTGCAAATCCCGCAGATAGTTCATCACGTCCCAGGGACAGTAGACATCCAGCTCCCCGAAGTGATAGCCGTCGTACCAAGCCTTCACATCTTCAGCGTGGTCCGTCTGGTCTGCGTCGATCAAAATCTGATCTACTTCTTCCTGCGTGAAACCGAAGTATTCGTTCAGATGTGCAGAAGAAATGGTATCCGACACAAAATTGTTAGTGCCGGTGAAGATGCTCTCTTTCGCAATCCGGAGGCAACCTGTAATGACGGCAAAGCGCATCGCGTCATTGTCTTTCAGCGCTGTACTCAACATTCCACGGATAATTTCCAGCATCTCTGCATAATACCCGTTGGCGCTGGCCTTGGCAATAGGCACATCATACTCATCGAGCAGCAGGATCACCGGCTTGCCATAGTATCCCCACATCAGCTTCATCAGCAGTGCGATCGATGTTTTCAACATCGCATCTGTGGGGTTGCCGCTGACCTCGTCTGCCAGCTGCTCAAAAACTTTTCGATCATTTTCCCTGACCTGCGGTCCCTCCAGCAGGTAACTATGGTCATTATAGATCTCTGCGATTCGATTGAGAAGCATCTCCTTGGCAGACGCAAACGTCAACCCATTTACGTCTTTGAAGGTCAGGAATAGCACTGGCCACTGATTCATCCACTCATCGCACAGTTCTCTATCCTCAGAGATTCTTAAGCCCTGAAACATCGCCTTGCTATCCTTGCGGATGTCAAAAAAGTGAGAGAGCATGCTCATGGCCATGGTCTTCCCGAAGCGGCGGGGGCGGGTGATGAGAGTCACCTCCGCCGTCTCCTCTTCCAGCAGATCGGAGATCAGCTTCGTCTTATCGACGTAGTAATACTTTCGATCCCGGATTTTTGCAAAGTCGGAGATGCCGACAGGGATGTTCAGCTTTTTCATGGGCGATGCTCCTCTCTGTTTAGAGTTTTTACTTGCCTGTATGATGCCATGTCGCTTTATCATTTACAACTATTTTACACTAAGTGATACGGGGCTCCAGATGCTAAGTTCATAATATCATCCGGACCAAACACCAGTTCTGTTCAAACGCCAGCATACTTTAGTGTAAACTACCACGCTCTTTTCGGGTGTAAACATAATCTACTTCTTTATCATCAGATTCCATACTTGCAGACTTTACATAATCTTTACCCACAAACTCCATATAAGAAAGCCAATCCTTTAATTCAACACAATAGAGCACTTTATTTCTGTCATAATCAGATGAAATAAAAAAGCTGTTAATTTCCATATCCTCATTATAAGCAAAGAAGAAACAATACGAATGAATCAACCAATTACATAGTTCTGTACCGGACTTAGTATATACTGTTTCGTGTTTCCAATCATAGTTATCTTCATCCGGCCAACGATTCAATAAGTTTATTTCTTTTATGGGACGAATTCCCTTTATTCTGAATTTGTAGGCATCAACTTCATCACTAACCTTTCCTTTACAATCAATCAGTTTTCTGATGATAAATGCAGAGTAAAAAATCGCCTTTTCAATTACTGTATACGCTCGGTCGTTTTCTTCAGAAAGAAGCTCCGAGTGATTATACTTTAAAATCAACCGTTTTCTTTGCAATAAATCTTGCTTCCAAGGAAAGCTTTCATAAATCATAACAACCTCATTTCGACCTCTCACACAGTGGCAAAATTTCTTTCAGTTTGACAACAATTTTCTTTTGCTCAGCAAATAATGGAAAAAGAAATGCTACTGGTGCACGAACGCCTTGCTTTAATCATTTTTATTTTATTGTAGCATGAAGTCACTGCTTTTACAATATTCCCGTTTCTCGCAAAAGTAAAAAATTAGGATTACATATTGTATCCTTGATCTCCCTATTTAGGGAAGTTTAAGGAGGACAATTCCATGAAAGAACACGAAATCCCCTGCGAGCTCTGCGGCGAAGTCTACGACCCTGATGAGCTCATCCCATTCGACGACCGGCTCATCTGCCCGGAGTGTCTGGAGAATGAAACCACCCTCTGCGCCTGCCGCGGCCAGCGGACCTGGCTCACTGACAACGCCGGTTTCACCGAGCGGCTCTACTGTAAGCACGACGGTTCCCTCAGCAACGGCTTCGAGTTGGTCACGCATCCCATGAGCCTGGAGTACCACCAGGAAGAGATGCCCTGGCCGGAAGTCCTGCGCACAGCCCGCTCGCTATGGCTACAAAGGCCGGCCCAAAGAGATTCTGGAACACGCCAAGAAAGCGTACAAAGCCCACCCATTTCAAGGTCAGATCGGGAACAAGAAGTTTGCGCTGGCCCACAACGGCGTGCTCCTGAATGACCGACTTCTGCAGCGGTCGAAAAACCTGCCCAAGACGCACATTGGAACTGACAGCTACATCGCAGTCCAGCTCCTGGAAAAACAAAAGTGCCCTGAACTTCAACAGCCTCCGAAAGGTGGCAGAACAAGTTCAGGGCACTTTTGTGTTTACGGTCTTGGATGCGTAGGACAATGTCTAATAGAGCAAGAATCTCTGCTGCTGGACAAAACCGCGTTCGTTGCTTACTAATATCAATACTTTGAACGGAACCAGCCCAGTCATATAGTTCCCCAAATAGAAACTGATGAAGAGCATTTCCCCGCCAAAACGAACAGGCACATCTCTTGAAGAGAGGGCGAAAAAATCAGTCCCTCCATTTCTGCAGAAGCAGCAATATTCCGCAAAGAATCCGAGCGCTTTGCAGTTTGTATCTGTGTCATGATATATCACCGCCTTATTTCTCTGCAAGCTCCTGTAGGGCGTCCTCTGCGGGGCGGACTTGCCCAGCACGGATCTGTTCTTCGGCCTGCGCCAGCTTTGTATGGATCTCCAGCATCCGCATTTTTGCTTCGTAGGTTTCCATGCTCATCAGAACCATGTCACCGTAACCATTCTTAGTCACAAAGATCGGTTCCGTCGTTGCATGGCAGGGGTGCCTAACAACAATGCGCCAGCCCATGCTTACAGCTCACCTCCGGTGCGGTGTCAAGTCCTCTCCCAGCAGGTCGATCTCCTGCTCAAATACGCCCGTAACAGATTGATGGATCAATTTCATGGTATGTGCTTTGCCAACAGGGAGATTTTTTGTCGTCAGCAGAATCCCCGTCTTCTTGCTGCCTCCGATCGCGGATAGGTTCGCCGGCAGTGCATTGCAGGTAAAGAGATTCAAGATCTGCCCCAATGTCTCAAGCTGCTGGTAAAGATCCAACCCTTCAAATCGGTCCCTGTTTTCCTGGATCACCTGTTTGGGTGTCGTATGCATTTTACCATAGTGCGCTTGTAGCTTTTCACAGTAAACATCATACAGCTTCAAGTTGTCCTGCTCATTGACTTTGTCATAGCTTGTGACCTTTGGCTTTTCTGCCGATTCACGCATCTGTTTCAGGAACTTGCCCACCGCCTTAATATACCCTTGCATCTCCGGGGAAACGATCAGCTCGTTTGCATTGTGATAAATGATCTGGATTCCGCTTCTCCCGCAAATATGCATCAGAAAGCCATCATAGGAGAGGAGCGATCCGATTTTGATACACTTCAGAAGAACCTTTGGCTCTGTCAATCCCAGGACACTCTTGCAATACTCTTCTGGCTTGGCCTGATACATTCTTTCATACATCAGGTAGACGGCTTCCAACGAACGGATCCGCTTCTTTTCGGTTCCATGCTCCACGAGACAGAAATAGGCACCCGTCAGCTTATTATACCCTCCAAAGCGTTCGATGCGCATGCGGGGATCTCTGCTTTTGATGGGAGCCTGCCCACCGCCTTTTTTCTGGATCGTCTGATCGTAAAATCCCCCAGTCGCCTTATAAGCCAATTGGGTGAAGAGGATATTGTTCTTCCGTATGGTCTTACGGACTGTGGAGATAGAACCCTCTTCTCCAGGAAGCCAGGCGGTTTCTCCATCCCGCACCACGCGATAGTCAAAGACACGCTTTAAGCTGTACGTTTCACCTGCTTCACTTTTGATAAAGTGCAGCGGGTCCTTGGTAAATTTGAGATGGTAGACATTGCCGACCACAATGTTCAGGTAGGCGTCCTTGGCGTGGTGGTAGTCGTTTACTTCACGGCACTTGACAAAGTCATAGGAGACCTGCTCCCCCTTTTCATTTCGGTCCGCCTTCTGCCGGAAGTCGGCAACGGTCCCCGCCTTGACATAGACGATCTCTGTGGGCTTTCCATACTGCTTTCCTAAAATCTCCGCCACGATCTTCGAGGACTGCCTGGTCTCCACCAGCTGACGGCTGATAAAGCCAGCCAGTTCTTCGTCTAGGAACGTGGTTGCGCGAGTCAGACGGTCGTACTTTCGCGAAGAGATCAATCCCTTCCCTTTCAGATAGGTCCAGAAGGGACGCATTTTGTCTCGTATCTCAGCGACGATCGGATACTCGTCTGCCTTGGCTGCATTCAGTTCTCGTTTGACCAACACACGGTTGTCTAAGCTATCATCCTTCACTTTACTCTGCGGATAGATGTGGTCAATGTCATAGTCTGTATCCAGGCGTTCCAAGTCGATCGGCTCTCCGGAATACATGCATTTTCCCATCTGCGTGTAGTAGAGATACAGCTTGTCCCGCCGCAGCATTTGGTCGCTGCATCCTTCTAACTGGCCGAGCAGCTCAGGCGCTTCCTTCTTGCAGCTCTTGTAAAGCTCTTCCAGGGTAGCTTTGCGAGAAACTGTACGCTTCTTCTCTTCTTCGCCCCGCGCCATCTCCACGAAGATCCGTTTGGGTGGATGCCCCATGATCTTGACCAGCTCCTCGACGATCACCACGGTCTGCAAGATTGCTCGTTTGATGGACGGCGGCGCATAGGACGCTTCCACCATCTCTTTGACCGACTGCGTTGTAGCCCCATAGTGTTCCTGATTGTATTTCTGAATTTGATCCAGGTATTGATAGCGACTGCTCAACAGCTCCATCAGGTTGCAGTTGGTCCGGCGCATCATTTCGAGGATCGAAATCGCTTCTCCCGTCTTATCATCTACATGATAAAGCTTTGTCAAAAATTCTTGGGACAGCCGCCCCCACCCAGCGTATCTCTTTTGGCAGACATACTGGATGTCTTCCGGGGAAAGGACTTCTCCATACGTCCGCTGCACATAGCTTTTCAGCAGCTTTCGGTCCTCTCCGAACAGAACGATCCGGCGGATGAGGTCTTCCACCATTTCTGTGTTTCCAGTCTTTTGCAAAATCGCTGCAAAATCCTGATAGGAGCGCAGAGACGCCTTGAAATCCCCGTCAATGCCGCTGATCTCATCTCCACGCTGGAGAATGCCCTCTCGTTTCAGATAGTCCTCCAGCTGTTTTCGCTTCACCGTTTTCTTCTGTAAAAAGAGGTCCCGGTAAATTTGCTGTTTCAGTTCCGGGGACACCCGCTTCCCATTGATCCGCAGGTTGTTCAGTTCGTTCAGCACCATAAACTCACTGTAAAGCAGGGAGTCTTTGGGGAGGACATCCTCTTTCAGATAAGTACACTTGGCGGTCATCCGGGTAATAAACCCTTCTGCGCTCTCTTCTAAGTTCACCACCTGCTCAAATGTCCAGGGTAAAATCGGCGCGTCCGAGCGTTTCACCCAGGCGTGGGGCGATGCTGGGTTCAAAGGACCGACATAATATGGGATACGGAAATCGAAAATCGCCAGGATCTTCTGGCTGACGGAGATCCCATCCTGGTCCTTCTCGGTCAAAAACGGCAGATATGCCGCTGCCCTGGCCAGAATATCCACCAGTTCTTTCCGGTGCACCTGGTTTGGGATCACGCTGTTGGGCTTGCTCCGCTGTTTGGGCAGAAACGTCCCCTGTTCCAACTCCGTCAGGATCGTCTCGACCGCCTGGCTGCCTCTGCTTCGTTTGAACAGGTTGTTCAGATATTTTCTAAACGCTTCATAGGTACAGTGATACGCACCTGTTCCGCTGTACGCCGCATAATTGTCCAGCTTCTCCCGCTCGGTGTGAAAGACCTCCGCATATTGCTCCGGAAGTTCTGTTTTTACTGTCTGCTTTAAGAGGGCAAGATCCTGCTTGTGCTTCTCATAGCTCTGCACCTTGGCCTGAGAAAGATACTCCTGACCATTCAAAATATCGTCCAGGATCGCCCAATCATAGACCGCCTTGATCGCCAGGAGAAGCTCGAGCTTCTCTCCCAGAACCGCGGCCAGCGCCTCCTCGTCCCATTCCATGTCCAGCGAGAGGCTGCCCGGCTCTGCGTTTTTGAGGGTATCATCCTGAAAGAGCACCGCCAGCTTGACCTTGGCCCCGGCCAGCAGATCGACGATCGCATTCTGCATACCATCTGCTTTGGTCAGGCCCGCGTCTTCCTTCAAAATTTTCTTTTTGGCCGTGATCGACCGCTTCCGCTCCTTCAGATGCTGCGCAAAGGCTTCCGCATTCGGCAGGGTAAGATCCAGCTCATACTGTCCCTGCAAATATTCCTGCAAGGTGTGAAACGCCTGCGAAAAGCTCTCTCGTTCCTCAGATACATTCGTCTCCAGCAGGAAATGGCCCCGGTTCTTGATGATGTGATGGAGCGCAAGATAGACCAGCCGCACATCAAACGGGCCGGTCTCCTCCAGCAGCGCTTTTCTCAGATGGTAGATCGTTGGGTAGGTTTCATAATAGATCTGATCTGTCAGTGTCTCTTCCGAAAAGAGCGTGTATTTTCCTTCTACCCCTTGCTTTTCCTCTTCTGTAAATTTGCTTTCCTTTAAGCGTTGAAAAAAAGCGGGATCTGCCTTGGCGATCTCCGCATCAAACAGCTGTTGCAGCCACTGGATCCTCTGCTTTTTCCGCTCATTTCTGCGGCGGTTCGTCCGAAACACCCGCCTGGCTGCCGCTGTCTGTGCCGCGTCAAACAACCGGATCCCCCAAAGCGCCTTTCCCTTCTGCTTGAGGATATGGTATTCCATATCCGTCACCGCCCAGCCGACGGAACTGGTTCCCATGTCTAGCCCGATCAGGTAATCCCCGGAATACGGCATCTTGACCACTCCTTTTTCTCTTTCCACTTCTTGACAAGCCTGCCCGCCCATGCTAGACTGAAAACAACACGACAGGTTCAAATAAGGCTCTGCCGAAACCGCTGGCTCCCGCCAGCTTCACAGTGTGTGAACATAAGACTTGCCTTGGTAGGTCTTTTCCGCTTTTACATCTTGTGCATATTATACAAGATATAAAAGTTATTGTCAATTCTGTTTTGTGTGAATCTCACATTTCTATAAAATCCAACTTTTTTGATGCTATCCTGAGGAATTCACCAGTTGAAGAAGGATTTTCCAAACAAACCAATAATCTTGGAAATAATACGTTAGTTGGGTTTGAGAGTCGTGTTATTTTAGATGGTTCTCAAACTCACGGACCGAGAGAGAGCGGCGTTTGAGCGTTTGAGAGTCGTGTTGTTTTAGATGGGGCTCAAACGGCTATCAATCTTGCTGAGAAGTATTCCCAGTTTGAGAGTCGTGTTGTTTTAGATAGGTCTCCAACAACCAGTTGAAAAATGCGGCGGCGAAGAGCGTTTGAGAATCGTGTTACTTTGGTTAAAGCACAAGCCGAGGCGAATGCCTCGGCTTGCTTTTTCATAAATTCCGTATATGTAAAGAACCCGTCCTGCTTTCCTACGAAAACAGAACGGGTCGTGGTTGCGGAGACAGGACTTGAACCTGCGGCCTCCGGGTTATGAGCCCGACGAGCTACCAACTGC
>OLRJ01000545.1_pt1 | contig 38815 bp, 36 predicted proteins | sample 1672741 | NCBI WGS metagenome assembly OLRJ01 (sample SAMEA3136719, study PRJEB25190) | human gut metagenome | biome: human gut; feature: human-associated habitat; material: faeces | place: Austria | collected 2013 | reverse complement strand
GTTAAGACGTCGCCCTCTCACGGCGAAAACACGGGTTCGATTCCCGTACTGGCTGTTGCAAATAACTAGAGATTTCCTCTGGTTATTTTTTTTTCGCAAAACAGACTCCCTTTGGAGTATAAGATAAGAAAGGAAATGAATACCTATGGCAAAAAAGGAAACCTATGATGCCGGAAGTATATCGGTATTGGAAGGGCTGGAAGCTGTAAGAAAGCGTCCGGGTATGTATATAGGAAGTGTATCCCGAAAAGGTTTGAATCATCTGATCTATGAGATCGTAGATAATGCAGTAGATGAACATCTTGCCGGTTACTGCAGCCTGATCCAGGTAGTTTTGGAGAAAGACGGTTCCTGTACAGTAACAGACAACGGACGTGGCATCCCCGTAGATATGCATGAAAAAGGAATGTCAGCAGAACGTCTGGTGTTTACAACTCTTCACGCAGGCGGGAAATTTGATAATTCAGCATACAAAACAAGCGGTGGACTTCATGGTGTAGGTTCTTCTGTTGTAAATGCCCTTTCCACTTATTTGGATATTAAGGTCAGCAGAGATGGTTATGTGCATCATGATCATTATGAGAGGGGAATCCCTACCATAGAACTGGAAGAGGGGCTTCTTCCCAAACTTGGCAGAACAAAAGAAACCGGAACCTGTATTAATTTTCTTCCGGATCCGGAAATTTTTGAAAAGACACGTTTTTCCGCTACAGAAGTAAAGAGCCGGCTTCATGAGACGGCTTATCTGAATCCGGAACTTACCATTCAGTTCGAGGACCGAAGAAAAGACGAAATTCAAAAAGAAGAATATCATGAACCGGAGGGTATTGTGGGATATATCCGGGATCTGAACCGTAATACAGAACAGCTACATGATCCGGTATATTTGAAGGGAGAATCCGAAGGTATTCAGGTGGAAGTGGCTTTTCAGTATACCAACGATTTCAGAGAAAATGTACTGGGCTTCTGCAACAACATTTATAATGTGGAAGGTGGAACCCATCTTACAGGTTTCAAGACTACATTTACCACAGTTATGAACTCTTATGCTAGAGAGATCGGAGTCCTGAGGGATAAAGATACCAATTTCACGGGTGCGGATATCCGAAATGGTATGACAGCAGTGGTATCCATCAAACATCCGGCTCCAAGATTTGAAGGCCAGACAAAGACAAAACTGGACAATCAGGACGCAGCCAAAGCAACAGGAAAGGTTCTTGGAGAACAGCTGGTACTGTATTTTGACCGTAATCTGGAAACTCTTAAAACCATACTTTCCTGTGCGGAAAAAGCTGCCAAAATCCGCAAAACAGAAGAACGTGCCAAGACCAATCTTCTTACCAAACAGAAGTATTCTTTTGATTCCAATGGCAAACTTGCCAACTGTGAAAAAAAAGGCCCTTCCCAGTGTGAAATTTTTATCGTAGAGGGAGATTCCGCAGGAGGCTCTGCCAAAACTGCCAGGAACCGTAATTACCAGGCAATCCTTCCTATCAGAGGTAAGATCCTCAACGTAGAAAAAGCTACCATTGACAAGGTTCTTGCAAATGCAGAGATCAAAACCATGATCAATGCATTCGGCTGTGGATTTTCGGAAGGTTATGGTAATGATTTTGATATTTCCAAATTACGTTATGACAAGATCGTGATCATGGCAGATGCAGACGTAGATGGTGCACATATTTCCACTCTGCTTCTGACTCTGTTTTACCGTTTTATGCCGGAACTTATTTACGAAGGACATGTATATATTGCCATGCCGCCCCTTTACAAGGCTATGCCGAAAAAAGGTCCGGAAGAATATCTTTATGATGACAAGGCTCTTGAAAAATACCGTAAATCTCACAAACCTGGAAGTTTTACTCTTCAGAGATACAAAGGCCTAGGGGAAATGGACGCAGAACAGCTATGGGAGACGACTCTGAATCCTGAAACAAGAAGAATGAAACGGATCGAGATCGAGGATGCCCGTCTGGCTTCCAGTGTGACAGAAGTTCTTATGGGAAGCGAAGTACCTCCTCGTAAGGCGTTTATATATGAACATGCGGAAGATGCAGAACTTGATATTTAGATAAGGAGGATTCAATGGAAACAAAACAGGAAAATATCATCCGTACAGATTATGCAGACGTCATGCAGAAATCTTATATTGATTATGCAATGAGTGTTATTATCTCACGAGCTCTTCCGGATGTAAGAGACGGACTGAAACCTGTACAGAGAAGAACCCTTTATGATATGTATGAACTGGGAATCCGCTATGATCGGCCTTATCGTAAATGTGCCCGTATCGTCGGTGATACCATGGGTAAATATCATCCTCATGGTGACAGCTCTATTTATGAATCTCTTGTAGTTATGGCACAGGAATTCAAAAAGGGCAAAACACTGGTAGACGGTCATGGTAATTTCGGCTCCATAGAAGGAGACGGCGCAGCTGCCATGCGATATACAGAAGCCCGTCTGGAAAAGCTTACACAGGAAGTGTTCTTAGGTGACCTTGACAAGAATGTAGTAGATTTTGTGCCGAACTTTGACGAAACAGAAAAAGAACCTTCTGTTCTGCCTGTGAAGATCCCCAATATTCTGATCAATGGTGCAGATGGCATTGCTGTAGGTATGGCTACCAGTATTCCTCCACATAATCTGGGAGAGGTGGTAGATGCAGTAAAAGCCTATATGAAGGATAATGAAATCAGTGTAAAGGGGCTTATGCGTTACATCAAAGGTCCTGATTTTCCTACAGGCGGTATTGTAGTAAATAAAGATGATCTGCTTAAGATCTACGAGACAGGAAGCGGAAAGATTCGTATACGTGGAAGAGTAAAAACAGAGAAACTAAAAGGTGGCAGGATACAGCTGGTGATCACAGAGATCCCCTATACTATGTTGGGAGCCAATATCGGTAAATTCCTTAATGATGTGGCTTCTCTTATAGAAACCAAAAAGACCACAGACATTGTGGATATTTCCAACCAGTCTTCCAAAGAGGGAATCCGTATTGTGCTGGAACTGAAACGAGATGCAGATGTGGAAAATCTTACTAATATGCTGTATAAGAAAACCCGTCTGGAAGATACATTTGGTGTGAATATGCTGGCAGTTGCTGACGGAAGACCAGAGACGCTAAGCCTGAAACAGATTATTGAACATCATGTGGACTTTATTTTCGAGATCACCACCAGAAAATACACCACTCTTCTGGAACGAGAACAGGAGAAACGTGAAATCCAAGAAGGTTTGATCAAAGCCTGCGATGTGATCGATCTGATTATTGAAATTCTCAGAGGCAGCAAGAACCGGGAACAGGTAAAGAAGTGTCTGGTAGAAGGCATTACAGAAGGAATTCATTTTAAGACCAAATCCAGTGAAAAAGCAGCCAAAAAGCTTGGGTTTTCTGAAAAACAGGCCACAGCCATACTGGATATGCGTCTTTACAAACTGATCGGTCTTGAGATCGAAGCTCTTCAGGCAGAATATCAGGAAACCATGAAAAATATTGCTTCTTATAAAGATATTCTGGATAATTATGATTCCATGGCAGCAGTGATTGTAAAAGAACTGGACGACATTAAGAAAGAATATGGAACAAGACGCCACACTTCTGTAGAGAATGCAGAAGAAGCTGTTTACGAAGAAAAGAAAATGGAAGAAACAGAAGTCTGTTTCCTGATGGATCGTTTTGGATATATGCGGCTGATCGACAAAAATGCCTATGAACGCAATAAAGAAGCAGCACATAATGAAAGCCGTTATATTTTTAGCTGTATGAATACTGACAAGATCTGCATTTTTACGGATACCGGCAAAATGCATACAGTAAAAGCGGCAGATATCCCCCTTGTAAGATTTCGTGACAAAGGAACTCCTGTGGATAATCTCTGCAAATATGATAGCACTCAGGAAAGAATGTTGTATGTGGCCCCTGTTAGTCAGGTAAAAGAAGACATCCTTCTCTTTGTTACCAAAACGTCTATGTGCAAAATGGTAAAAGGTGATGAGTTCGATGTATCCAAACGTACCATTACTTCTACCAAGCTGGCACCTGAGGATGAGTTGATCTTTGTGGGAAGTGCTTCTGAAATGGAACAGATAGTTCTTCAGAGCAACGGAGGATGTTTTCTGCGTTTTGTTCTTCAGGAGATTTCTGTTACCAAAAAAGCAGCCATGGGTGTTCGTGGAATGAAACTAGCAGAAGGAGATTTCCTTGAGGCTGCCTATCTTCTGGAAGGGCACAGAGAATATACCATCCAGTATCATGACAAGGCATATGCCCTGAACAAAGTTCGTCTTGCAAAAAGGGATACAAAGGGCGTAAAACCAAGGATCTGAAAATAATTCTTGCTTTTCCCTATGGAAGGTGCTAGAATATGGATAACATGATAACGGACAACGTAAGAGTGGACCTTTGGTCCACTCTTTTTGCGAGATAGGTCCGGATGTGCGAAAGGCAGGTGGGAATATGAGCAGACGTGAAGAATATGAACAGAAAGCAGAAGCATTGCTTGCTCCTATTGTTGCAGAAGCAGGATTTGAACTTGTGGATGTGGAATATGTAAAAGAAGCAGGTAACTGGTACCTGAGAGGCTACATTGACAAACCAGAGGGGATCACGGTTAATGACTGCGAAGCAGTAAGCCGCAGATTCAGTGATGAGCTGGACAAAAATGATTTTATTGAAGACAGTTATATTATGGAGATCAGTTCACCGGGACTTGATCGTCCTCTGAAAAAAGAGAAAGACTTTATCAGAAGTATGGGTAAACTGGTAGAAGTGAGAACTTACCGTCCAATAGAAAAGCAAAAAGAATTCTGTGGAACTCTTCATGCATACGATGACAACAGTGTAACAATTGATGAAGATGGAACTTTACGCACATTTGAAAAAAAAGACATTGCCCTGATTCGGCTGGCAATAGAATTTTAGGAGGAAAAGAAAAAAATGAACAGAGAGTTAATGGAGGCACTGGATATCCTGGAAAAAGAAAAAAATATCAGTAAGGATACACTTCTGGGTGCGATTGAGCAGTCCCTGATCCAGGCTTGCAAGAACCATTTTGGAAAAGCTGATAACGTGCATGTAACCATTAATCCGGAAACCTGTGATTTCAGTGTTTATGCTGAACGAGAGGTTACAGAATTTGTGGATGACCCGGCACTGGAGATCTCTCTTGTAGATGCACAGAAGATCAATGCCAATGCTGAGCTTGGAGATACCATCAAGGTAGAGATTCACTCCAAAGAATTTGGGCGTATTGCAACACAGAATGCAAAAAACGTGATTCTTCAGAAGATTCGTGAGGAAGAACGCAGAATTCTTTATGATCAGTACTATGGCATGGAAAAAGAAGTTGTTACAGGTATTGTTCAGCGTGTTATGGGCAGAAATGTCAGCGTAAATCTTGGCAAGGCAGACGGAATCCTCAGCGAGAACGAACAGGTCAAGGGTGAGGAATTTGAGCCCACACAGAGAATCAAGGTTTATATCCTTGAAGTGAAAGAAACACCAAAGGGACCAAGAATTCTTGTTTCCAGAACACATCCTGGTCTTGTAAAACGTCTTTTTGAATCTGAAGTAGCAGAGGTTCGTGACGGTACTGTAGAGATTAAGAGTATTGCCAGGGAAGCAGGTTCCCGTACAAAGATCGCTGTATGGAGCAATGACCCGGATGTCGATCCTGTTGGAGCATGTGTTGGTATGAATGGAGCCAGAGTGAATTCCATCGTAGAAGAACTGAACGGTGAAAAGATCGACATCATCAACTGGGATGATAACCCGGCGATCCTGATCGAGAATGCATTAAGTCCTGCAAAGGTTATTGCTGTTATGGCAGATCCGGATGAAAAAACAGCACTGGTTGTTGTTCCGGATTATCAGCTTTCTCTTGCCATTGGTAAGGAAGGCCAGAATGCAAGACTTGCAGCCAGACTGACCGGATTCAAAATCGACATCAAGAGCGAGACACAGGCAAGAGAGTCCGGTGAACTGTATGATTACGATGAAGATGAAGAATACTACGAAGAAGAGGAAGCATACAGTGAAGAATCTGCCTCAGCAGATGAGGAAGTTTCCACAGAAGACTCTGATGAAGATGTAGTTTCCGAAGAGATTTCTGAAGAACCGGCAGCAGAGACAGTTTCTGAAGAACCTGTTGAAGAATAATCTATATGAAAACAAAAAACAAAACTCCTCTGCGTCAATGTACCGGCTGCAGAGAAATGAAAAGCAAAAAAGAAATGATCCGGGTGATCCGTACACCGGAACAGGAGATCTTACTGGATACTACCGGCAGGAAAAACGGACGTGGAGCATATATCTGCTTATCTCAGGAATGCCTTGAGAAAGCAGTAAAAAGCCATGGACTGGAAAGGTCCTTAAAGATGGCAGTTCCGCAGGAAGTTTATGAAAGCCTCAAAAAGGAGCTGGAAGACATTGAAAAAAACAAATAAAGTCATGTCTCTGGTAGGTCTTGCCACGAAAGCAGGCAAGGTAGCCAGTGGAGAATTTTCTACAGAAAAATCCGTAAAAAGCGGAAAAGGATTTCTGGTTCTTGTTGCAGGAGACGCTTCTGCAAATACCAAGAAGAAATTTCAAAATATGTGTGAATTTTATGAAGTTCCAATCTACTTCATAGCAGATAAAGAAGAACTTGGCAAATACTGTGGAAAAGAATTTCGTGCCAGTCTTGCTATTCAGGATGAAAACTTTGCAAAAGCACTGTTAAAAGCACTTGAGACAGAGGAACAGACAGCAGTTAATTAACCTGTCTGGGAGGGTATAGCATCATCCTGAAGGAGGAATGGAGTTTGCCGAAGATCAGATCAATAAAACAAAATATATCAACGAAATCAAATACATTACAGAAGGGAAAGGAGCAGATTACCAAGGTGGATAATTCCAGAACAGAAGAAAAGATGGTAACAGCGAAGCCAGACGGACAGAAAACGGAGGCTCCCAAAAAGAAAAAAAATATTATTCGTGTTTATCACGCACAGAATGCCAGCGACGGAGGGAAGAACAGACCAAAACGTCAGGCACCTGATAAAAAACCAGCTGCAAGACCGCAGCAGAAACCTCAGACTGCACAGCAGGAACCTGTGAAAAAACCAGTAGAAGAACCTGCAAAGAAACCAGCAGAGGAGACAACAAAGAAACCACAGCAGCCGGCAGCACAGGAAACAGTAAAGAAACCTGCAGAAGCAGCAGTTTCACAGCCACAGACCAGAAATAACCAGAGACAGGATCAGAATAGCAATGCCGGTTATAACAGAAACCAGAACCGTCAGGGAAGAGAATTTTCCAGAGACAATCGTGATGGAAACAGAGACAACAGAAATCGTGATTTTAGAGGCGGAGAAAGAAGATTTAATGACCGTGGCCAGAGCCAGGGCAACCGTAACGTTAATGGTACCGGAAACAATAACCGTCCTGCACGTCAGGGCGAGGGACGTCCGGGAAGAGATAACCGTGACGGTAACCGTCCGGTAAGAGGTCAGGGAAGACCAAACCAGGGCGGACGTCCGACAGGTGGTCAGGGAAGACCTGATAACAGAGGCGAAGGACGTTTTAGCAACAGTAACAATCGTGGTGGACAGAGATCCGGTGGAAGAAGAGACAATGATGCAGTATTTACACCGGAGCTGACCAAGACTTCCAAAGACAGCAAGAGAGAAAGAGACAGAGAGAACAAGAATAAAAAGAAAGAGTTTGACAAATCCTCAGGTGCAGGACATAACAGACCAAACCAAGGCGGAAGAAGAAATCTTTCCAGAATCCCGAAAGCTCTCCAGAAACCGACTCCACAGCCGAAACAGGAAGAAAAGAAACCAGAAGTAAAAGAGATCACACTTCCGGAGAAAATGACCATCCGGGAACTGGCAGAAGCAATGAAGATGCAGCCGTCAGTGATCGTTAAGAAACTTTTCATGGAAGGTACCATGGTAACTGTAAACCATGAAATCGATTTTGAAAAAGCACAGGAAATTGCACTGGATTATGATATTATTGCAGAACCGGAAGAAAAAGTTGATGTTATCGGAGAACTTTTGAAAGAAGAAGAGGAAGATGAGTCCACAATGGTTTCCAGACCGCCGGTAGTCTGTGTTATGGGTCACGTTGACCATGGTAAAACATCCCTTCTGGATGCAATTCGTGACACACATGTGACCAGAGGCGAGGCTGGTGGTATCACACAGCATATCGGTGCTTCTGTAGTAGAGATCAATGGTCAAAAGATCACATTCCTGGATACTCCGGGGCATGAAGCATTTACTGCCATGCGTATGCGTGGAGCTAACTCTACAGATATCGCAGTTCTTGTCGTAGCTGCAGATGATGGTGTAATGCCTCAGACTGTAGAAGCAATCAGTCATGCAAAAGCAGCCGGTGTAGAGATTATTGTTGCTATCAACAAGATTGATAAACCAAGTGCCAATGTAGAACGTGTAAAACAGGAACTTTCCGAGTATGAACTGATTCCGGAGGACTGGGGCGGAAGTACCATCTTTGTGCCGGTTTCTGCACATACAGGAGAGGGGATCGATACTCTTCTTGAGATGATCCTTCTTTCTGCAGAAGTATTGGAACTGAAAGCAAACCCGAATCGTGCTGCCAGAGGTCTTGTGATAGAGGCACAGCTTGATAAAGGTAAAGGACCGGTAGCTACTATCCTTGTTCAGAAAGGTACTCTTCATGTAGGTGATTTTATTGCAGCGGGAGCATGCAGTGGTAAAGTACGTGCAATGATGGATGACAGAGGAAGACGTGTAAAAGAGGCAGGTCCTTCCACACCTGTAGAGATTCTTGGTCTTGGTGATGTGCCGAATGCAGGTGAGATCCTTATGGCATTCCCAAGTGACAAAGAAGCCAAGAGTTTTGCAGCTACTTTCGTTACGGAGAATAAAAAACATCTTCTGGAGGAAACAAAAGGCAAACTTTCTCTGGATAATCTCTTTGATCAGATCCAGGCAAGCGATTTGAAAGAATTGCCGATCATTGTCAAAGCCGATGTGCAGGGTTCCGTAGAAGCAGTTAAACAGAGTCTTACCAAGCTTTCCAATGATGAAGTTATCGTTCGTGTGATTCATGGCGGTGTAGGTGCTGTCAATGAATCTGACGTATCTCTTGCAGCAACATCCAATGCAATCATTATCGGATTTAATGTTCGTCCGGATGCAATGGCAAAACAGCTTGCTGATCAGGAAGGTGTGGATCTGAGACTTTACAGAGTTATCTATCAGGCAATCGAAGATGTGGAAGCTGCCATGAAGGGTATGCTGGATCCGATCTTCGAAGAGAAAGTTATCGGACACGCAGAAGTACGTCAGTTGTTCAAGGCTTCTGGTGTTGGTACAATTGCAGGAAGTTATGTGCTGGATGGTGTATTCCAGAGAAACTGCAAAGTCCGTATTACCAGAGAAGGTGAACAGATTTTTGAAGGTGAACTTGCATCCCTGAAGAGATTTAAAGATGACGTCAAAGAAGTAAAAGCAGGATACGAATGTGGTCTTGTATTTGATGGATTCAATGATGTCAAAGAAGAAGACCATGTAGAAGCTTATATCATGGTAGAAGTTCCAAGATAGGAGTGAATAGGAATGAGAAAGAACAGCATTAAGAATACCAGGATCAACGGTGAAGTTCAGAAAGAACTGAGTACCATCATCCGTAATGAAATCAAGGATCCACGTATTCATCCAATGACTTCGGTCATGGCTGTAGAAGTGGCTCCTGACTTAAAAACATGTAAAGCATATATCAGTGTTCTTGGAAACGCAGAGGCAAAGGAGGCCACCATACAGGGACTCTCCCGCGCCGAGGGATATATCCGTCGTGAACTGGCACGTAATTTGAATCTGAGAAATACACCGGAGATCCGTTTTATTCTGGACGAATCTATCGAATATGGTGTAAATATGTCTAAACTCATCGACGATGTAACCCGCAGAGACGCTTCCCATGAGAAGCAGGAAGAAGAATAAGACTACTGTTTACAGCAGCAGATAGAGAGGTAGCCATGGAAAATATTGCAGAGGTACTGAAAAACATAAAAACCGTAGGGATTGGCGGACATATCCGGCCAGATGGAGACTGTGTAGGATCTTGTATGGCATTATATCTTTATATAAAGACTTTTTTCCCAGAAATCCAGGCCAAAGTATATCTGGATCACCCGAAACCTATTTTCGGACATATCGATTCTATAGAGGATATTAAGACAGAAGTAGATGAAATTCAGACTTTTGATCTTTTTATCACCTGTGATGTCAGTTCCAGAGACCGCCTTGCTCTTGCAGGTGAACTTTTTGAAAAAGCTGCAAAGACAGTATGCATTGATCACCACATCAGCAATCCAGGTTTTGCAGACATCAATTATATCAAGGGTGATATAAGTTCCTGCTGTGAGGTGCTTTATGGGCTCCTTGACCCGGAAAAGGTGATCCTGCCGGTGGCTACGGCCATTTATACAGGCATGATTCATGACACTGGTGTTTTTCAGTATTCCTCTACCTCTCCGGAAACCATGCGGATTGCCGGAGAACTGATGAAAACAGGGATTCCTTTCAGTAATATCATTGATGAGTCATTTTATCAGAAAACATACATCCAGAATCAGGTTATGGGAAGAGTACTTGCAGAGAGTATCCTTCTTCAGAACGGTGCCTGTATTGTAGGATATCTTCGCAAAAAAGATATGGATTTTTATGGAGTTACAGGTTCTGATCTGGATGGTGTCGTCAGTCAGCTGCGCCTTACCAGAGGGGTGGAAGTTGCTATATTCCTTTATGAGACAGAGACTCAGACTTTTAAAGTATCTCTTCGTTCCAACGGAAAGATCGATGTAAGTACTATTGCTGTTTTCTTCGGGGGTGGTGGTCATACAAGAGCTGCCGGCTGCGATCTTCAGGGATCCATGTATGATGTGATCAACAATATCACAGCACAGATCGAAAAACAGATGTGTGAGATGGGAGAGGCATAATGGACGGAGTTCTGATCGTCCGCAAGGAAAAAGGCTACACATCTCATGATGTAGTTGCAAAACTTCGCGGAATTCTTCACATGAAAAAAATCGGTCATACAGGTACTCTGGATCCGGAAGCAGAAGGAGTACTTCCAGTTGTTCTGGGTAAAGCCACCAGGCTGGTAGAACTTCTCACGGAAAAAGAAAAAACCTATGAGGCAGTTCTCCGTCTGGGAATTGAAACAGATACCCAGGATATGACAGGAACCATCCTGAATGAGAAAGAAGTCTCTGTATCCGAAGATGATCTGACAAAAGTAATTCATTCTTTTCTTGGAGAACAGCAACAGATTCCGCCTATGTATTCTGCCCTGAAAGTAAACGGCAAAAAATTATACGAACTTGCCAGAGAAGGCAAAACTGTAGAACGTAAACCACGAACTGTGAATTTTTATAATATAAAGATTCTGGACGTTCAGTTTCCATGTGTAAGAATCTCTGTTGATTGCAGTAAGGGTACTTATATCCGTACTCTCTGTCATGACATTGGCCGGAAACTGGGCTGTGGCGCTGCTATGGAAGAGCTGACACGGACCAGATCCGGTAATTTCACCATAGAAGAAAGTTTTACACTGGATGAGATCAGTAATCGAATGCAGGAAGGCACCATAGAAAGATATATCATACCTGTAGAAGAAGTGCTGAAAGATTATCCCCGGATCTGCTGTGACAGATATGGTGACAGACTTCTCATGAATGGAAACGGACTTCCGGAAGCTGTGCTTTCCAGTCAGCATAAAAAAGGCTGGGTCCGTATGTGCGATAGTAAAGGTACTTTTCTGGGACTTTACCAGTGGAATCCGGGCAGAAGACTGTATCAGCCAGTCAAAATGTTTCTGTAATGATAAAACAATTACTTCCTGGAAATTACAGAATCTGGCACGATGCCTTAAGGACAATGTGTCAGGATCATTATAGAGGAGCAGTATATGGAATACATGGAAATAGTAGATCAGTTTCCGAGACTGTCGGACTGTGCAGTTACAATGGGAAAATTTGACGGAATTCACTGTGGACATCGTAAACTGATACGTGAAATACTGGAGTACAAAAAAGAACATCATACACCTGCTGTAGTACTGGCTTTTGTTTCAGACCGTAAAACAATTCTTACCAAAGAAGAAAGGAGAAGACTCCTTGAAAAAATGGGAGTGGATATCCTTCTGGAATGCCCTCTGGATGAACGTTTCCGCCACACAAAAGCAGATCAGTTTATCCGACAGATTCTGATGGGAGATCTTCATACTTCCTGCGTGGTAGTAGGTGAGGACTTCCGTTTCGGATATGAACGGAAAGGAACACCGGAACTTCTCAGAAGATATGGTGTGGAATCCGGCTATGAAACAAGGATCATTCCTAAAGAAATGGATGGAAACCGTAAAATCAGCAGTACTTTTATCAGAGAAGAGCTGAGCAGAGGAAATATGCATAAAGTCACAGAACTTCTGGGCAGAAATTTCTTTGTGGCTGGAACTGTGGAACATGGCAGAGGAATGGGACATAAGAAATTTTTTCCGACTACCAATCTTGTTCCTGACAGACAGAAACTGATGCCACCCAATGGAGTATATATTACAAAATCCAGATTTGGTGATGCAGAATATGCAGGGATTACTAACGTAGGTTACAAACCTACCATTGGAGAAAGCTTTCTGGGTGTGGAGACTTATCTTTTTGACTGTGACAGAAATTTATACGGTCAGGAGTGTGTTGTTGATTTTTACAGATTCCTTCGTCCAGAAAAGAAATTCCCTTCCTTTGAGGCTTTAAAGAGTCAGATTGCCAGAGATATACAGGCAGGAAAGGATTATTTCGGCATAGAATAGTCGGTTTCAAAAAAAATAAATAATCTATTTACACCGGAATTGGATTATGCTATACTATCTGAGGTGCGATTCAGCCCACATTCAGAGATTGGAATCTCCAACCGTTTCTTAATGTGCGGCGGTTCATTAAAATTATAATAATCAAGGAGGAAATCACAATGATTTCAAAAGAAAAAAAACAGGCAATCATGAAAGAATATGCAAGATGCGAGGGTGACACAGGTTCACCGGAAGTACAGGTTGCAGTTCTTACAGCAAGAATTCAGGAACTGACAGAGCATTTACAGACACATCACAAAGATCATCATTCCAGACGTGGTCTGCTGAAGATGGTTGGACAGAGACGTGGACTTCTGGCATACCTGAAGAAAACAGACATCGAAAGATACCGTACACTGATTGAAAAATTAGGCTTAAGAAAATAATTAGTATGCGGAAGGGGACGGATCACCATCTGTCCCCATTTTTAGGTTTATCCCGATAAAACAACAGCAGAACAGAAGTTATATCCGAGACTACTGAAAAGATCATTTTTCAGCAGGATTCATCAAAAAGAGATTCAGAATAAATGATTTTTTCAGTTGTTTCGGGCTTCTGTTTGATGCAAATATAAAAAAGGAGAAAAAATATGTACAAAAGTTATTCTATGGAATTGGCCGGAAGAACACTGACCGTAGATATCGGACGTGTTGCTAAACAGGCTAATGGTGCAGCACTTATGCATTATGGAGATACAACTGTGCTTTCTACAGCAACTGCATCCAAAGAACCAAGAGAAGGAATCGATTTCTTTCCTCTCAGTGTAGAATATGAAGAAAAAATGTATGCAGTAGGAAAGATCCCAGGAGGATTTAATAAACGTGAGGGAAAAGCAAGTGAACATGCAATCCTTACTTCTCGTGTTATTGACCGTCCTATGCGTCCTCTGTTTCCGAAGGATTACAGAAACGATGTAACACTTGTAAATATGGTTATGTCTGTAGACCCTGAGTGCAATCCGGAGATTCCGGCAATGCTTGGTTCTTCTATCGCAACCTGCATTTCTGATATTCCTTTTGACGGACCATGCGCTACTACTCAGGTAGGACTGATTAACGGAGAATTTATCATTAATCCTTCTCTGGCACAGAAAGAGCTTTCTGATCTGCAGTTGACAGTTGCTTCTACAAGAGAAAAAGTTATCATGATCGAGGCTGGTGCCAATGAGGTTCCGGAAGATGTTATGATTGAAGCAATCTACAAAGCACATGACGTAAACCAGGAGATCATTCGTTTTATCGATAAGATCGTAGCTGAATGTGGCAAAGAGAAACATCTTTACGCTTCCTGTGCAGTTCCGGAAGAACTTTTTGAGGCAATCAAAAAGATCGTCCCATCTGAAGAAATGGAAGAGGCTGTTTTCACAGATGACAAACAGACAAGAGAAGAAAATATCAGAGAGATCACAGCAAGACTTCAGGAGGCATTTGCAGACAATGAAGAATGGCTGGCAGTTCTTGGAGAAGCCGTATATCAGTACCAGAAAAAGACTGTTCGTAAGATGATCCTGAGAGACCACAAACGTCCGGACGGACGTCAGATCACACAGATCCGTCCTCTGGCGGCAGAAGTAGATATCATCCCGAGAGTTCATGGTTCTGCCATGTTTACTCGTGGACAGACACAGATCTGTACCATGACTACTCTGGCACCTCTTTCCGAGGCACAGAGAATCGACGGACTGGATGAATTTGAAACATCCAAGAGATACATGCATCACTACAACTTCCCATCCTATTCTGTAGGTGAGACTAAACCATCCAGAGGACCGGGACGTCGTGAAATCGGACATGGAGCACTGGCTGAGAGAGCACTGGTTCCAGTACTTCCTTCAGCAGAAGAGTTCCCATATGCTATCCGTACTGTATCTGAAACATTTGAGTCCAATGGATCTACTTCTCAGGCAAGTATTTGTGCGTCTACCATGTCCTTGATGGCTGCCGGTGTACCGATCCGCAAACCTGTTGCAGGTATTTCCTGTGGTCTGGTTACCGGAGCTACAGATGATGATTATATCGTACTGACTGATATCCAGGGGCTGGAGGATTTCTTCGGAGATATGGACTTTAAGGTTGCTGGTACTCATGACGGTATTACAGCAATCCAGATGGATATCAAGATTCATGGTCTTACAAGACAGATCGTAGAAGAAGCAATCCACAGAACAAAAGAGGCAAGAGAATACATTCTTACAGAAGTTATGGAGAAATGTATTGCAGAACCTCGTGATCATGTAAATAAATATGCTCCAAAGATCATCCAGATCCAGATCGATCCTCAGAAGATCGGTGATGTAGTAGGTCAGAGAGGTAAGACAATCAATGCGATTATCGAGCGTACCGGCGTTCAGATCGACATTACAGATGAAGGTGCAGTATCTATCTGTGGCATAGACCAGCATGGTATGGATGAAGCTAAAAAAATGATCAAGACCATTGCAACAGATTTTGAAGCAGGGCAGATTTTTGAGGGAACAGTAGTTAGTATCAAAGACTTTGGTGCATTTGTAGAATTTGCACCTGGTAAAGAAGGCATGGTTCACATTTCCAAAATCAGTGATCACAGAATCAATCGTGTGGAAGATGTTCTTACCCTTGGTGACAAGGTAAAGGTTATCTGCCTTGGCAAAGATAAGATGGGAAGAATCAGCTTCAGTATGAAGGATGTACCGGAAGAAGCTTAAGTTATGAGATATCACAATATAACAAAGGACGATATGCTGAATGGCGACGGACTTCGTGTAGTTCTCTGGGTTGCCGGCTGCAATCACTGCTGCCGGGAATGCCAGAATCCCATTACCTGGGATCCCAATGGGGGACTCCCCTTCACTGAGAAAGAAGAAAATGAGATTTTTTCAGAATTAGAAAAAAGTTATGTCAGTGGCATTACATTTTCCGGTGGAGACCCTTTACATCCGGCAAATATTTCAGCAGTTACTCGTCTTGCAAAGAAAATACGTGCAAAATATCCCACCAAGACTATCTGGCTTTATACAGGATTTTCCTGGGAAGAGATTCAGAGAGAAGAGATCGTGGGTTATCTGGATGTCTGTGTAGATGGAGAATTTGTTGTTTCAGCCAAAGATGCCGCATTGAAATGGCGAGGTTCCTCCAACCAGAGAGTGATTGATGTACCAGCTACTCTCAGAGAGGGAAGAGTTGTTCTTCATGCAGACTGACCTGTTTACAGCAACCAGATATACAGGAGAAATATTTTGAAAAGAATAGCAAAATTTCACAAAGTAAGCAGTAGCCGCTTCGCAAAAGACTGGAAGGATACATTTCCGGATACAGATACAGAGGAGATCAGCAGAATTTATGATGAGATTTGTCTGCCTGTAAGAGCTACTTCAGGAAGTGCAGGATACGATTTTTTCAGTCCTGTGACTATAACACTGAAACCAGGAGAGACCGCCAAGATCCCCACTGGTATACGTGTGGAAATGGAAGAAAACTGGGTACTGAAATGTTATCCAAGAAGCGGTCTGGGATTCAAATATCGTTTACAGATGAACAATACCGTAGGTATTATTGACAGTGATTACTTTTATTCAGACAACGAAGGGCATATTTTTGCAAAGATTACCAATGATACCAACGAAAACAAAACAGTAGAGATTCCGGCAGGTACCGGTTTCATGCAGGGAATTTTTGTTGAATATGGTATTACTGTTGATGATCAGGCAGAAGGCGTCCGTAATGGCGGATTTGGAAGTACTACAAAATAATAAAACGGAGTTTTCAGGATTTCACTGAAAACTCCGTTTTTGCGCTTCTGAAAAGAAATGATATTCTGACAGATCTTATTCTATTGGCTCGCCTGCTGCCTCTGCCTGACGAGCATTGTTGAGAACAGTGTCAAAAGCCTGTGCAGCTTTGGCATATTCTTCATCACTCTCAATATTGGAAAGAAGAGGATCACCCTTTTCTGTACGTGTAAATGTATAGAGATATACTTCGCCGTTCTGGTTCTGTCCGTTCTCATCCAGTGGAAGAAGGGCAATATATTCTTTCTCATCTACCGGGAATACGGTAAGGATGGCACATTCCACCTCTGTGTCATCTTCCATAGTAAGAGTGATGGTGTTGTGCTCTTCAGTGCCACCGGCAGACTCACAGTTCAGCCCACAGGTTGCACAATCACTGGGAGCACATTTTGCACTTGTAAATTCTTCGCTCATAATCAATTCCTCGCTTTGTAATGTAATGATATTTACTCTGCTCTGCCACTGAGAGCAGAATTCAGAATTAATATATATTTTACCAGAAAACGGCATGAAATACAACAAAATAAAAAAAGCTGTTTTATCTGTCAGAAGAATCATGTATAATGAAGATATGCATTTATCTGATTTGAAGGAGAGCAAAAATGAAATTTATTTCTTGGAATGTAAATGGGATCAGAGCCTGCATTACAAAGGGTTTTGAAGATCGCTTTCATGAACTGGATGCAGATATTTTCTGTCTGCAGGAAACCAAATGTCAGGAAGGACAGGTAAAGCTGGAACTTCCTGGTTATCATCAGTACTGGAATTATGCCAACAGACGGGGATATTCCGGAACTGCGATTTTTACAAAAAGAGAGCCTTTGTCCGTAGCATACGGAATGGGAATAGAAGAACATGACAAAGAAGGCAGAGTGATTACTCTGGAATTTCCGGAGTTTTATTTTATAACAGTATATACTCCCAATTCCCAGAGTGAACTGAGACGGCTGGAATACCGGATGGAATGGGAAAAAGATTTTCTTGCCTATCTTCTGAAGCTTCAGGAAAAGAAACCTGTAATCTGCTGTGGCGATCTCAATGTGGCACATCAGGAGATCGATCTTAAGAATCCAAAGACCAATCGTAAGAATGCAGGTTTTACAGATGAAGAGAGAGGCTGTTTTACCAGAATGATGGAAGCCGGCTTTATAGACACTTTCAGATTTTTTTATCCGGATAAAGAAGGTATTTATTCCTGGTGGTCCTATCGTTTCAAAGCCAGAGAGAAAAATGCAGGATGGAGAATTGATTATTTTATTACTTCTCTGTCTCTGAAGGAAAATCTGAAAGATGCAGTTATCCATACAGAGATTATGGGTTCTGACCATTGTCCTGTAGAACTGGATATTGATTTTGAGCATTAAACAACAAGAAAAAGAGGAATATTGTTTATGAAAAAACATAATCATTTCTGTGTTTTGAAAGGTGATCCAGTAATACCGGGAGCCAACAGAACACCAGAGGGAATGAATTTTGCTGTGGAAGTACCAGAGGGCAAAGATGCCTCTCTTATACTGTATCGTAAGGGTCACAAAGCTACTTATGAAGAAATCCCTTTTACAGACCGGGATCGTACAGGAAGAGTATGTTCTATGCTTCTGAAAGATTTTGAAGGAGACAAATATGAGTACAATTTCCGAATCGATGATAAGATCTGTCAGGATTCCTGCGCTTACGGAATCAAAGGAAGAGAACATTTCGGAGAACCTTTTGATGCGGAAGATCAGCATAAAGTACGCTGTTCTTTTTTAAGCACAGAGGAATATGACTGGCAGGATGACCAGTTTCCAGATATTCCCTACGCAGATGCAGTCATATATAAAGTTCATGTAAGAGGTTATACCAGACAGGCCAGGATACCTGTAAAGAAACGTGGCACATTCAGTGGACTTATAGAGATGATTCCTTATTGGAAGGAGCTTGGTGTCAATATCATAGAATTGATGCCTGCCTATGAATTTCCGGAAGTTCCCTTTTCCAGATCCCAGAAGGGGATGATCATGGAAAAAAGAAAGGAAAATCTTGTAAATTACTGGGGATATATTTCCGGTTTTTATTTTTCGCCCAAAAGCTCCTACTGTGCGGGAAATTCACCGGAAAATGAATTTCGGGATCTGGTACGTGCCCTTCACAGAGAAGGAATGGAATGCATTATGGAAATGTATTTCCCCAAAGGTACTTCTCCATGGCAGGTACTCCGGGCTGTCTGGTTCTGGAAAATGTTCTACCATGTAGACGGTTTTCATTTTGTGGGAGATGGTGTCCCTACGGAACTTCTGAAGGGAGATCCTATTCTTTGCAGAACCAAAAAAATGTTCAGTCATGTTCCGGAGGGGGCAGAATCTTCGGATATGCTGGCAGAGTATAATCCTGCATTTCTTCAGGATATGCGCAGATATCTCAAAAGTGATGAAGGAATGATACCAGCAGTGGAATATCATATCCGCCATAATAGCAGTGGATCAGGAACTGTACATTATATGGCAGGACAGGACGGATTTACCCTTTATGATACGGTATCCTACAATTATCGACATAACGAAGCCAATGGAGAAAACAACCATGATGGCAGTGAATTCAATTATTCCTGGAATTGTGGTATAGAAGGACCCACCCGGAAACAGGCAGTCCGTAAAATGCGGGAACAACAGCTTCGTAATGCGTTTCTTCTGTTGCTATTCAGCCAGGGGATTCCTTTGATCTATGGTGGAGATGAATTTGGCAACTCTCAGGAAGGGAATAACAATGCCTGGTGTCAGGATAATCCGGTAGGCTGGATAAACTGGAAAGATGTCCGCAAAAACAAAAAACTTCAGGATTTTGTAAAAGAAGCCATTGCTTTTCGACGTATACATCCGGTTCTTCATATGCCGGCAGAAATGAAAGGTGTAGATTATATGGCCAAAGGTTTTCCGGATATCTCTTTTCATGGTGAAAGAGCCTGGTATCTGGGCAGAGAGAATACCAGCCGGCTTCTGGGGGTTATGTACTGCGGTGCATATGCAGAAAAAGAAGACGGAACACCAGATGACTTTATTTATATAGGATATAATTTTCACTGGGAAAACAGAACGATTGCCCTCCCTAATCTTCCAGACGGAATGGTATGGAAAAAAATGGCAGATACTTCAGAAACAGGAGGGGATCACTGGTTCCAGGAAGGGGCAGAATCCTTCCGGAAATCTGTTAAGATCAATCCCCGCACCATTATTGTGCTGGTAGCAAGGCAGGAGGAAACAGAACATGCATCCATGGTTACACTTCAAAAAAATAACAAAGCATAAATTACTGGTAATGAAATATTGTTTCAGGATAGGCTTATATAAACAGGGACTTCTTCATGATCTGTCCAAATATTCACCTACAGAATTTCTGGTAGGCTGCAAATATTATCAGGGCACCCGAAGCCCCAATAACGCTGAAAGAGAAGATATTGGTGTATCAACTTCCTGGCTTCATCACAAAGGCAGGAACAAGCACCATTTTGAGCATTGGGTAGATTATTCTCTGGATGGGGAACACACCATTATGGGTGCACAGATGCCTCGCAAATATGTGGCTGAAATGGTTATGGACAGGATCAGTGCCTCCAGAAATTATCTGGGAGATGCCTATACAGATGGTCAGCCACTGGAATACTTTCTGAAAAGTAAAGAGCAACTGTGGTTCATTCATCCCCAGACCCAAAAGGAACTGGAAGCATTGTTAAGGATTCTTAACGATCATGGAGAAAAGAAATTACTTCATTATATTAAATACAGATATCTGAAGGGAGAATCACGTAAGATCAGATATTAAGGAGAGCTTTATAATGAAAAAAAATCAGATTTTTATAAAAAGTGGCACAGATTACAAAAAAATGACAAAAGAACTTCTGGAAAAAAGCGAACTTGCTGATATGATCAGTGACAGAGCGCTTCGCATTGGGATCAAACCCAATATGGTTTCTGCATCAGAACCATCCAATGGAGCTACCACCCATACTGAGATCATAGCAGGTATTCTGGAATACCTGAAAGAAAATGGATTCCGCAATGTGATGATCCTGGAAGGTTCCTGGGTAGGTGACCGTACTTCAGATGTATTTGAAGTATGCGGTTACCAGAAAATCTGTGAGGATTATGATGTAGTATTCCATGACACCCAGAAAGACAAAAGTTTCACCAAAGACTGCAGCGGACTGGAACTGAAAATCTGTAACAGTGTAAAAGATATAGATTTTCTGATCAATGTACCGGTACTGAAAGGACACTGCCAGACAAAGATCACCTGTGCTCTTAAGAATATGAAGGGACTGATCCCAAATTCAGAAAAGAGACACTTCCATTCTATGGGGCTTCACAAACCTATTGCACATCTGAATACAGGAATCCATCAGGATTTTATTGTCGTGGATAATATCTGTGGGGATCTGGATTTTGAAGACGGTGGGAATCCGGTAGTAATGAACCGCATCCTTACAGCTGTGGATCCGGTTCTGGTAGATGCCTATGTCTGTAATATGCTTCATTATGAAGTGTCTGAAGTTCCCTATGTAGTACTGGCAGAACAACTGGGAGTAGGATGTGCGGACCTTGCCAAAGCAGATATCTGTATCTGTGGGGAAAATCAGGAAGTTCAGATCCAGAAACGCAAAAAAGTAGTAGAAGTGGCAGATGCAGTGGAAGAAGTAGATTCCTGCAGTGCCTGCTATGGCTATCTGATTCCTGCACTTGACATGCTGAAACAGGATGGACTTCTGGAAAAACTGGATCAGAAAATTTGTATCGGACAGGGGTACAGAGATAAAACAGGAGAGCTGGGAGTAGGACACTGTACCAGGCATTTCCGCTGTCATGCGGAAGGGTGTCCGCCTACAGAAAATCAGATTTATGAATTCCTGAAAGAATACATAAACAAAATGTAACTATTCAGTAGGTAGCATCCCGCGAGATGTTTTGAAATCATATAGGAGGAGACCATTATGATCTCCTCCTGTTATTTTGTGTAAGATTATGTAAAAAGAAAAACGGTTATTTATGGGCTACTTCTGTCAGAATTTCCAGAATCTGTTCCTGTGAGAATCGGCTGCTGTCAATACACAGGTCATACTGGTTCATATCCAGCCAGTCTTCATCAGTGAAAAATTCATAATAAGCACGACGTTCTTTGTCCATTCTCTTAACCAGTTTTCGGGCACTCTTTTCTTCCCGTCCCAGACGTTCCATAATGGTCTGTACACGTGTCTCAAAAGGTGCGTAAATAAAGACTCTCAATGCATTGTCTTTCAGGATGTGGTTGGCACATCGTCCAACAATAACGCAGTCTTTTGTGTCAGCAAGGTTCAGAATAATATTACGCTGGCTTTCATAGAGTACATCATTCATGGGAACTGCGAAATGCTCTGCATTGATCTGAATCTCGTGGCTCACCGGGAAAGACCACTGGCTGGGTTTCTTTTCATCTACTTCTGCAAAAGCACTGAAAGGAACATTCTTTTCCTGGCTTGCCATTTCAATCAGTTCTTTGTCATAAAAACCGATCTCCATTTTATCTGCCAGTGCCTTTCCAATGATACGTCCGTTACTTCCAAACATACGATTGATGGTGATAATGCGTTTACTCATAAAGATTCCTCCTTCCAAAGAAACCTGCTCTTTTTTGTTATTATTATACCATTATATTTGGAAAATATCTATATTACATGTGAAAAATATAGAAAATTATGCAGAACATACAGAAATAAACAAATATTTTGGAAGAGCTTTAAGTTTCGTTTAAGCTTAATTCATGTGAGTTTTACACAGCACTCAACAGAAGAACACAATTAGCCGGTAAAGTAATATGAGAAAATAAGAAAGAGCATGGAAAATACAGAGATCGGAGGAAGCATTATGGGATGTATGGCAGGTATTCTTCTGTCTTTTGGCATCCTGAAGATTGCAGGAATGTTTGTGACCTCCATGAAATTTCAGATAAATAAAAAAGTTGTGTGGATTTCTGTAGTATTTTCAGGTATTATTGGGATTATGTTCGGTTTATATCCGGCAAATAAGGCAGCCAGAAAGAAGCCAATTGAGGCATTGCGATATTCTAGTTAATTCTGACAAAGTTTGTGAAAAAAATTTAGAAAAATGTAACAAATTAGTAACTTTAAAAGTACTTTGCGAACGAAAAAACTTGCAATATCAGGGGGTGGATAGTATACTCAAAGAAAATTTTACTTGACAGATTTAACGATATTAAATATAATTTTCCCATGCATTACAAAAATGTTACAAAATAAATAATTAACGAAAAAAAGACATAATGAAAATGCAAGGAATATAGAGTATGAAAAAAGCCAGAAAAACAAACACAAATCAGAACAAAGGAGAAAGCAGAAGTTCTTCTGTTCGTGGATTTATATCGCTGAGTGTATGTGCAGTAACCGTACTGAGTATAGCAGGAGGATGTAAATTCATCGGTTCTGAAAGACATAATCAGGTATATGCAGCTTCTGAGGAACAAAGTGTCTCTTATCTGACAGATGCAGGATATGATCTGCCATCAGGAATCGCAGGTGTGGCTTCCGGTGTAAACGGAACTCCTTCTGCTGGAACAATGGTCAACCGTCTTGGGATTTCCTGTGAAGATATGATGGTAGGACAGCGGATTCGCAAGGTTACCAGTGATGCTGTAGAGATGAATGTAAGTGAATCTATGGCTATAACTATTGATAATCTGGATTCCAAAGTTGCATCCTCCGCTTCTTCCGCCAAACTGATGTCAGATGAGGATTATGAGAATCTTCTTCATATTGTGGAGGCAGAGGCAGGAACAGAAGATTTGAAAGGTCGTATTCTGGTAGCCAATGTTATCATGAATCGTGTGAAATATCCGGAGTTTCCGGATAATGCTACAGATGTAATCTGGGAATATGATAACGGTGTAGCACAGTTTTCGCCGGTTTCAGACGGAAGTATTAACCATGTCACGATTTCAGACGAAACAAAGGAAGCAGTCAAACAGGTTCTGGAAGGTGTAGATTATTCAGAGGGAGCATTGTTTTTTATCCAGAAATCTGCTGCTGAAAAACATAATATCGACTGGTTTGAAAAAAATTTACGCAAACTGTTCAAACATGGAGTACATGAATTTTATACATATCCGGATGATGTACTGGAAAGTTAGTGTGTTGTATCATTGACGCACTTTATCTCACAAACACAATACAAAGGATAAGGACCCAGCAGAAAATGAATCTGCAGGGTCTTATTTATTATTGCATTCAGCACTGCATTGTGGTAAACTGAGGGCTATGAATGAGACAGCTTTTAGGCTGCTCATAGAAATTACAGCAGAAAGGCAGGAAGGATACATGCAGGTATTATACAAAAGTACCAGAGGCAAAGGGGAAGCGGTAACAGCTTCTATGGCTATTTTGAAAGGACTTTCCCAGGATGGAGGGCTTTTTGTTCCCACATCTATTCCCAGGCTGGATGTTCCAGTTGAAAAACTTGCAGAAATGACCTATCAGGAAACAGCATATGAGGTAATGAGTCGTTTTCTTACAGATTTTACAGAGGATGAACTTAAGAGCTGTATCGCCAATGCATATGATGATAAATTCGACACAAAAGAGATCGCACCATTACATGAGGCAAACGGAGCATATTTCCTGGAACTGTTTCATGGTGCCACAATAGCTTTTAAGGATATGGCACTTTCCATTCTGCCACATCTTATGACTACAGCAGCAAAGAAAAACCAGGTAAAGAATGACATTGTCATTCTGACTGCGACTTCCGGTGATACAGGTAAGGCAGCACTTGCCGGTTTTGCAGATGTGCCTGGAACCAAGATCATTGTTTTTTATCCGAAACATGGTGTAAGCCCTATTCAGGAAAAACAGATGGTAACCCAGAAGGGAAACAATACTTACGTGGTAGGTATTACCGGTAATTTTGATGATGCACAAACAGCAGTAAAGAAAATGTTCAACGATCATGAACTTGCAGCTGAGCTTAATGAAGCGGGCTTCCAGTTTTCATCTGCCAACTCCATCAACATCGGACGTCTTGTACCGCAGATCGTATATTATGTATATGCTTATGCAAGACTGGTAAAACAGGGACGCATCCAGGCTGGACAGGAAATCAACGTAGTGGTTCCTACCGGTAACTTTGGAAATATCCTTGCTGCTTTCTATGCGAAACAGATGGGACTTCCCATTCACAAACTGATTTGTGCTTCCAATGAGAACAAAGTTCTCTTTGATTTCTTCTGCACAGGAACTTATGACAGAAAGAGAGACTTTATCCTTACTACATCACCGTCTATGGACATTCTTATTTCCAGTAACCTGGAAAGACTGATTTATCGTATTACAGGTGAAGACGCTGAAAAATGTGCGGAACTTATGAACGCTTTAAATCAGGGCGGCGAATATACCATCACGGAAGAAATGAAAGCGGGTCTTGCAGATTTTTATGGTAATTACTGCAGTGAGGGAGAAACAAAAGAAGCTATCAGTGCTACCTATTACGGAAGCAACTATGTGATCGATCCTCATACAGCTGTTGCAGCCGGTGTATATCAGAAATATTTAAGAGATACAGAAGATCACACTCCTACAGTGATTGCTTCTACAGCAAGCCCATACAAGTTTACCAGAAGTGTTATGGAGGCTGTTTCTGACAGATATGAAGATCTGGATGATTTTGCCCTTGCAGATGCGCTGTCTAAACTTTCCGGCGTAAAAGTACCAAAAGCAATAGAAGAGATTCGTACAGCACCGATTCTTCATGACCTTGTCGTAGACGCACCTGAAATGCCGGCTACAGTCAAGAAAATTTTGGGAATCAACTAAATATACCGGAGGGGGATTTCAGCGAAACTCGTTGTGAGTCCCCCTTTTTTGTGTTATACTGTTGCAGAATACAGAAAAATTAGACAAACGAAAAGAATTCGGGAATAAAACAAAAGGCTGCCCCATAGGAAATGCAGGTGAAAGGAAGGATCAGGAATGTCAGGAATAGACTGTCTTACAGCAGAGGGAATGGTAAGTAAATATATCAGGCACACTCTTTCAACTGATGAGCTGGAGGAATTCCTTGATCATGTAGAGTCCTGCTCGTCCTGTTATGATGAGCTGGAAACGCATTTTATTGTTTATGAAGCACTGCAGCAGCTGGATGAGAAGGAAGATGGAACAGTTCTGGATTTTCGCAAACTCCTGAAACAGGATATCCGCAGATCCAGAAGGATCATCCGGCAGAGAAAAGCAATCAAAGCTGTAACAGGAATCCTTGTGATTGGAGCGCTTGTTATTCTTGCAGCTTTTTTTATATTGGGTACTGGGAATTGACCCTATTTTTAAACTGTAACAGGAGGATGTTGAGTTGAGTGAAAAAATATTACTGATCGACGGACACAGTATTCTGAATCGCGCTTTTTATGGAATTCCGGATCTGACTAATTCAGAGGGACGACATACTGGCGCGGTTTATGGTTTTCTGAATATTCTTTTCCGTATACTGGATGAAGAAAAACCAGATTATCTTACAGTGGCTTTTGATGTTCATGAGCCTACTTTCCGACACAAAATCTACAGTCAGTACAAAGGAACCCGAAAGCCTATGCCATCGGAACTGAGAGAACAGGTACCGCTGATCCAGGAATTGCTTACTGCCATGGGAATCAAAATTGTATCCAAAGGTGGCTATGAGGCAGATGACCTTCTTGGAACCCTTGCCAAAAAAAGCGAACAGAAGGGAATGGATGTGACCATTCTTTCCGGAGACAGAGACCTTTTGCAGCTGGCAACAGAAAAAGTCATGATCCGGCTTCCCAAAACATCCAAAGGTAAAACAACCATCGAAGATTTTCATGGGGAACAGGTGCTGGAAAAATACCAGGTTACACCGCCTCAGATTATTGAACTGAAAGCCCTTATGGGAGATTCGGCAGATAATATTCCGGGAATACCTGGTGTAGGAGAAAAAACAGCAACCAAACTGATCGTGCAGTATGGTTCCATTGAAAATGCTCATGACCATCTGGAAGGAATAAAACCAAATAAAGCAAAAGAATCCTTAAGAGATCATTATGATCTGGCACAGCTCAGCAAGACACTTGCTACTATCAATACAGACAGTCCTCTGGAGTATGATTATCAGGAAGCCAGACTTGGCAATCTTTATACGCAGGAAGCATTTCAGTTGTGTAAACGTCTGGAATTCAAAAACCTTCTGAGCCGTTTTGAAAATGTATCTGCTGAAGAAGAAACACTGGAAGAAAACTTTTTCACCTGTGAAGATCTTGCGGGGGCAGAATCTATCTTTGAGAAAGCAGCTTCCTGCGAACATGTGGGAATCGATCTTCTGATGGATGACGAGGCTGTTTATGGTCTGGGTATCGCACTGTCTAAAGAAGAAATCTATTATATTCCATCAGAAGGACTGATCACCGGTGAATACCTTTGCGGTAAAGTCCGGGATCTGTCAGAAAGAGTCATACTCTGCGCCATGGATATCAAGGCGCTTCTGAAACATGTCCGTATCTCCGATGCTTCCAGAATCTTTGATATAGGGATTGGAGTATATCTTCTGAATCCTCTGAAGTCTTCTTATTCTTATGACGATGTGGCAAGAGAGTATCTGGATGGCAGCATCTTTCCTTCCAGGGAGGATCTTCTGGGCAAAACATCTTTCCGGAAAGCCTGGGAAGAATCCAGAGAAGGTTTGTTCAGATATGCCTGTTATGTGGCGTATACAGTCTGTGCCTCCAGAGAACTGATCGAAGAAAAACTGAAAGAAACAGATATGTGGAAGGTTTATCAGGATATAGAGCTTCCGCTGGTGTTTACCCTGCATTCCATGGAACAATGGGGAATCTGCGTAAGAGGGGAAGAGTTGAAGACTTACGGGGAAAAACTGAGTATACGGATCAGTGAACTGGAAGAGTCTGTTTATCAGCAGGCGGGAGAAAAATTTAATATCAACTCACCCAAGCAGCTTGGTGTGATCCTTTTTGAAAAAATGAAACTTTCCGGTGGCAGGAAAACAAAAACCGGTTATTCTACAGCAGCGGATATTCTGGAGAAACTGGCACCGGAGCATCCCATTGTAAAAGACATCCTAGAGTACAGACAGCTTGCGAAACTAAAATCTACTTATGCAGACGGACTTGGCGCTGTGATCGCAGAAGACGGACGGATTCATTCTACTTTTAATCAGACTATAACTGCTACCGGTCGAATCAGCAGTACAGAGCCGAACCTGCAGAATATTCCCGTCCGTATGGAGCTGGGACGCCTTATCCGCAAAGTATTTGTACCGGAAGAAGGATATGTATTTCTGGATGCCGATTATTCTCAGATTGAACTGAGGGTTCTGGCACATATGTCCGGAGATGAAATGCTGATCCGGGCTTACAGAGAAGCACAGGATATTCACAGGCTTACTGCTTCTCAGGTATTCCATGTACCGTTTGATGAGGTAACAGATCTTCAGAGACGAAATGCAAAGGCAGTTAATTTCGGTATTGTATATGGAATCAGTTCTTTTGGGCTCAGTCAGGATTTAAGCATTACCAAAAAAGAAGCAGCAGATTATATTAATAAATATTTTGAAACATATCCCAAGATCAAGGGGTTCCTGGACGGACAGATTGAGATGGCAAAAGAAAAAGGATACGTTGTGACCATGTTTGGCCGTCGCCGACCTGTCCCGGAACTGAAATCCAGTAATTTTATGCAGCGGGCTTTTGGCGAGAGAGTGGCAATGAACTCTCCGATCCAGGGAACAGCAGCAGATATTATAAAGATTGCCATGAACCGCGTATACAAAAGACTTACAGAAGAAGGGCTGAAATCTCGCCTGGTGCTGCAGGTTCATGATGAGCTTCTTATCGAGACCAAAGTAGAAGAAATCGAAGAAGTGTCCCGGATTCTGGAAGAAGAAATGAAGGGGGCAGCAGCTCTTTCTGTGGAACTGGATGTGGATATGCATCAGGGCAACAACTGGTATGAGGCAAAATAACATGAAGATCATAGGAATCACCGGCGGTGTTGGTGCCGGAAAAAGTACAGTACTGGATTACTTAAGAGAACAGTTCCATGCATATGTGATCCAGGCAGATCAGGTAGGACATCAGGTAATGGAGCCTGGAGAAATCTGTTACAGTCAGGTAATTGCATTATTTGGCGAACATATCCTGAAAAAAGACAAAACCATTGACCGGAAGGCAGTTTCCGATGTAGTATTTGGTAATGAAGAGAAATTAAAGAAACTTAACGGAATCATTCATCCGGCTGTCAGACAGTCTGTTCTGGAGGAAATACAACTCCAGAAAGAAAAGAAAACTGCCATTGTTGTAGTAGAGGCAGCACTTCTTCTGGAAGAGCATTATGAGAAATTCTGCGATAAAGTCTGGTATGTGCATACAGACCGGGAGATCCGTATCAGCCGGCTTATGGAGAACCGGGGATATTCCAGAGAAAAATCCGAAAGTATTATTTCCAGTCAGGCACCGGATGAATACTTTGCGAAACATGCAGATTATATTATCCGGAATAATGGAGACATAAAAGATACCTGGCTTCAGGTAGAGGAAGGAATTCGTTTATTATGAGATTTTGCAGTATTGCCAGTGGAAGCAGTGGAAACTGTATCTACGTAGGCTCTGACAATGCACATGTGCTGGTAGACATAGGTATCAGCGGCAAAAAAATGGAAGCAGGACTTAACAGCCTGGAACTGACGGGACGTGATCTGGATGGTATTCTGATCACCCACGAACATTCTGATCATATTAAGGGAGTGGGAGTTATTGCACGAAAATATGGAATTCCCATTTATGCAACAGGTGGTACGGTGGATGCCATGCTCCGAACCGGCTCCCTGGGGAAACTTCCGGAAGGAATCTTCCGGGAAATAAAAGAAGACAATCCTTTCATGATAAAAGATCTGAAGATTAATCCTTTTAATATTCCTCATGACGCCGCACAGCCCGTAGGTTACAGAGTAGAATGTGGCGAACATTCTATCGGGATCGCCACAGATCTTGGAAAATATAATGAATATATTATAGATAATCTCAAAAATCTGGATGCACTTCTTCTGGAAGCCAATCATGATATCCGTATGCTTCAGGTAGGAAAATATCCCTATTATCTGAAACAGAGGATTCTGGGTGACAGAGGACATCTTTCCAACGAAAATGCCGGAAGACTTCTGTGCAGGCTTCTTCATGACAACATGAAAGCTATTTTTCTGGGCCATTTAAGCAGAGAAAATAATTACGAAGAGCTGGCATACGAAACTGTTTGTTCAGAGGTAACACTGGGAGACAACCCTTACAAATCAAAAGATTTCAGAATTCAGGTGGCGAAACGGGACTTTGTTTCGGATGTAGTTACCGTATAACAGAAAGGAAAAAAGTCATGAAAAAAACAATCATTACAGTAGTAGGAAATGACACCGTAGGGATCATTGCAAAAGTATGTACTTATCTTGCAGACAACAATGTAAATATTCTGGATATTTCTCAGACTATCGTACAGGGGTATTTTAACATGATGATGGTTGCAGATACCAGTAAATCTGAAAAAGATGCCGCGGCTCTCTCTAAAGAACTTTCTGAAATCGGCGATAAGATCGGCGTAGTGATCCGCTGTCAGCACGAAGATATCTTCAATGTAATGCATCGTATTTAATCGTATCTTACCGAAAAGGAGAGTTGACATGATCAATATTTTTGAAGTTAATGAGACAAACAAAATGATTGAGCAGGAAAATCTGGATGTGCGTACCATTACCATGGGAATCAGCCTTCTGGACTGCATTGACAGTGACCTGGATACTATGAATGAAAAGATCTACAATAAGATTACAACGAAAGCAAAAGATCTGGTTGCTACAGGTGATGAGATTGCAGCAGAATTTGGTATTCCGGTTGTAAATAAACGAGTTTCTGTCACACCAATTGCACTGGTTGGTGGAGCTGCATGCCATTCTACAGAAGATTTTGTCTCTGTTGCAAAGACTTTGGATAAGGCAGCAAAGACTATTGGTGTAAATTTTATTGGAGGTTATTCAGCCCTTGTCAGCAAGGGGATGACTCCGGCAGAAGAACTTTTGATCCGTTCCATTCCACAGGCTCTGGCAGTAACAGAACGTGTCTGCAGCTCTGTAAATGTTGGTTCTACCAAGACTGGTATTAATATGGATGCGGTGAAACTGATGGGTGAGATCGTCCTGGAAACTGCAGAGGCATCCAAAGAACAGGATTCCCTTGGATGTGCGAAACTTGTTGTGTTCTGTAATGCGCCAGATGATAACCCGTTTATGGCTGGTGCTTTCCATGGAGTTACAGAAGCTGACTGCATTATTAATGTAGGCGTAAGTGGTCCGGGAGTTGTAAAAACAGCTTTGGAATCCGTACGTGGTGCTGATTTCCAGACTTTATGCGAAATGATTAAACGTACTGCATTTAAAGTTACCCGTGTAGGTCAGCTGGTGGCACAGGAAGCATCTAAACGTCTGGGTGTACCGTTTGGAATTGTTGATCTCTCTCTTGCACCGACACCGGCAATTGGCGACAGCGTAGCAGAGATCCTTGAAGAAATCGGGCTTGAAAGAGTAGGAGCACCAGGAACAACTGCAGCACTTGCGCTTTTGAACGATCAGGTTAAAAAAGGCGGTGTTATGGCGGCACAGGCAGTTGGAGGTTTAAGCGGTGCATTTATTCCGGTCAGTGAAGACCAGGGAATGATTGATTCGGTAAATCTTGGTGCGCTGACACTGGAAAAACTGGAAGCTATGACTTGTGTCTGCTCTGTAGGACTTGACATGATTGCTATACCGGGTGACACAAAAGCATCTACTATTGCAGGAATTATTGCAGATGAATCTGCAATCGGTATGATCAATCAGAAGACAACAGCTGTCAGACTGATTCCTGTAATTGGTAAGGGAGTAGGCGAGACAGTAGAGTTTGGCGGACTGCTGGGATATGCACCGATCATGCCAGTGAATCAGTTCTCCTGTAATGCATTTGTAGAACGTGGCGGACGTATTCCGGCACCAATCCATAGCTTTAAGAACTGATTTTAAAACGTATTTCCCTGGGGAGAAGCAGAGCCCCGGGGATTTTTTTGTCTTATCATCCTTTGATGTAATTCTAAACATTTTTTTATTGAAAGTTTAGAAGATTACTGAAAATACTTTATTTAACATAATAATTATGTTATAACATAATATATGATAAAAATGAAAATAATGTTATATATTGATTTTAAAGGATATAAAGGAGACTTCACTAATAAGAAAATGAATGAACAAATAAAAAGCTATATAGAAAAAATACTGGGAATATCGGTGCAGTTTCACCACTGGAAAGGTGAACTGGAACTGCCGTTTTATATTACAGAGCGCTACGATATGCGACTTGCGGAGCTTGATGATATTCGCTGTATTTTTCTCAGCCCGAAGAAAAAGCTGAATCAGATTGGTTCGCTTAAAAAGCAGATCCGGCGAATTCAGATGGAGGAATCACTGCCGGTTGTGTTTGTTTTTGATAAGATGGATTGTTATCACAGAGATGCTTTTATTCATGCACATCTTCCTTTTATTGTAGTAGGAATCCAGCTTTATCTGCCGTTTATGGGAATATATCTTCAGGAAAAATATATAAAGGAAATCAAGACTTCGGATACGTTTCAGCCCTTTACACAGCTACTGCTCTTCTACTGGTATTATCAGCAGGAAAATTGTCTTTACATGAATGATATGGTAAAAATACTTGGCTGTTCAGCGATGACTGTAACGCGTGCGTTTCGCCAGCTGGAGGAGACTGGTTTGTTTGAAACCGGCAAAACCGGTGTGCAGAAATATCTGAAAGGAACAGAAGAACGAAATGTGATCCTGCAGCAGCTGGAAGATGCTTTGAGTACTCCTGTGGCAGAAACTGTATTTATAAGTAAAAAGGAACTGGAAGAGGGAACAGATATTTCAGAGCGTTTCCTTTCGGGCAATTCGGCACTTATCCATATCGGAAAAGACGCGGAAGAAGAAGTTCCGTGCTATGCAGTGAATAAAAAAACATTTCATCTATCGGGAAGTAAAGAACTTCTGAATGCAGAAACACAGGCAGAAGTGCAGCTGTGGAAATATGATCCTTCTATATTAGCGAAGAATGGTTTCATAGATCCTCTTTCTCTGGCATTGAGTTTTCAGAAACCAGCGGATACTTTTCTAAAAAATGATTGACAGCAACGATTTCCTGTGGTAAAGTATAAAATAACAAAACCGATGAGGAAGAAGAGTAAATAATTTCGTATCATTCCAGAGAGCAGGTGTTGGTGTAAGCCTGTATGAAACAGATTATTGAATGGCCTTCCGAGGGCAGCCCGAAATTTTAATCTGAAGAGTAGGCGCTGACGGGAACCGAACCCGTTATCAATCAGGAGTGTATGTTTGTACATGAGAAAGTGGACGATACGTCAATTTGAGTGGTACCGCGATAATAAGAAATTATTACCGTCTCAAGCATAGCTTGGGACGGTTCTTTTTTTCTCATGGCACATAAAATGTTGAAAGAGAGAGGAAAAAGACTATGAAAAAAAGAATGTTAGTAATCGCAGCAGCAGTAGCAACCAGCATGATGATGGCTTCCCCGGTTATGGCGGATGATTTTAAAGTAGGTATCTGCAATTATGTAGATGATGCTTCTCTGAATCAGATCGTAAATAATATCCAGTCACGTCTGGAAGAGATCGGCGAAGAAAAAGGAGTTACTTTTGACGTATCTTATGATAACTGTAACGCAGATGCCAGTGTTATGGAACAGATCATTTCTGATTTCCAGGCAGACAATGTAGACCTGATGGTAGGTGTGGCAACTCCGGTAGCAATGCGTATGCAGTCTGCAACAGAAGGAACAGACACTCCGGTAGTATTCTCAGCAGTATCTGATCCGGTAGGTTCCGGGCTGGTAGATTCTCTGGATGCGCCTGGAGCCAACATTACAGGTACCAGTGATTATCTGGATACTTCTTCTGTTATGAAGCTGATTCAGGCTCAGATTCCGGATGTAAAGAAAATCGGTCTTCTTTATGACGTAGGACAGGATTCTTCCACGACGGCAATCCAGGAAGCCAAGGATTATCTGGATGAGCAGGGAATCGAATATGTAGAGCGTACAGGAACCACAACAGACGAAGTACAGCAGGCTGCAGATGCCCTGATCGCAGACAAAGTAGATGCTGTATTTACACCTACAGACAACACCATTATGACAGCTGAACTTTCTATCTATGAAAAATTCATCGAAGCAGGTATCCCACACTATACAGGAGCTGATTCTTTTGCATTAAACGGTGCATTCGTAGGATATGGTGTTGACTATGCAAACCTTGGACAGAAAACAGCAGACATGATCGCTGATATTCTGGTAGATGGGGCAAATCCATCTGAAACAGCAGTAGAAACCTTTGATAACGGAACAGCTACTGTAAATACAGAAACCTGCGAAGGTCTTGGCCTTGATTTTGAAACTATCAAAAAAGATTTTGAACCACTTTGTACTCAGGTTAATGAGATTACAACTGCCGAAAGTTTTGATGATGTAGCGGCAGAATAAACGAACTGGAGGAAATCACTGTGACAATAGCAACTATGTTCTCTCTGGGAGAGACTGCACTGAAACTGGGACTGATCTGTTCACTGACTGTTCTGGCACTGTTTTTAAGTTACTCCATGCTGAATGTCTGTGACCTTTCCACGGATGGCTGTTTCACTTTTGGAGCAGCGGTAGGTGCAGCGGTAGCAGTAAGCGGTCATCCTTTTTTATCCATTGTAGCTGCCATGGCAGCGGGGGTGGGATCTGGATTTGTTACCGCTATTCTGCAGACCAAGCTGGGAGTTGACAGTCTTCTGGCAGGTATCATCGTAAATACTGCACTATATTCAGTGAACATTGCAGTAATGGGAGGTTCTTCTCTGATCAATATGAACAGGACGCCTACCGTATTTTCCATGATGAAGGAAACTCTCAAAGATACACCACTTCAGGGAAGAGAGGACATAATCGTTGCTTTGATCGCGGTTGTGGTCGTTATTGCTTTTCTTGTATTTTTCCTTAAGACAAGACTTGGCCTCGCAATAAGAGCCACAGGAAACAATGCTGATATGGTCAAATCTTCCTCTATCAACCCGGCATTTACTACAATCATAGGACTTTGTGTTGCCAATGCGTTTACAGCTCTTTCCGGATGCCTTTTGTCTCAGTCACAGAAGTCTGTAGATATCAATATCGGACAGGGAATGGTTACCGTTGCACTTGCTTCCCTTCTGATCGGAGGAACTCTTCTTGGCAGAGGCGGTATCTTTGTAAGAGCTGTGGGAATGGTACTTGGATCTTTTGTTTTCCGTCTTGTATATACCATTGCACTTCGGTTTAATATGCCTGCATTTATGCTGAAACTGGTATCCTCTGTTATTGTTGTCCTTGCTATTTCAGGTCCATATCTCAAAAAACAATGGCCGCAGCTTAAGAGAAGGATGACTCACAGAAAAGGAGGAATGTGATCTATGTTAAAGATCAGACATATTTCCAAAACATTTAATCCGGGAACCATAAATGAAAAAAGGGCGATCACAGATTTGTCCCTTGAATTAAAAAAAGGTGATTTTGCTACGATTATTGGTTCCAATGGTGCAGGCAAATCCACACTTTTTAATGCCATCTGTGGAGATTTTTTTACAGATTCCGGTTCTATCGAACTGGATGGCAGAGATATTACGTTTACACCACAGCATGCAAGAGCCAGAAGCATCGGACGACTTTATCAGGATCCCATGCGTGGAACAGCTCCTGGAATGACTATCGAAGAAAATCTGGCACTGGCAGCAGGAAAAGGCGGATGGCTTTCTCATGTAACACACCAGGAAAAAGAGCGTTTTCATGAAGAACTGAAACTTCTGGATATCGGACTGGAGGCACGTATGAGCCAGCCGGTAGGACTTCTTTCCGGAGGACAGAGACAGGCACTGACTCTTCTGATGGCTACTATGAACCCACCCAAACTTCTGCTTCTGGATGAACACACAGCAGCACTGGATCCGGGAACAGCAGAAAAAGTCCTGAATCTTACCAGACGTATTGTGGAAGAACATCAGCTGACCTGTCTGATGATCACTCACAATATGAATTCTGCACTGGAACTTGGTAACCGGATCCTGATGATGGATTCGGGAAATATTGTTCTGAATATCAGCGGAGAAGAAAAGAAGAATATGACCGTAGAAGGACTCCTTGAAAAATTCCGTATTGGTGCAGGAAAGGCACTGGATAATGACCGTATCCTTCTGTCCGGTGATAAATAATAAAAAAACCATTTCCGATGGAAAAATTTCTGTCAGAAATGGTTTTTTTTATGCCAAAGTATGCAGGAGAAGCTGCCAGTGGCAGGTTCTCTGTATTTTAAAGGATTACTATATTTTTCTGGTATTCATGGCAGAACTCTCTGCCTGATCTGAGACAAATGAGTTTTTCGTACAGGTTAGAAGCAAAAGTAGTTTCTTCCAGCAACTGCAAAGCAGCTTTATCCAGGATATGAGGGGCATCTGCCAGTTTGGTAAGCAGTGGGATACGGCTTCTTTTTTTGATTTCTTTTAACAGGGGAGAACTTTCCTTTCGGAATCCCAGTACCCGAGCATAGGGAACCTGTTCAGGTACAGTGTGGATGCCAAGGATAATATGGAGCAGTGCCCGCTGGATTCTGGTCTGTGTAAGTTCTTTGGTTTTCAGAAGAGAAGCTCCCTGACTGAAACCATGGATTTCATTTGCACGATTTCGAATACGATCAGAAAGATCTTCAGATACATCCAGATAGGTGGAAAATCCGGAAACATTTTCTTTCAGAATACAGTACACAAGAAGAGAATCCAGAGATTCTTCTGTGAAAAATTCACTGTTTTTCAGGGCAGTTATAAAAAGATCAGAAATTTCGTCCGGAACCTGTCTGGCTGCCTGAACAAGAATTTCCGGCGTGAGAGCAGAATTCAGGAGTTCACGAATTCCTGAGGCAGAGGCGAAAAGAGGACTGTCACTGTTATCCGGAGTGCTGGTAAGTCTGTCATGATATCCCATTCCCTGCCGTTTCAGAGTCACTGGCTTTATTGTGCTACGGAGATTTAAAAGTGCTTTACAATATTCAACTCCCAGAATGTTGTTTGGGGAGCTCAAAATCTGCAGGATCTGATTCAGAAGAGGCGCAAGAACTCCGTCAAAATCATCTCCTTTAAAATTATACGGGTTTTTAAAATATTCTGTCAGTGCCTGGCTTCTGGAAGCGGGAAAAGACATTCCTTGACTAAGGAATGTTTTCAGAAGTTTTCGGTATTCTTCCGGCTCTTTTACCAGAATTTCTGCCAGTTCCCATAAAGCAGATGTCTCACCGGCTTCGCTTCCGAAACAGAGCTGATCCACTACCTGGAGTCCATCCAGCATGGATACACCGCCCATGGCAAAAGCCTCTGCACTGGAAGTGCTTACAGATACCGGCATTTCCAGTACCAGGTCAGCACCACAGAGAAGTGCCATTTCTGCCCGGAGGTGCTTGGAGAAAAGTGCAGGAGTACCACGCTGCACATAATCACCGCTGAGGGCAACGATCACATAATCACTATTCAGCATTTCTTTTATATAGTTGATCTGATATTGATGTCCTTTGTGAAGAGGATTATATTCTGCAATAATTCCTGTTACTTTCATAAAATAGTCTCCTGTAAATTATTTTCCTGAAATGTATATTTTATAAATATATTTTGTTACTGTTTGCAGGTAATATCCCGCGAGGTGTTTTGTCAGTAACTGTATTTTAGCATGTAAAAAGGATTTTAGTAAGAAAAGAACAAGAAAAAACTGAAATTCTCTGGTTTATGGTATTTTGACGAAATTGCACTTTAAAAAATACTGCTCATTGGAAGAATCTACATGTCAACTACTTGAAATAACAGAAAACAGGGGTTATAATTATCCTATCTGTGAAATGTCTAACAGACACTTACACGCGGTTATATAGACCGAAATAACGAAAGGAGCCATTTAATCATGGGATTTGTTGATTTACTCAAGAAAAGAGCAAAAGAAAGCGTTAAAACAATCGTACTTCCGGAAACAGAGGATATGAGAACTCTGGAAGCTACTGACAAGATCCTGAAAGAAGGAGTTGCCAAGATCGTTCTGATCGGTAACGAAGAAGAAATCAATAAGAAAGCAAAAGAAGGCGGATTTGATATTTCCGGTGCAACTATCGTTGATCCGGAAACATCTGACAGAACTCAGGCTTACATTGACAAGTTTGTAGAGCTGAGAGCAAAGAAAGGTATGACACCTGAAAAAGCAAAAGAGATCCTTCATACACAGTATCCATACTATGGTGTTATGATGGTAAAAATGGGTGACGCAGACGGTATGGTATCCGGAGCATGCCACTCTACAGCAGACACACTTCGTCCATGTCTGCAGATCCTGAAAACAAAACCAGGTACCAAACTTGTATCTGCATTCTTCCTGATCGTTGTTCCAAATTGTGAATATGGCGCAAATGGTGCATTCGTATTTGCTGACTCCGGTCTGAACCAGAACCCGACACCGGAAGAACTTTCTGCAATCGCAGCATCTTCTGCTGAATCTTTCCAGCTTCTTGTTCAGGAAGAGCCTGTTGTTGCAATGCTTTCACATTCCACCAAGGGAAGCGCAAAACATGCAGATGTTGACAAGATGGTTGAAGCTACAAGAATCGCAAAAGAAGAACATCCGGAACTGAAACTGGATGGAGAATTCCAGCTTGACGCAGCTATCGTTCCAAGCGTTGGTGCATCCAAAGCTCCTGGAAGCGAAGTAGCAGGTAAAGCAAACGTTCTGATCTTCCCTGACCTTGATGCAGGAAACATCGGATACAAACTTGCTCAGCGTCTTGCAAAAGCAGAAGCTTACGGACCTGTTACCCAGGGTATCGCTAAACCTGTCAACGACCTGTCCAGAGGATGCTCTGCCGACGATATCGTTGGTGTAGTTGCTATCACAGCAGTACAGTGCCAGGCTGAAGATAAATAAGTTTTACATATCTGAACTATATTGAATAGGAGAATATTAAGATGAATGTATTGGTAATTAACTGCGGAAGTTCC
>OLRJ01000544.1_pt1 | contig 38832 bp, 35 predicted proteins | sample 1672741 | NCBI WGS metagenome assembly OLRJ01 (sample SAMEA3136719, study PRJEB25190) | human gut metagenome | biome: human gut; feature: human-associated habitat; material: faeces | place: Austria | collected 2013 | reverse complement strand
ATCGCCTCAATATTAATTTGGTTAAAATAAACAATTTAAAATGTTTTTCAGACACACTCTAGTCTCACAAGTCTTGATTTATCAAATTTTGATACAAGCAATGTAATAGGCATGAGCGGACTGTTTGAAGGCTGTTCAAAACTTACAGAACTAGATCTATCATCTTTTAACACTGGTAAAGCTTCTGATATGTATGAGATGTTTTATTCCTGCAAAAACCTTAAGACTCTCAATTTATCTTCTTTTAATACTGAAAAAGTTACCCGTATGAATGATATGTTTGGAAGTTGCTCCAAACTTACAAATTTATCTCTTGGAGATAAGTTTGCCTTTGTTGGCTCAAATTATAATTTACCTTACGGAGCGTGGTATTCATCAGATGGAACTGCTTATACCTCAACTACCATACCAAGTAATAAAGCCGATACCTACACCAGAAGATGATCCTATATTAGTCTCACGAATTAATTTTTGATACTTTTTTCGTATCAGAAATCAATATCCAAAATCTGCTGTATATGTATATTATAACCATGAACAGCTAAGAGGCTGCTTCACATTTGCTTATCTTATGGAAAGCTTAAGAGGTAAAGTCCATCGTCAAATATAATCGTCTTATAACCCTGCAACACGGTCATTTCCGTCGGGTGCGGAGGATGAAAAACGGTGGCGTATAGAGACATCTAGCCGGTTCTCTTTTGGGAACCCGCCAGATTTATCTGTGCGGAGCAGTCAGATTTCCAAAAATCCAAGCAACTCAGCCGGTGTAACCGTCTGCGCCACCTTTGTCATATATTTTGCATATACACCCATGATTGAATCTCCATGATTCCACTTGTCAACCTCTTCGGTATTCAGCCAGAAAGCCTTTTTCGCTTTTCTTGCAATAGCCTTCACGTAATCCTCGCCACTGGCATTTTTATTGTTTCTCGCGTCACCGATGAAATAAATATAAGAATCACCGGTCACCTCACTCATATGCTCATTATAAAACGTCCTGAACGGGACTTCATAGTTAGAATATGCCCCAGAACGCGGGATTGCGTCTAACACAGACTTGACGGTCTCATTCGGATTATCCGTATCAAAAAACTTTGATATGTCATACAGTCTGTTTGTAAAAGCATAAGTCTTACATCCGCCAGGGAAAACTTCCTTCATCGCATGCATAAATACCAGCATCATTTCAGACGCATTTTTACATGAGCCTGACACATCAAGAATCAGTATCAGGTTTGATTTCTGCCTTACCGGCTTCTGATGGATAAGCCTTAACGGAACACCTCCTGTTTGGCAGCTTTTCTTGATTGTAGCCGAAATATCAATCTTGGACGCCTTATTTGCACGTATTTTTCTTGACATTTTTGTCCTGAATTTTCTTGCGTTGTCTTTGATATAATCTGCAATCTGCCGCTTCTCCGCATCTGTCATTTTTGAAAAGTTCTTTTCAAGAACCATATCCCCGACATGTTTTGACCGAACTGCATTTCTGGCAAGGGCTTTATTGAATTCTGCACGGTGTGAAATAGACTGTTCCTTCACTATTTCATTCATTCGGTTCTGGAATTTCCTGTCTTCCTCTTCCATTTTTTTCTGCATTGTCTTTATGTCGTTTTCGGTCTGTGCAATCTGACTATTCAGACTCTTCGCGTCATCCTTAATTGCCTTCAGCTGTTTTCCGCGTTCCCTGATGGCTTCCATCAATTCACTACTATTTGGCTTCATACAGGCTTTCATGGAAGCAGCTTTCACTTCCTTCATAAGCTGGCTCTGCTCCGGTTTTATTCCGCTTTTCACAGTCTCCACGAGGTTTTTAAGGTGCTTCTGCCCTTCCAGACACTCGTCAAGGTTTTTAATACTTTTCTGTAGCTCTTCAGTCTGTTGTGCTTTTTTCACTTCTTTTGATTCTTTCTGACCGGCTTCCCGCTGCTCAATCAGTTCTTTCTGACGTCCGGTCAGCCGCTGCAGTTTTTCATTTATTTTTTGTTTGTTTTTTTCATGCTCATTTTTTGCATCTCTCTCTTCGCGATGTCTGTGATAATACCTTTCAACGAATTCTTCATAGACCTTATTGAACATCAATGCTTCCTTATAGCTGTGTGTTATCATTGCCGAAAGCAGCTTTTTAACATCCATCTGTCCGCCATGCATATCGCCGATGACGGAAAAAATTTCAGACGAATTACAGATATAGCCAAGGCTACTGAAATATTCACAGGCCTCAAAAATAAATTCATACAGATATGAAGAATCGTCGCCGGCACTGCCGGCAGTATTTTCTGCCAGCATAGCCTCATCAATGTCTTCCATCATACACACGCCGGTCATTGCCTCATTGCATCTGTCAAGCATAGGGCATGTTTCGCATCTTCTTGCCATCACGAGTCCTCCTTATCCAGCAATCGCTCCCGCATAGGATTCGACAGTCTTTCTGATAATACCCATATCTCGTCTGTCTTTGGCGAGCAGGCCAATAGAATTCATTACTTTTACCTTATTTGCGTCATTCCTTAAAAAGTTTGCCCAGTCTACCGCTTCTGAGATAGACACCGGATGCTTGAGGCTTTCTTCCTGTAATGATACGATACAGGATGCAATACCGGCAGCCACTTTGTCATTTACTTTGGCATTATTTTTCAGGATTTCGATGATTTCCTCGCGGGTTTTCTTTGGAATATATAAATACCCACATCGTCTGCGCATAGCACCGGACAGTTCACGGTATCCGTTTGATGTAAGAAAAACGATTGGCTCCTGGCCTTCCGGACAGTCTACTGCTCCAAGCTGTGGAATGTTGATACCGTATCTTTCAAGGTATTCATACAGCATATATTCTGTTTCTTCTGATGACTTATCAATTTCATCAATTAAGAGAAGCTTCCTTCCGGTACCGTTAATCGTCTGCAGGACTGGACGTGGAATCAGGAATTCTTCGCCGTAAAAATCAACATCCCCGGACACTTTTTTGATTGCTGCATTTACGTTAAGGTCTTTAATCTCTTCATTGATTTTTGGTTTTACTGCTTCCAATGTCAGCAGCTGGCGCTGATAATCGTAATCATATAAAATATCATCTTTTGTAAGCCCGTCATACATCTGCAGACGCAGGAACGGCAGACCAAGCATTTTTGCAACGGCAATTGCCAATGAAGTTTTACCGACACCAGGGTCTCCTTCAATCAGAACTGGCTTATTTAATGATAATGCAGCGAATACTGCATAGCAGATATCATCATTTGGAATATATCCATTATCTTTTAATCCCTGTCTAATTTCATCAATTGTTAACATAATATAATTATTGTCTCCTTATTTTTAAATTCTCAGAGGCCTTATTTCCTCTGGCATATTTAATATGCTGAATTTCTGCAGAAACGATATTTTTTTACGGATTTTTTTGTGTTTCCATATAGAAAAAATTGGCACTCAGACCAATACCAAGCATATCCAAAATTCAGCATATTATTTTTGCAAACAATAAACACGAAAGGAGTTTTTAAATGGTAGAAATAAAAACAGAACGAGCAAGCTATTATATTTCAACACATGGAAAATGTGAGTACATTGATATTGAACCAGGAACTGATACTTTTACGTTTTTGTCTCCGGAATCCTTGAAGGATATCGTGCATCAAGCAAAATCTCAAAGCTATTTATGGCAGAATATCAGTATATGTAATCACCTTACACATGGTCTTGTATATAGGCTCAAAGGTATAGAACAGACATTCCCCGATGTAAAAACGCTTATCATTGAAGATGATATCGGAGCCATACATATAGACAACCGTATGTTTCCAAATGTAAATCATATCATTTCCAATAATAAGCGATACATTAACAATGTTCCTATGCTCATCGCACAAAGTGATGAACCAGGATATCTAATTAACGCCTTTTGCATAAAGCGTGGAGAAACAGTTGATTTACGTAATGTCAAATACATTTGCAATGGTGCATTTTCAGGATGCCATATTTCAAAAGTCATCAATTCTGATGATGTCTGGGGATGTGAAGAAAATGCATTTAAAGATTGCAAGTTTCTGTTTAATGATGAAGAATATGCTGACGGTACAATAAAATTCGGAAAAGTAATCGTATCAATAAAGCCAGGACTGACTAAGCTTAATATTCCTAATGATATTGATATTTATTCGACGTGTGAGTTTCCAGGCAGTATTAAAGAGGTAAGTTTTGATTCTTTTGACTGTCTGGCGAAATTCAAATGGTATCTTGAAAAATATGATATTGATACAATAAGTATCAATGACAAGCATGCGTTAGAAACGCCAAATATATCACAGTATTTCGGCAACATAAATGCAAAAAACATCAATATCACAAAAGAAAACAAATTCCTCAAATCAATTGATGGCGCTATATTTACTGCAGACGAAAAAATATTGCTATATTGTCCACAAAATAAAGACAGGTATACTATACCATGCAAAACAGAGACTATCGGGTCATATGCATTTTCAGGATGTCACATAACGTCCATAACAATTCCAGACACAGTTAGCGGCATCGGCTCTTATGCTTTTTATGGATGCGAAATGCTGACAGAGGTTAAGCTTGGAAACGGCATTACTGATTATGGGGAATTTGGTGCTTTCGGAATCTTTCAGAATTGTACTGGCTTAAAGCATATAGAAATTCCATCATGCGTTACTGCAACATGTGAAAATATGTTCCATAACGTCAATCTGGAATCCGTGGTATTACATGAAGGCCTCCGGTATATCGGGCGTAATTCATTCAGAAACGTCACAGTTGACACCATAACGCTTCCGGCATCATTAAAGATGATAGCGCCAGATAACTTTCATGGCGTAAAAGTTTTCAACATCTGCGGCGATGTCCCTGTAGGACTGATTGTAGATATTGCAAAAAGCACACAATCATACAGTAAACGTATAGAGGCAATTAAGATTAACAACGAAGATGTCATTTTTGTATTGAATATGATGCAGGACGGGCAGGCAAAAAAGCTGTATTTCACAAGATATATCAGCACCTGGCAGGCAAATAAGCTTGATTACCTCCTAAGCACCTTTAAGACACTGCCTGATGACTATCTGGTAGATTTATGTAAAAATATCAATGACCCCGAACTTTCAATAAGGTCTATCTTAACGCTGTATAAGCATACTCACAAAAACGGACTGAGAAAGCTTTTACAGATTATGTCAAATTCAATCCTAAAGCATTGCCTCAACATGCAAAATAACGAACTGACGATAGAGCTTTTATCAATGAAAATATTTACACAGCAAGAGCTTCACGAACTGCTGAAATTTGCACAAGAACAGAATGATACGGTTCTTACGGCAGCAGCATTAAATGCACTGGCAGACTGTAACGATGCTTCTGATTTTATCATTTAACTTTCCCCGGCAGAAATCTGCCGGGATTTTTTTTGCAAAAAAAAGAAGCGGTGATGTTATCACCACTTCTCTTTGCTATTTAGAAAAACATCATCTGACCGCCCTGGCCTTCAAAAAGTAAGTCTTCAATATTGACTTCTTCAATATTATCAGTTTCTTTCTTTGCTTCAGGTTCATATTTTGATAAGATACCCTTCTCAATCATATCTGTAAAAAACTCATCAAAGCACTGATTGATAAATTTCCTCTCATCCTTTCGCGGATAAGCGACCATCACGCCGGAAACTGCACATTCAGCATGTCCTACGAGATAATCTGAGCGTCTGCCATCCAGCTTATCTTTGACATAGCATGCAAAAGCACGGGCAAACATCTCATGAGCAGATGACCAGTAACCGTTACCGGCTTTTTTGTATTCACCATCAAAGAACTTTGATGACTCATAGAAAAATGTCTCCTTTCCGTCCTGCTCTTTGAATGCTTTAACCAGCTTTTTAACAGATTCTGGCATCTTTGACAGGTTAGCAGATGCAAATCCATGCACACCGAATTGCTCTGCGATATACGCGTCCATTGCATGACCCCATTCATGAGCCAGAGAGCCAGCACCACGCTTTTTAGTCATGTTGATGACATTTTTGTCCAGTTCATAATGCGCCATAGCGTTACCGCGTCCACGTGCTCCGAAAGCAATTGCCAATCCACCTCCAAGACTAATATCTTTTGGAGAAATACATACAGCCTTATACAGGTCTTCAAAAGCGTCATAAGCCATATTTATAGAGCCAATACGGTCTTTTGAAGTAGTATAATTGCCAAATTCTCCTCCACGCAGTCCATATCTTGCCATCAGTACTCCGCCATCAGAAAACTTGAAGAAGTTATAGCTGCTGCCGGTTCTCTCAATAACTGAAAGATGCGGCGGCAAAAATGTTTCTTTCTTTGCATCTTCTTTTTCAGATAATCTTTTGGATTTATCTTTGGCAATAATATTTTTTGCCTCAAGCTCTGACAGTGCAACGCCGATACGGGTCTTTTTGTTGTACATCGGAACGTATACGGCATTCTCATCCGATTCAGCAAGAAGTGAAGTATAGTTTGCTGTATCAAAGAATGTTACAATACTATTCGGAAGTGTAATAACATTTTTGAAACGCTTATCATCAAATTTTTCGCTGCACATGTTTTCAGCAGTACATTTGATGATTTCATACTTTTTGCTCTCCTTTTCGTCAAGGGTAGCCATGAACATGGATGCGTCGCTATCCTTCTTGATACGGTCAATATGATACACATATCTTAATACCGTATTACCGTCAAGAAGCTGCTTTGCGATGCTGCTGGCATACTTCCAATGCTTGTCTTTCGGGTCATCAGAAGCCTTTTCCAGATACTTAAAGATTCCGGGAATCTCGCTGTCTGAACCTTTATAGAACTTCTTGATGTCATCAAGAGTCCTGCACTCTTCCGCATCTGACTTGACATCAAGGACAAAGGACATATATTCCTCAATCCCAATGTTTTTAACTGGCTTAGGTGCAACTGCATCACGCATCTGGTCTCTCCAGAAGAGAACTTCACGCGGGATACCCTGTTTTTCAAGAGCTTCATATTTAGGATGTTTCCAGAGGGCAGCTTTTCTTGCCATCTTGCTCTGTTCATCCTCTGTTGCCTCTTTAAAAATTGCCCATATATCTTTTTTTGCTCCGCCAATCTTCTGTCCAAAATCGTTCAGTTTTTTCATAATTTTCATTTCCTTTCTTTGTTCTTTCTTTGTTTGTGTTACAAATCTAATATGCAAAACTTCCCGTAACACAAAAAAGCCCGGCAGGATATGCCGGGCGCGTGTTTAAATATTAAATTTTGTTGATTTTTTAGGGGATTTTTTCTTCTGTTCTTCAAGCAGATATGATACAAGCACCACCATCTCTTTTTCACTTGCAAGCTTGATAAAGTTATCAAGACTTTTTGATGCAAAAAATCCAAAACTGAAAAAACGTATCAGCTGCTTTTCATCACCATTTTCAAACAGACGCTTGACAATGCTCTTTTTGGCATTTTTCAATAGTTGTTTATAGCAATCCTTTTTTGTGATGTCATACAAACATATCATCATATCCTGCCGTAAACTTTTATCGATGGCATTCATGCCATCTTTCTGAAACAGACCATCAATCTCATCTTCCGGAACTACGTCGTAAAAGGAAAACAGTTCATCAAGACGCGCCGCCAATTTAGAAGGCATGTGACGCGGAAGATAATATGTCTTGCCATTCACGATTAAGGTTATGATTATTTCACCGTCAGCCTTACGATGTGAATATGTAGACGTAACTGCCTTCAATAAACCATAGGGAACTCTTTTTCCTGTTACATGTATTACTGTTGCCTGAGAGAAATTGTAATTACCAACATATTTTAATGATTTCGGCAATGTAATTTCATGTGCTGGATATCCAGAAAGTGCACCGCTTTCTATGGATTCAAGCCCTTCGTTTAAAACAAGTTTGTTTATCTTGGAATTACTGAACATATTCTTAGATAAACCTTTCACATATCCAGGAATTTCAAGCTCTGAAAAAGTTCCACACGATGAGAATATGCCATTACCACAGCATTGTTCAAAATGTGTCATTGTATGGTTAAATTCAACTGCTGATAACTTGCATTCACAAAAAGCATTAGCATGTATATAGCATAATGATTCTGGAAGCTTAACAGAGCTTAATGACGCTCCATAAAATGCATTATCCCATATAGTCTCAGTACCTTCCGGGATTTCATATCTTCCCTTTATATTGTTCTGAAAATATACTAATACTTTTTTGTCTTTTGTAAAAACGGCATTATTTACAGTGCAGTAAAATGGATTATCTACAATATTTAATTCCTTTACTCTACAAGCATAATTTAAAATATCCTGCATTTGGAGAAAAGTAAGATACGATGTATCTTTTATTGTCAATTTGCCTTTTATGCCTGGAATATATCTGAGCTGGTTTATATCATAAATAATTACTTCTTTATTATCATCTTCACCAAATGAGAGATTATCCACCGCAACATTTATATCACGCGGTATTTCAACAACACTGTCATCATTAACAGCAACCAGGATTCTGTTATTAATTGTAAAAACACCATTCACGTATTTTTGCTCATTGAATAATACTGGATATCCATAAAATGATTTTTTGCTGCAGCTGGTAATATCACCTGTATTGATAATGTTTTCAGATTGGCAGCCATCAAACGCATAATCTTCAATTTTCGTTATGCCGGCCATATCAATCACATAATCTTTACTATGGCAGAAAACATTTTGCAGGATGGCTTGTCCGTCATTGCATTTGCGAGCCAGCATGCCACCAGAAAGATGCGTTTTATTCTTTGATACCACCTGTTTAAGATTAGGAAACATCATATTACTGACGTAAACATCAATCACCATTTCTGTAATGACTAAAGTCTCAACATTTGGAAACTGCTTTTTAACAGACCTGAAGTCATACATCACGTAATCAGCTTCTATTTCATGTGAATTTGAAATAAGTGTAAGAGTCTGCACGTCATCATCCACATCAATATCAGTACAAATTAACGTATATGAATATTTGCTTTTTGGCCTTTCAGTGTATAATGTAACTTTACCACCTTGGGTTTTGATTTCATTTAACATTTTCTTTCTTCCTTTCTTTGTATTTTACATACACAATATGCAGGATATCTTTTACATACAAAAAATGCCGCAGAATATCTGCGGCTGCAAAAACAGACTGAACACGCTTATTTCGAAAAATCAATCCGATGAAGCAGGATATCACCCATTGCCGAAGCCAGGCAAAAAATCAGATTTCTTTCGTTGATTTTTGCATTGTATGCAACCTGAAACGCGTAGTCTGGGTTGTTTTCTGGAAGAACCCTGATTTCAGTATCGGTATTAAGATTGCTATCCGAAACACATTGTATTCCGATTTTATCCATCGCGGACATTAAATCTTTGATAGATACTGGCACTGTTAGGCCAAGAGCTCGTCTTACAACTTCGGCACATTCTGCCATCTCGTATCGCATATTTTCATATCTGACATATTCGTTCATTTTTTCTCCTTTCTTTTAACAGGCAGTAATTGGTAGCTGCCAGAATTATACATACAATATGCCGAATTTCGGCAACAAGAAAAAGCCGGCATTAAATGCCGGCATGATTTCTTCAGATGACAAATTTTTTACTGTTATCTTTAGTTTTTAGTTTATCCAGAACACATGCTGCCAATACTGGAGCATCTTCTGTTATCTGTAAAATACTTTTTAACCTTGCGGAAGATAAGATATCAAGATTGATGAAATCAATAAAATCATCATAACGCTCTGTTTCTATGTATCTTTCAAGCATACTTACAGCATATTTTTTTACATATTCTTTTGCCTGTTCATCTTTGCAGTCTTTATATATTGCAAGTGCAGTATCCTGCTTTTCATCCATGCTTGAAGAGTACATATAAAAACGATTAGTAATGTCATTTTTGCCTGCAAGAAAATCAAATATCGCACATTTTACTGTATTGATATGCTTATGTTTTAAATGTTTTGGCACATAAAACGTTTTACATATTCCAACATCCTCTCGAGCGTCAATCGTCAATACTGTAAACGACTGGCTACTTCTTACAGCAGGTGGTAGGATTATGGCAGTAAGCATATCTTCTGTAAAATGTTCTGCATATACATTTTTTACATATGATAAGGCGCATCTTCCGATTGTGGATACAGTTTTAGGGATTGATATGCTTTTCAGACCTAAACACATCATAAAGCTGTCTTCTTCTATTATTTCAAGGCCTTCGTTCAATGTGATTTCTTTAAGCTGGCTCTCGTAAAATGCACCTCTTCCAATGCTTTTTACCTGCCTTGGAAAACTAATCTTTTCAAGACCTGAAGATGCAAATGTATACCATGACACTGAAGAGCCGACATGCGTCAACCCACATCCAAAATCAATTGTTTTCAGGTTTTCACAATCTGCAAAGGCATTATCACTAATCAGTCTCAATGTTGACGGAAATTTTACAGAATTAATTTTGCAGTAATTGAACGCTTCACGCTCAATCTTAGTGACTCCTTCAGGAAGTTCAACCATACCTGTTTTTTCAGCCAGGCACGCAACTACTGTCGTCTTAGTTTTATTATACACAATATCATCAAGTGTCACAAAGTTCTTATTATTGATAACTTCAATATGCTTAACACCATATCCTGTTATATCCTTAATTTCGCCACTGTCTATATCATTGCATCCATCAATAATAAGTGTTTCAGGCAGATTTCCATCATAATCGCAGCAGAATGTAGATGTCTTTAATGTCATTTTTTTAATTTGGCTAAAATCAAGACCATGAGCCATACACCTGGTTTCCTCTGGTATCACGACATTATCGGCTGTTTTATCTAAAGCAATAACAATACAGCCGGCCATTTTAACGCCATTGTTAAATGGCTGTTCTGAAAAATATGACCCGTCAAAAGCATGCTCTTTACATTTAATGTAATCTGTATCACAGTTTTCAAGAACGCGGCTTTGACATCCACAAAATGCTCCGTCTTCAATCACTTCAATTCCGCGCATATCTATCGCATCGGATGTATTCCAGCCAAAAACATTAATAAGACTGCGGCTAAAATTGTTGAGAAGCAGTTTATTTTGCTTTACGGTATAATGGTTATTACAAGATATAACTTCTTTCACATTTGGAAACATCTGATTTGGTAAACACAAATCACCGCATGTATCAAGGATTACAATTTTAGAGACATTTTTAAACTGTTTTTTATTGTCATCCAGACAAAAATCAAATACCATCAGATACAGTTCCGTAACGTCATCTTTAATGTCTAAGTCATAGCAGCACTCTCTATTACTACCTTTACTTTCAATGTAGAGTACAACACCAGGCTGTGCATCATATTTTATGTATTTGTCCATCTTTTTTTTCTTCCTTTCTTTTTAAATATTTTTTAGATTTACAAAAACAATATGCTGAATTTCCATATCGAAAAAACAAAGTCCAGGCAGGTTTAACTGCCGGGATTAGGCTATAGCGCAAATGCAATATTTTCTTCTTTTTGTTCCGTTTTTTGCCCGTTGAGGGCATAAGCAGCTATTACTGACTTGTTTTCCAAATTACTGTTCAGGATTTCATCAACTATTTGTCCTACGTCATTTTTGTCTACTAATCCGGACTGCAAAAAGTATATCAATCTTTTTTCATCGCTTAGGTCAATCAGCCATTGGATAATTTCTTTTGAATTCTTTTTTAAATACTCTTTTATTTTTTGGTTTTTGTTGTATCTGTACTCAGCAAAAGCGGTATCATATTCATATGAAGGTTCATTCGCCAATCGACATAGAGCAGTGTCTTTTACCTTTCCCGGGTTAGAATCGTATTCTTCAAAAGGGTTCCATGAGATTGATTTTGGCAGGAATGCATGGAAATCATCGGACTTAAATATAAGTTCTGTATAATGTTTTGTAGTGCAAGTATTAATGACATTATTATAAGAAATGGAGCTCACCAGTCCAGCCGGGATTGAATTTAATACTACCTGGCTTGTATCCAAAAAGGCATACGTCCCGATACATTTTAATGACGCCGGAAACTCAACCGTTTCAATTTTACTGTCTGCAAAAGCGCTGTCTTCTATACATTCAATGCCTTCATGCAGGATAAGTGTTTTAAGCTGCTGACATTTTTGGAATGCAAATGGCGAAATAAACGTAACCTGTTCAGGAATGTCAAGAGAAGTAATTTTAGAACATCCACGAAAACAGTTGTTGTTGTCATAATCTCCAATCTCTTTAAGCCCGCGCCCAAAATCAACACGTTCAAGTCTCTTACAGAAAGAAAAGGCTGACATCCCGAGCTTTCGCAGTGAATCAGGGAAAACGACTTCCTGAATACAGCTGTTACTGAAAGCTCCCGGTGCAATCTCAACAACACCATCGGGAATTACGATTTTTCCTTCTCTTCCGGCTGGGCACTTTACAAGTATTGACATATCTGCACTATATATGATTCCGTCAACACTTTTATACGCGCCATCTCCGATAATTTCAAACTCCTTGCAGGTTTTAAAGGTCATACAGAAATCATGCAATTCACAAGAATTTTTAAATGCTATTACAGGTGGGGCATCATCCATTCTTACAGTTGTGGTAACTGGATGTGTCAGGCCCGGAAGACACAATTTACGTATCTTACGAAAGCGAATATCCGGCATGACCATCGTTATATATTCCGGAATTTCTATTTCGTCAACATTTTCTGCTATTTTGACAAGAATACTTCCGGCTGTTATTATTGGCTGCGGATTATCTTTCAACAAAGCTGAGCCGGCAAAAGCTTTCTCACTGCAGACTTTGATATCTGCTGTATTAATAAACTTTTTTGCTCTGCATCCATTAAAGGCAAAAGCTTTAATAAGGAATACATCTTTGAGGTCTATGACCGCATCATCCGTTTGATAAAAAGCATTCAATAAAACATGATGTTTCACCAGCATATTTCCGGAGGCAAACATTGGATTGTCAGATATTACTTTTTTAACGTTAGGAAACATTGCGTTCCGTATGACGATATCAATTACATTAGGCCCAATGTATAATGTTTTCACTTGTGGAAACACCTTATTAACATCAGATAACTTATAAGAGCACTTCTCTTCTTCATTTCCAAGAACCAGACAGTCAGCATCTTCCTGGATATCAATGTCACAGCACATATCACGAAAAACATCAAAATAGAATATTGCTTTATCATGTTCAGCTTGGCTATACATAATTATTCCCATTTCTTTTTTTTGGTTTCTTACAGTATGCCGGATTTCGCCAAATTAAAAAACTACAGCTCCAAATCGCTTTCGATATCCTTTTCCTGCTCCGACTTTCCAATTGCCTGCAGCAGGTATGCTTTTGCTATCACGTCATCACTACTTAAAACAGGTCTCTTGTTATATTCTTCAATCAGATATTTCGCCATCATCTCACTTACCAGTCCGGTCTTCAAAAACTTAACAAGCCTTTCCGTTTTATTTACATCAACCAGGTACTTTGCAATCCAGTCAGCCCGGCTTTTTACATATTCATCAAGAATCCGGTTATGGTCACCGTTCATATAAGCACAGATTGCCGTTTCGTTTTTTGAATTGATATCCGGGGACATAGAAAACAGCATTCCATAATACCAGTCTTTTTTCTGCTCAATAATATTTTGCGCTTCAGACACGTATTCAATAGGCAGATGTCTTGGCAGATAAATCAGCTTGCCGTCAACATCAAGGGCAACCGTACATACATTGTTGTAATCATTAAATGTTACATCAGATATCGCCCTGACAAGATTTTTTAATACATGCTTTGTATGCACGACTTCAGCATTTAAAAAGTTATTTTCACCAAGAGACTTCAACGAATCTGGGAGTGTCACCTCTTTAATATTTTTGCAGTACAGAAAGGCATTGTTTCCGATGTCTTCAAGCCCTTCATTCAGCTCAAGCTTTTCTATGCCGCAGTTTTTAAACACTCCGCGGCCAATCGTCTTCATTTGTGGAGGAAGCTTTAATTCTCGCAGTGAAAAACATGATTCAAAGGTTTTAGAATCATGTGACATATCACCGATGCGTTCAAGACCGTGTCCAAAATCTACTGATTTTAACTTAGAGCAGTCAAAAAACGCCCTTCTTTCAATTTCCCGCAATGAATCCGGAAGAACAATATCCGTAATTGATGTATCTTCAAAAGCGCTCTCTGCAATCACCTCAACCCCATCAGGGACTGCTACTTTTCCTGGATGGTTTCTCGGGCATTTAAGCAGAGTTTTTCCGTCTTTTGTATATACAATACCGTCAATTGTTTTATAAAATTCATTTTCTTCACATATTTCAATATATTTCATACCCGGACGGATGAAAAAATTCTCATCAATCATAAACCGGTCAGTGTCTTTTACAATCAGTTTTTCAGGCAGTCCGGAGAACAGTCGCAGGACGCTTACATCCTCAACTTCAATACATTTGATATTGCAAAGTGACATATTCCATAATGTACCCTCAACATATTTAGGGAGTACTATCTTTTCAGCATTTCTATCCACATCAGTAATTATCGTACCAATAATCTCAACACCATTTTCCAATATTTTTTCCTCCTTTTTTGTATATTTACAATATGCTGAATTTTCGCAAAAAAATATAGCCACAGCGAAAAAAGGCAGCTAATGCTGCCCAAAATGTATTGAAAACTATTTAAGTCCTGCAAACTGCTTTGCAGCTTCAATAACTGCAATTACAGACAACGAATGCGAATTCAGCGGAATCTTATAAAAAGCTTCATACATCAAATATTCACCTTCATCAAAATATGCTCCGTATTTTGTGTATATATCTATTTTTTCTTCCTGAGGTTCTATCACAATATCTTTAATACGATATTTATCATAATAAGCAAAGAAGACCCCATCTGAATCTTTGATTCAGGTGGGGATGAATGGGGATGAATTTGCAAATATAAAAAATATAATAAAAAATATCTATTTTTTCTTTTTGGTCCCATGTGGACGGCCAGGTTTTCTGTTCTGTGTTTCAACATACTCCTTTAATACATCCAATGTAACACCACCTGAAGTTGCGACAAAATAACTTCTTGACCAGAAATTATCTCCCCATAAGAATTGTTTCAGGTAGTCCTCATAATCTCTTCTCAGAACCCTTGCCGTAACTGTTTTTAACGTAGCAATTTCGTTTGCGACTGCATATTTTGGGCTTAGTTCTGCCAGGATATGGACATGGTCACAGACAGCTTCTATTGAAATCACATGTCCTTCATGTCCTTCTATCAGCCGGATAATTTCTTTCTTCAGTCTGTCTCCTATTTCTTCATTGATGCATTTTCTGCGATATTTTGTTACAAGCACGATGTGATACTGCAGCCCGTACACTGCATGTGATGATTTCCTGTATTCCATAAATATCCTCCTAATTAATTATGTATGTAAGTTTCCAAACACTTGACAAATCCTTTAAATATGGTATAATTATAAATATATAAGTAATATATGTCAAGAACAATTTTAAGGATGGAGAGCATATGGAAAAATGTCTTTTTTCTAAATATACAAAACCGGACAAGATGGATTCCGTAAAGGCAGATATCGTACATTACAATAAGATAAAGCGTTATGCTTTCTCTCTTATTGTCAAAATGGATGGGGACAAGCCGCTTTCTGACGGAACTTCCATCCATAATCATTTAAAGGATAAATTTAATGTCAACGACCATTTTGCAAATGCTGCAAAAAGAGAAGCGGTTGCTTCTTATAAATCTGCGATGGAGTGCCTAAAGCTGAACGCCGAAACGCTTGAAAGCAAAATCAAGCAGGAGAACAAGAGGCTTTCTTTGGAGCAGAAACGGCTTGACCATTTAAAGGAAGAAAAAGCGTCTCTTGTAAACAGGAGCCTTCAACGTAAATCCGGGTCAAAGAGAAAAGTAAGGTTTAAGTCTTATCGCGGCGGCAATGAATCGGAAATCAGCGAAGGCATTTTTCAGGTAAGGAAAGGCAGGAAGGTTACGACATACAAAAACCAATATCTTTTTGAAGTACAATATCTTACACCTGAAATCAAGCGCGTTGAACATAGGATACACTGCATTGAGCAGAGAAGAACAAGACACGAACATGAACTGGAAAGAATAAAATCCCAGATTGACAGCGGGCGGCCGTCTGTATGTTTTGGAAGCAGAAAATTATTTAAGCAGCAAAACACCATCTATGCCGGCAGGCATGATGAATGGCTTAAGGAATACAGAAGCCGAAGAAATAATGGAATGACAATTCCTGGAAGGAAAGGCATCATACAGGGTAACTGTGTTGTCAGATATGATACTGATACAAATATACTTTCTTATGACTCTATGACAAGGATTCCAATTAAAACAAAGAGCTTCAAAACAAAGAAAGAATCTGTCCTCAGGGCAGTTACCTGTGAAATAAAAGGTGTTGAATTCCCGTACGGGCAGGATTTTGTAAATGATGCGATGAATAATGAATCCAGACAGGCGGTCGCGTGGAGGTTTGAGGATGCGGGCAACAGGATACTCATAAAATGCATGGTGTCTGCCGAGCAGGAACTCCCAAGACAAAATGAATACTATACTGATGGATGCGTTTCTTTTGATACGAATGTAGACCATCTTGCAATGACAGAACTTGACAGGCATGGAAATCTTATCCATCACGAAGTGATTCGTTTTGATATCGCAGGAAAGACGAACGAGCAGAGGGAGCAGATACTATCTAATTCCCTTGAGAAGATATTTAAGTATGCCAGACAGCAATGCAAACCTGTTGCGATGGAAAATCTGAAAGACATCAAGAATGAATCAATGTATAAAAACGAAGAGCTAAACAGGAAGTTGTCTGAATTCGCTTACACAAAAATCACGCAGCTTGCAGAATCTAAGTCGTATAAATACGGAATCGGCCTGTACAAGGCAGCACCGGCATTCACATCACAGATTGGAAAAATCAAATATATGCGCCATTATGGTACATCAATACATGTTGCTGCTGCAATGGCGATTGGAAGAAGGGCTATGGGATTTAAGGAACGCCCTCCTAAGGCACTCCGTCACCTGATTCCGCAGGACAACAAAAACAGACATCACTGGTCTCAATGGAGATTTCTGGCAATGTATTTAAAGAAACAGCCAACTTATAAATTTTACCATATGATACCATATGACAAATTTGGATGCATTACAGATATGAATAAATACATGAAAGAAGAATTTTGTAACTACCAAAACCGTGCATACTTTTTAAAAAGGCTTGCGGGTATATTTAACCAACTGGCGCACACAACGCCAGACGTAATTACTGTATAATTTGTATATTTCGTGTTCATTGTCAGCACGAGGCTAATTGAATATATGTATGGATATGGGTGAACCGGAAATCGGAAGGAAACCAGAGGAAGAACTTCCCGTCTAAGGATGAAATCATCCATATCCATCTGAAAGGTATGAGAGATGGCGCCCGTTATCTTCCAATTGGCATTGGCTTCAGTCTTTGCCTTGCGGATAGTTTTGGAAACCTGACGGCATGCCCAGGTGAAAACAAGGTGAACGATAACACTGTGAGTAGCCCTTCAAGTAATCTTGTATCTGAAACTTGTTTCGGTTCGTCGAAACCTTTCAGGTGCGGATGAACGAGGCCCCCATTTGATTTCTGCTCGCCAGAAATTAGTGGGGGAGGTTCACTTGTTTTGGAAACGATATACTTTTTAAATTTCCGCATTGTGAAAATACTCCGCTCTCTGGATGCGGATTACCTATTCTTTCTAACCCAGAACCAAAGTCAACACTTTTTAAATAGGAATTATAAAAAGCAAATGTTTTTAAATTGCGCATAGTTGAAGGCATTATTACTTCTTCTATATTAGAGAAAGCAAAGGAATTTTCGTCAATGGTATTAACTCCTTCAGGAATTTTATATAAACCGGTTCTTCCAGGTGGAAATTTTAAGAGATATTTTTTATTTTTAGTGAACAAAACTCCATTTTCACTGGAATAGAACGGGTTTCCATCTTCAACATCGATATATTTCAATCCTTTCATTTTCAATTTTGAAATTTTACTGAAAAATGGTGTATCTTTTGCAATAATTAATTTTTGCGGTAAATCGAGAATACATTCCAAAATTTTTAAATTATGGACAACAACTTCTTTAACTTTGTTTAGATGAACGTTTACATATGTCGTCTCAACATTGCTTGGAATTTCTAATCTATAAGCTGTTTCGTCAGCCTTTAATAGATAATGCCCTATAACTACGCATTGATTTTTTAGAACCTTTTTATTATAAAAAAATGAATTATCAAATGCAGCACTAATGATATTGTCTACAGAATCAGCATTTATAATTTCTTTAGCTTTGCAATGATTAAAGGCTTTATTTTCTATAACATTAATCCCAGTCAAGTCAATGGTTGTATTTTCGTCTTGGCAAAACGCATTAAGTAAAAATTTAACTTCATTATGTTCAGATACAAGATATTTTCCATTTTTATATTTATTACTGTAAGATATTACTCTTTTTATGTTTGGAAATAAGTCATTTGGAATTGAAATGTTATCAATTTTACTTCCAATAATGAGCGTATCTACATCTGGAAAACTTTTTCCCCCAGCAATAGCAACCATAAAACAAATATCTCCAAAATCAAATTTCACGGTTTTGATTCCTGGCTTAACGTTAATATCGTCAATAAGTAGATTATCTTCCATACGATTTACATGAAACTTAACTCCGTTTTCGGTATCAATTATGTCGTATATTTTTGCACTCATAGGCCTCTTCCTTTCTTTTTTATATTTTCCTACAATATGCTGAATTTTTGCAAAGAGAAAACGCACCGAAAAATTTTGGTATGCTTTCTTTATTCATGGTCAGCATAATATCCGGAAAAATCCCGGTTGTCCTGTCTCATCTTTTCTTTTTCAGCTTCCCTGTTCATCGTATACAAATCCATAACGGTCAGCCCGCTTCCAACCTCTGTCTCTTCCATGAACTGTTTCACTTTTTCCAGCTCCTTTTCCAGCACCTGGTTTTCCTTCGCAAGCTGTTCAGCCTGTGAGCGCAGGTCTTGGTTCTCCTTGGCGGTGTTAGTATTTTCAAATTCTTTCAGCATTTTTATCAGTTCAGCGCGTTCTGTTTTCATTGCAGCGATTGATTTAATCAACGGCTTTACCTGCAGCCAGTCGGCGTTACTTATAATCGTGTAACCGTTTGAGGTAGAGGTCTTTATATTATCAATATTTTCTTTTGCTTTTTCTGATTTCTCAAGCGTCTTCAGCACTCTTTCCTTTCTCGCAAGTTCTTCTTCAGACCTTGAAATCTGTCTTGCCAGATAAGCGCATCTTTCGTTTAAGGTCTTCTTTTTTAATTCTTTTACGTTTCTTTCATAGTCAACAGTATCTTTCTTGACCATATTCAACTCTTTACCCATCCGCTCAGACACGTAATCCTGAAGTGCTATCTGGAATTTAGCTCCATAACAGTCAGCAAGTGCTTCTTTTGCGCATACTTTTAAACCGCCATTTTTATCTTTTACTATCGGAACAAATGTAAAATGCATATGCGGTACGTTCTCATCCATATGTACATATGCTGAAATTATATTTTCTTCACCGTGTTTTTCTTTGAAGAAATCATATGAATATTTGAAAAAATCACGGCATTCTTCATCATCATTTGGAACGTAAAACGTCTCTCCGTCAGAATCAACGACTTCATGACACAGCTCCCTCGGCATTGTTACCGCCCAGCTGCACACGGTCTTGACATCATCCCTCTTTAACATCCTTACATCATCCTGATGTATTTTATCTTTAACAAATTCATAATCAGAAACCCCCTCATGCCTTCCGGCTGCCATATTGAAATTGAGGCAGGTTCTTTCCTGATGTATATGACTGCCCGGCGTCTTCTGTGTTCTGCTGCAATGAGTCAGTAACCGTGGAGCTTCATTTAATTTAAATTTTGCAACTGATGCCATTTCGGACACCTCCTGTATTTTTTTACAAAAAAAATAAGGCCAAATCGGCCTTACCTTTTGTTTATTTTCTTTTTTTTGGTATAATATTTACCAAGAATAATATGAATTTTTCAATCAGCAATAAAAAACGAAGCAGACAAATGTCTGCCTCTGTTTACAGCATTAACAAAAAGGCCATAGTCAAAGACCCAAGCTCTAAAAGCCAGGTTCTGAGTTTATGGTTTTCTGTCTTTATCGCCATTGGAATCCATAGTGCAAGAATCATAAATACCATCAATGCAGCCTGTTTTACCCAGGACGGGAATTCAATGCCACCAATGCCTGCACCAAACATTATCACAACAGCGGCGAACATATATGCGGCGCTGCAGATACTGTACAGTTTATTGACTCTAATTGACGGTGCCTGTTTCTTTGTTTCTATTTTTTTATCGTTATTTCCAATTTTTTCCATAACAAAAATCTCCTTTCTTAACGAAAACAATATAATAGTCTATCATATTATGCAGATTTTTTGTGGTTATGAAAATAAGGTATATATTCTGCCCAATTAGAACCCTTTCTTCTGCAAACGTGCGACCTTGTCTTCAATATCTTCGCCATTATCATTTAACTTGAAACAATGAATCATTTTTGACACAAATTCTCTGTATTCGGTTTCTTTTCTGTATTCTTTTGTAAATACTTCGCATATTTTTCTTAACATTGTATTTCCTCCAGCTTTTAAGGTATTTTATCATATTATGCAGGATTTTTTGTAATTTGCATAGTACACAAAAAAGCGCCTGGAAAGGCGCTTTTTACGAAGCCTGGAAAAAAGTCCAGCTTTGCCGCAAATTGTCAGCAAGGCAAGACACTGAGCAAGCTGTCAGTATCCGGCTTTTTGCAAAGCATCTACATATTGCATCAAACCGGCAACATTTTCATCAAGAAGCATCTCAAGGACACCATCGCCAGCACTATTCATTGCGGCATTAAAAACTGTACAAACCGCGTCAATTGAAAGCTTTGTTGTATCAAACACCAGAAAATGTACCTGATGCGCCTGGTCTTTGCGAGTCCTAATGAAGCGCTGATATGATACAGAGATATACTCTTTACTTCCGATTTTTACTGGGACACAAAAATCCTCCGTTCTCATTATCAGCATTGCAGGCTCCCCTACTGTTCTTCCGTGCTTTGTTAATACATTACCGTTAACATGAAATGGTCCAATATTATGCATCATGTATTTAATCTCCTTTTCGTTAATTTTGTATATATATAAGATGCTGAAAAATATTACAGACGAAATTATACGAAATAAGAAAAATAGTTAACAATAATAACATTATGTAAATTACTATTTAGTATGCTGAAAAATCCATCCATGCGAAAGAAGGCTGGCGCTTTGCGCCAGCCTTCCAGCAAATCAACAATTTACAAAGCAAACCTGTTAGACGTTTTTTTGTCTCCGATTTGTTTTAAAATATACGAGGACACAATTGCCAGTTCCTTCTCTTCTGCCTTCGGAATCAATGACTTCAATGTAGGTTTTGAAACAAATCCAAGGTTTAAGAACTGAACGATTTTGTCTTCATCGCCTTCCTCAACAAGTCTCGTGATAATCCTTTTTGAATTCTTTTTTAAGTATTCTTTTGCGTCTATGAATCCAAATTCCAGATATTCAGCCAAAGCTTCATCTTCACGGCCTTTTGCAGAATAAGAGCAATCCCAGAAGCCACATGTTTCCTCTCCTTCGTCAGACCAGAAAAAGCTGGCTCTTGATTTTAGGGTATTGAACATTGACGGCTTGACATTTTTAGGAATGTATGCCTTTTTTCCATCACATGAAATAATGACGAAGTCATCTGCGTTACGCCGATTTATACAAGATGCTACGGATTCAATGTCCTGAATATAATTATCCGCAATGATGGATTTAATATCTTCACCAAAGACAAAGTGCGCAATACGTGTTACGGTATTAGGAATATGAACTTTCTGCATCGGAGTATTCGCAAAAACGCCGTTTGCCAAGCTATTCAATCCACTACCAAAAGTTACTGATTCAAGTCCGGCATAAGAAAATGCATATGAATCCATCCTCTCTAATCTATCCGGAAGAACAATTTCTTTCAGATTTTTACAATAAGAAAAAGCTCTCTCACAAATTCTTGTAAGCCCATTGCCAAACTTGACTGTACTCAGATTTTTGCATTCCTGAAACGCACATGTATCAATGACCTCAAGCGAATCCGGCATTGTTACAGATTCAATATTACAGCGATAGAACGCATTCGCGTGGATTTCCATAACGCCTTCCGGAATGACAACTTCCTTCTTAGAGGGGAGCCCGGCAACAAGAGTTTTCATATCAGAAGTGTAAACAATCCCGTCATGTACAACGAAACGTTTTACTTTATCTGTAAGCTGTACATCTTTCACCACGGAATCTCCTCTTGAGCTATGCACTATTTTTACCATATCGTCCAGATAAATATTGTTTGAATCAACAACAATTACAGGCGGTACCTTTGATGTCATGAAATAATTCAGGCTGTAAGCTTTATGAACAACAAGTTTCTTAACTTTTGATAAGTCTATGTTATTCGCATACGCCCGCAATGTTTTTTCATCATCAGGGAGGATTACTTCGTCAGCATCATAATCTATATCAAAAACAATCCCTCCGACTTCCTTAACCCCATTTATAAAAGGCTGATTTTCAAAAGTAGAGCCCTTAAATGCAAATTCGTCACATGATGAAATAGAATCGGTTCCTAACAGTACAGTGCTTTTACTTCCAGCGAATGCATAATTAGCAATAAATGACACTCTTTCATAACCGGAATCACATTTCAAATTAATGTCATTAGACGTGCAAAACACATTCAGTAGTTTTGCATACATCCCACGATATTTCTTAACAAGATATTTTCCAGACACAAAATGGAAACTGTGAGAAGTAACCTTCTTAACATTCGGAAAAAGAGTATTCGGTATAAGAATATTCTTGGCATTTTTTGCGATTACCAGCTCTTCAACATCAGGAAATGCCTTTTCCGTTTTTGGTATCCTGATATTTGAAGGAAGTTCAACAATTTTGATTCCGGCTTCCACATTCATATCAACAATGTCTTCGTGAGATTCATCCCATTGAAAGCATACGCCCTCCTGAGTTTTTTCTTCCATGTGTTCGTATTCATTATTCATTTTTTTAATTCCTTTCTTTTTAAATTTCTTTTATGTTTCGGTCTTAATATGCTGAATTTCAGCACACAAAAAAAGCAGGCTGCAAATGCAACCTGCTAATGTCTGGTCAGCGGCGACGGTCTTCAAGCTCTCGCCAAACCCGGGTTAATGGGTCAAGCGCGAGGCCTGATACCACGCATATCACGAGGATAAGCGCAGCACAGCCCCAAAGAGCCGCATAAGCCTTGGCGACCGTCAAGAGAATCTTGACAGCCAGACCGCTCTTAATGGCGGTCAGGAGCCATCTTCCGATGGCGTAATACGCTACACCGGAAATGACAACCGGCGCCAGCCAAGAAGCTACCACCATTACTTTCTCCATTGCTGCTTTGCGTGCCAGACGGCGCCTTAATTTCGGCATCATAATAATTCCTTCCTTTCTTGCCGAGTGAATCGGCATCAAAAAAATGTTTTAAATTAGCAACATTAATATGCCTGAATCAACGGCAAACAAAAAAGCAGGCTTTCGCCTGCTTCGCCGTCTACATCAGAAATGCCAGTATCAAAAACAACCCCGCCGTATATGCAAAAATATATACTGCAGAAGTGAGCCAAAGCCCGTTCTTTTTTACCAGTGACTTACATTCCGGGGTTGTCAGTATCGCCGGAATGGAAAGTACGAGAAAAACAAAAGTCTTATATGTACATTCCAGCAGCTCGCCGTGCATCGAGTAAATATCATACCCTGTAATCCTGCACAAAAACAGCGATACCCAGATTGCCACGAAGACAAAATTTGCAACCTTAAACAGCATCATCATTAACCGGAACAGCTGCAGCCTGAAAACCTCCGCAGTATCCCCGGCAAACTTTGCATACGCCACATCTATCTTACGGTTTAGAAAGAACCTCTGAGATTTAAGCTGTAACAGTCTTAAATCGCACACCAGTATCTGCAGCTGTATACACAGAGCACGAGCCAAGCGCTTAACATCATCCAATGTATCCAGGATTAATTTTTTTGTCATTATTTTTCCACCTTTCTTTTTGTTTTGCTTACAATATGCCAAAAATTCGCAAAAGAAAAAGACAGGATTCCTCCTGTCTTATGGTTATCCGACAATTGCACAGAAAATAGTAGCCAGCGTAAACCCCAATCCAGTCAGGGAAATGTACAGTATATCTTCGTAATCTGCCGGATTCTTGCAAACCTCCTTTCTCTTCGCTGATACTGGAAGCATCACAACCAGTATCACAAACAGCACATCAGCAGCTACAAACACGAGCGGCGAAAGCGTCATATGTAATACAAAGCTTGCGACGACAGACCCAACAGCCAGCAGGAAGAACAACGAACCAAAGAAGTTAAGCCACGGAGCGGCTTTCACTTTCTTCATTTCGCGTTTATTCAGCGCTGCCGGGGTCAAGTTGTCCTTATTTTTCTGGACATACTCTTTCGCGTCAGCACACGTGACGAAAAGCTCCAGATAAGAGATTACAAGTGAAAGCTTTAACTCTTCGAGAAGCTCGGTTAACCAGTTTCCATTTTTCTTATTGTTATCCATAACAATATCTCCCTTCGTGATAGAAAAAATTTAATAGTTACATTTAATATGCAAAGCCAAAACGTAAGCAAAAAAAAGCAGGCATAGCTGCCTGCTCTCGATTACCTTATTACAATATCTTTATTGTTTCTTGCCAGAATCTCATCCAAAGATACGGGTTCATAATCCCATAAACACTGGCAAACACTAAATGCACGGCATTCTGTCTCGCAACGTGACGCCTTCGGCGGCCTTGCTTCATTGTATTCTTTCAGATACTGCTGAAAGAGCTTCTCCTCTACTGTATTGTGCAGATGGCCATAAAGCAGGATTGTCCCTTTATGTTGTCCATTCCACATCATAATCGGATAATGTGAGACAACAACCTTGCGAGCTTCATTTCCTTTACCTTTTTTCCCTTTGCTGAAATCGGTAAGCTCCTTATAGTTTACAATCTCAACAAACTGCTGACGTACCCTCAAATCGCTGACGTCATCATGATTTCCGAGAATCAGGTGCTTCCGGCCTTTCAACTGTGCCAGTAATTCCGGGAACATATTGTGATACCCTCTTGCGCCTACATCTCCTGCAATATAGATATCATCGCCATTTGTGACCTTATCGTTCCATCTCTTAATCTGTGCTGCATGCATCTCTTCAAGGGTTTCAAAAGGACGCTCCTTCCATTTACCCGTTGCAAGCAGTGATTTCTGACCAAAATGTAAATCTGAAGTGTAATAAATCATTTTTAGATTCCTCCTCATTATTTGTTCGGCTTTAATATGCTGAATTTTTACATCCAAGAAAAATCTTTTGCGGAGTTCTCTTCCAAATTGCATATTGTAGAAAAGCCCTGAAACATAAGTCTGCTGCCATGCAGGCAAAAAAAGCAGGCATATTATTGCCTGCTTAAATCTTACCATTCCATTTTCACATCCAGTCTGTGCATCCAGCGATGCCGTTCAAATATTTTTTTAATATCTGCTTTTGCCTCTTTCAGCTTCTTCTGGTCAGGGTAGTTGATAAGATATACATGATTCGGGTCTTTCCTCATCAGTTTGTATATCATATACTCAGCTTCATCCAGATTCTTTCTGAGAATTCTTTTTGCTCTCACATAATATGCAATCCAGAATAGCACAACCGGTGTCCACATGATGCTGAGGCCAATTACAAACGACAGAGCAAACGCATAACCGTGCAGATTATACTCATATGCAATAATCACCGCACAAATCATCAGCATTACACTGAGTTTAACGTTTCTTTTTTGTCGTTTTTCTTCTTTTTCGTCTAACATCTTTTAATCCTCTCTTATTTTCATGCATGAATCAACGCCATATACAACAGCCAGTGTACTTCCGGTATCCCAGTTGACATGTATGCTGCCAATGTCGTCAACATAGCTTACAGTTCCGCATGTCCCCGCCGGCGGCGCCTGGATATCATCCATCTGAATCAGTTTGACCCTGCATCCCTCCGGATATCTTTTCCGCAGCCTTTCTACAGTCTTTGAATTTGGAAAATTATTTGCCATAATTTTTGGCTCCTTTCTTTGTTGGTATTTTTTTTGTTAATATTTTTTTACATTTGTAATATGCGGGATATTGGAGGAGAACAAAAAAAGCCATCGCGCTTATGCGCGAAAGCTTCTTCTGAATCAAGATTCTGATACAATATTTTCAATAAACGCAGCCAGTCTCGGGCACGTCTGAGCCAGTGTCTTCTGTTCCCCGTCATAATACCGATAAACTCCATCAGCAAAAAACTCTCCGACATCATAATGAAAATCAACATTAAAAGTTTGAACGAAAGAATTGCTTTCGCTGCTGAATATATCCGCAAATTCTGCTGTCTTACTTTGGTATCCGTTGATGCAATCAAGGTAATGGCCAAATTCATGGACAACTGCCGTCTCTACTGCGGCATCACGCTGCTCTATAAAAATCTCATGGTTATCAAAATCTGTAACGCCTTTGACCGAATTGTAGATGCCAGCATAAAATGTATTTGCCAGGTTTTTGTCTGTAACATAGAATTTCCACCCATTATCACAAAAACCTTCCAGCACCTTTTCCGGCATCGCATTAAGCAGTTCATTTGCTCTGTCCACTGAATCCTGGCTAACATTTCCATCGGCCTGGGCAACAACAATATCTTTTTCTCCTTCTGCTGCCTGAACCGGTGCCCCAGCCATAGCCATCATTGCTCCTGCTGTCATTACTGCGATTAATTTTTTTCTCATTATTTTTTCTTCCTTTCTTATTTTTTAATCTCATTTAATATGCCGAGAAAAGAAAGGAATGAAAGTATGCGCGTGCGGCAGCAGTACAGAAAAACCGGCAAAAAGTATGCAGAAAGTGGTTGTTGTGTATATACTATATGTACCCAAAATTTTTGTAAAAAGTGTATATGTAAAGTATCAGATATTCGGCAGTCCTTACACAAAAAATGTATATACTTATATACACAAAAAAAATGCGACATCGCAAAAAGTGTACACACTTATATATACATTCATGCGGCGTCAATAAAATGCATATACTTGTCAGCCGCAGAAAGCAGGAGATATAAGCAAAAGGTGCATACACTATATATACATATACATTTATACTCAAAAGTGTACACACTATATATACGCATCAACTCTATAAATACAAGCAAATCATTACATTTTTGCCGGCAGAATATTAGGAATATCAGGGAATGTAGATGGCAGATGGAATCAGAGCATGGAAGGAGTTTTAATAAGCTAGAGGTTCAGAGGCGAAGATATATCTCCATATGATTTTAACAGGCAAAAGCTCAATCAAACAATATCTTTTACGGAAATTGCGACCAGCACGAATAACTGTCAGAAACAGGAATTTAAGAAAATAAGAAAAGTGTATTCAAAGCAAGAATGCAAGTCTATATGAGAACATGGAATAAAGCCGCTTTATCAGCAGTAGACACTATATCCAAAACCCTCCCGGTTCATCACTGTCAGATTTACCATAAGAGCCAAGAACAATAAAATAAGCTGTAATACTATGCAAAGCGCACGCCAAGCAGCGGCTTTCTATCCTATCCTATCATATCATATCATATTATATGCTAGGCTAAACCACTACCGGCATCACGTGACAAAAAACATAAGCTTTAACAATCACCGCTCCACTACTGCTCCATCAGCAACTAAACAAAAAAAAATAAAGAAAAATAAAAGAAAGAAGCCTAATACACTTGAAATATAAAAAGCCAAAAGAAGCAAAAAAAATTAAAAAAAAGCAGCCCTAAAAAAATACAACTGCATACAAATTTACGGCCAAGCTGTCAAAAAAGTATAACGTCAAATAAGTTAAACAAAATCAGCAAGAACGTCAATAAAAATAAACATTACAAAAAAAGTAAAAGAAAAAGAAAGAAAACTAAAAGTAAATATCTTATACATTATTATTACTTTTTACAGAATATTTTTTCGTATTCTTTTTCTTCTTGAGGAAACATCCAAAATAAAGTCTGTATATGGTAAGCAAGATTACCAGCCAAGCGCCAAAATTAAGACAGAAAAAAAACTCAAAACAGTTAAGAAAATGGTTAAAAATAAGGCAGCCTGCTTTGTCAGGCTGCCTATATGTATACATTTTTACGCAGTTATCGCGCCATACTCAAACATTTTGGTACTAACTATACGGCAGATGTCGAACATATGATTGATTATCAATTCTACATCAGCGTCTTCTTCTCCGGCTTTATGCAATTTCTGACTGATACGCTGCTTTGCCTCATACACTTCTTCGTACAACTTGTCACATTTTGAGCCTTCTGAGAATTCATTCTGGATTTTTGCATATTCCTCTGAGGCCTCATCTTCTGCAATTGCCCCTATTACCATTTCGTATACCGTGTTTGTGTTCATGTGTAACCTCCTATTATGTGTTTTTGTGTGTACATATATAATACACCATATATAACGCCATCTCCACAAAAACCAGTCGTAAAATACCGTTCTTTTTCGACATTTAGATGCATACAAAATTCGGCATATTATGTGTATACATAAAATAAGAAAGGGGTATTTTAACATGAGAAAAACAACAGATATTAACGGACTGAGGAGTGTAGCAAAAATGATGCTTCACCTTCCAATGACAGAGACAGAGTTCGATTTCATCGTAAGCCATCCGGTATTTCAATCGCCATATTGGTTTGACAACGAAAAAATTATTAACATTAGGGATTCAGAAAAGGCGTTTGAGAAAGCCTGTGCTGCATACGAGCAGAAAATAGACAAGACAGAAGAACCGCTTTTGCTGATGTATACATTCCGTTCTTCTTATTACCTGACTTTCCTTAAGTTCAGCCGACGCTTCTGGTCAGCTGATGACTTCGCAAAAGCTCTTTCAGAGGCCTGGGTTGAAGAGGAGAATCCGAACGGAGATGTGAATGTGCCGGTATCATTGTCTGAAAAATGGTTCAAAGGACTTGATAAAAAAGCATTGATGAATCCAGACGAATACGAAACATACTCTTCTCTCCCGAATGTACTTGAGGTATATCGTGGTGTATCAAGGGGAAGAAATCCAAAAGGAATGTCTTGGACGTATGATTTTAATAAAGCCGAATGGTTTGCCAATCGTTTTGGGGAAGGATACGTTATCAGAGGCATTGTTAATAAAGATGATATTTTGGCATACTTTTCCAGGCGTTCAGAGTCAGAGATTTTAATTGCTGCTAAAGATGTACACGAACAGACGATTATCCATAAGGACGCAAATGCCGAAGCCTCAGGAATCTGCTGCTAAACTACAAAAAACCGCCAGCACTTACGCTGACGGTTTTTTTGCAATTAATATTTCTTGCTAGTTATCATACTTTATCAGTTTCCTCCAGATGTCGGCAGATACGGAATCAACGCACCGGCCATATTACAGATTGGCATAGTCTGAAGCCATACTTTACCGGGGCCATGAATAACCGTATTAAAAATCCCTTCGCCCCCGAACAACATATTCTTAACTCCGGGCACACTTCTAATTTCCATTTTACAGGAAGCACTCATGGCCGCAAGATGCCCTGTATCCACAACCAGCTGTTGGCCGGCTTCCAGGTCATACTCAATCACATGTCCATCAAATTCAGCAAAAGCAATACCCTTGCCTGACAATCTCTGCATGATAAAACCTTCACCGCCAAATAAGCCGGAGCCAACTCTCTTATTAAAGAATACAGACAGCTCCACTCCTGCTTCGCTCGCCAGGAACGCTTTTTTCTGCAGAACCATATCCCCTTTTGATACATCAAAAGCTTTAATGGAACCAGGGAAGCATGACGCAAAAGCAATCATACCCTCTTCGCCCTTAGCAGTATAAATATTCTGGAACATCCTCTCGCCTGAAAACATCCTGCCGAACATCTTACCGATTCCTCCGTTAGACGAAGTCTTCATCTCCATATTTGGAGACATCCATGACATACCACCATTTTCAGTTATTATTTTTTCTCCGGCATCAAGATAACAAATCACAACCGGAAGGGTTTCACCTTTAATTTCATAACGCATATATTTATCACCTCATTTTTTGTATATTGCAAGAAACGGCATGCCAGTCGTGAATTGGCATGCCGTTTCATAATTTTAGCGAGTGACCTGCTTGGTGCACAAATTAGTTAAGAATTTAATTTTTCAAATCGGAGGAGGTGCCTTCGCACGCTAAATTCTTTTGCGGCCAATGAAGACCGCTGCCGTATAAATTTCAAAATGCATCGTGCCATGCCGGTATATCCGGTATGGTCTTTATTTCCGCCTGTATATTTTAAGGTGCATCAGGCGACTACACCAAACCATATTTTTTGCTGTCTTCGCAGCTTTTACGCCTTACGCAAGGCATTAGTATTATAAATATGTAATTTCTTTTATAAGTAGTAACCAAGCAATTTTGCCGCTATTTTTTTTGTTATTTTTTTTTGTTTTTGCGAGTGATTAATTTGGTAAAATTTGTTGTTATTTGAAGATGTGTTGTTGCCTGCCGTATATCATGCGAGACGCGACATCTTCAATAAGTTAATTTGTGATACCGCGAGCTGCGCTCGCGTGTACCAGACGCGGGCGGGATTTCATACTCACATGCACGTATCCAACTACATTGAGACAGACGGACAACTAAAGTTAGTCGCGGTTTTCACGCCCGTCGATAATTTGCCGCATGTATAGCATACCAGCGGCATTGCACAGCTATCCTGTTTCCAGAATTGCCATCGCCATTTTCTTCTACTTTCGGAGTAACCAAATTACCGGTGGGGAAATTCCCGTCGCCCGGTTAAGCCGCAAAAAAAAATGAATTTCAAGTAGGTTAAGCGGTAAAATAATTTGTGTAGGATTTGAGTTCATCAAAGAAGTAACCGCTTATTATATGGCACGGATGCCAAAGCCGAAATTCAGGTTTTTCGTTTTTGTGTGTATCCTGCATCAACACAGGAAAAGAAATCTTCGCAAGTATACGATTCGGTAAAATATAGTTGTTTTTGCCTGCACACACACGTACTTGCCGGTATGCCCAGCCGCTCAGGTTTGCTGGCAGCTTTATGTTTTCTATTAAGAAGTAACCGAATCAGAACCGGTTATAACCTGGTTCATTTGCCGCTATTTTTTTTGTATTTCGAGTTACGGCAAGCGTAAAATTATATCTCACCATTTCTGCCGCATATGCAGCATATTCCGGGAGTTTTTTTTCTTTGTAGTTATTTGTTATATAAGAATGAAGTAACGCTTACAAAAATGCCGAAATACGATTTAATTTTTCAGGTTTCTTTAAGTCTGCGTTTCTCCTGCCGTGCCTCCACAAAGGGCGGCGTCCGGCAGACGCCAGCGTAAAAAGATTCCCGTCACATATACAAGTATCCAGAGACTACAATCCCCGCTTTCGCCAATCCTACCGGCGCGGTTCGTTCGCCCTTTCGCTTGCATATATAATATGCTTAAAAAAATAAAAAGTGTAACATTTTTTTACGAATTTTTTAAAAAAATTTCGAGGAGCCGCGGCGGTAGATTTGCATAAGAAACAGTAACCAATAACATTTGAAGTAACCGCCTTAAACCGACACGAATGCCAAGCCTGCTAAAAGCCGAAATTTTCACCAGCGTTAAGAAGCCAGAATCAGCTGCTCTCAACGCTTACATATATAGTATGCTTAATTTTTTAAAAAGTGTAACGTTTTTTGAAAAAAAATAAAATATTTTTTTGCAGCCCCGGCTACACGAAGCTCAGTGTGCAATCCGCCATTACCTGCGGCGGTTAAGCCGGCTTCAAGCCTCACATCCTGCCTTGCCGGAAATTTCTCGCTGCAAAGCATGAAGAGAACTTAAGTATCTGCGTTTCGGTAACGCCCATATTCCCAGCGATACGCTAGCATACGCTGGTGCAGGACGGCTGTTACCGCTCCTGCTCCGCAGGCTTTATCTCTTACATATCTAATATGCAGGATTTTTTATTTTTTGTAATATTTTTTTTGCATTTTTTTTATTTTTTTTCTGCACAAAAAAATCTCCGGACAAAAGCACGGAGATTAAGCAAGAGAATATGCGGCAGCAGACATATCAGAGGCTGACATGGATGCAAATGGTACTACATACTCGGCAATATACTCAACTGAGTATTTAATGCCGGAAATCTTAGTTATTTCCAGCTTTTCAGAAACCGGCTTCATCATCACACGGTTGAACCGGTATGCATTTGCCGGCTTAATGTTCTGCTCACCGAAAACAAGAAAAACATCAGACGCGCGAACGCATATCTGTTTGCTGTTTTTATTCAGACTAACTCTGACGCGTGTGGCTGTTCCATAGTTATTTCTCTTCCACATCGGGAAAATATTACTGTCATACAGCGCATCAGCAAAGTCTTTTTTTTGCTGCACATATTTTTTGAGCTTCATTCATGATTATTGTTTCCTTTCTTTTTTTTGAAATTTTTTTAATTTTTTCTAATATGCCGACCACGCCGCAGAACAAAAAAAAGAGACGGCCTTGAGATTAAGGCCGTCATCTTACATTTTTGAATAAACATCAGCTACATTACTCGGAATATTACTCATTGTTCCGTCAGAATCAAATGTTTCTCCACTTGAATTCTTCCAGCTGCTCAATGGAATTGAATATGTACTTCCGACAAAGGCAAATTTTTCGCCAAGAATCATGGTATTCATACCATGGCAGGCATAGAAAGCATAATCCATTCCTGTCACTTTTGAAGTATCAAAATTTGACAAGTCTAATCTCGTCAGGCTTCGGCAGTTATACCACATCTTACTCATATTTGTTACATTTGCCGTCTCAAATGATGACATATTCAGATTGACAAGTTTATTGCAATCATAGAACATCTGCTGCATATTCTTGACTTTTGACGTATCAAATGACGAAACATCCAAATCTGTCAGCATCTGGCAGGATGAGAACATATGGGACATATCCGTAACCAATGCTGTATTAAAGTTCTTCACGCTAAGTGTTGTCAGTTTTGAACATGATAAGAACATCATACTCATATTCGTTACTTTGCTGGTGTTAAAATGGCTGATATCTAATTGGAGCAGATTACTGCAGCTATAGAACATAGCCTCCATGTTCGTTACTTTGGCTGTATCAAAATTGCTTACATTAATGCTTACAAGTTTTCCACATCTATGGAACATCCTTCGCATATTTACGACATTGGATGTATCAAAATGAGATAAGTCTATATCTACTAAGCTTCCACATTCAGAAAACATACATTGCATGGACGTAGTTTTTGAGGTATCCCATCCCTCAATATTTACAGATTTCAGCCCACTGCATCTCTGGAATATATTATCCATATTGATTACATTGCATGTGTTAAAGCCTGACAGGTCTATGCTTGTTAACTTCTTACATGACACAAACATATATCCAATGTTCTTGACGTTTTTCGTATCAAAGTTTGATACGTCAATGCTTTCAAGGTTTTCACATCCGGAAAACATACTGTTCATATTTGTCACACTTGATGTATTAAAACTCTTTACGTTTACCTGCTTTAATTGATTACAATTTGCAAAAGTGCTGTTCATATAAATGACTTTTGATGTATCAAATGACATCAAATCCAATTTCTGCAATCCGCTGCATCCATAAAACATTGACTGCATATTTGTCATGCTTGAGGTATCTGTATTGTCAAAATATATTTCTGAAAGATTTGTTTTTTTATTGAACATATTTTTACAATTTTGGTTCGCAATTATATTGACATCACTGATTTGAGATGAAACTTTCATGATATTTCCATCCATCCATGCCACCACGCCGCAGTCACCGTCATTGTCAACATCAATCAGGTCTGCTGTTTCCGGCATTACTTCATCTGTAAAATAAACAGCCGTCGCGTTATCCGGAATCAATGAATTAAAATCGTCTCCGTTTTGCAGTACAAATGTTGCTTCTTTTGCATACAAATCAATATTTTTTGTTATTTCTGTATTCAGCGTTCCATCATTAGACACCACTACTCTGTTTCTGTATGAAGTATCCGTATACCAGCATACATTTGTTCCGCCTGGCATTTTATACTGCCCATCAAGAACCTGTCCATTTTCTGTATACGTCATTTCATTTTCTGTCGTTCCGTCATCAAAAGTCAACCCGTTACCGTGAAATGTTACTTTATATTTCACAATCATTCCTTCCGGCTTTGCAGTACTGATTTCTATATCAGGAATCGGCCTTTCATAGTCATCTTTATTGTCTTTCCATTTTTTAATAAATGTAACGGTGCCGTCCTTTTTTGCATCCTTAAATACATAAACACCTGCAGATTGTGTCTCAGCTGCATCAACAGGCCGGATGTCCGAAAGCAGCTGCATTCCTGCAAACAGCATCAATACGCCTGTGAATATAGCTCTGTTTTTTAGTTTTCTTTTCAATTGTCTGTTACGTCAACCGTATTGTACATCGGTCTATCCTCCTGATGTTAAAAACGCAGCTTTACGCCTGTATATTTAATATGCCAAAAAATTCTTTAAAAAATATGTTTTTAACAAAACAAACTGTCATGAAAATCCGGCATATTAGATATATAAAAAAAGCGAAAAAAACAGCACAAAAAAATTACAAAAAAAATCATAAAAAAAGGAGAAAAAGAAATGCCAGGAAGAACAACGGAAGCGGATATCGAAGAAGCAATCCGTGAGGCTGAAGAAGAATTAAGTCCAAAGCGAGAGGAACAAATAGACCAGAGCAGGGGAAGTACAGGAAAAAGAAATGTTAGGGTGGTTAAATCAGAATCGCTGTCAAAGCCGTATGAATGGAGGTTTGTGGTGGTAGATGTGGATACCGGGGAGGTTCTGGACAATGCTCAGGGATACGGGTACAAAACCAAACAGAAGGCAATGGCCGCATGGAATTATAAGACAAGGGATAAGAGCAAGGATGCGGCAAAGGCAGAGAAAAGAAAAAGAGCAAAGAAATGGTTAAAAGACCATCCGGATATCAGGTTAACGCTTGACGATTTGGCTTTTCAGATAGTAAAACGTTCCTGGAATCCTGACGGATGCATTAATGTTCAGATAGTGAAAGACCTGGTAAAGGAAAACCATTTAGAACTTGATGGATTAACAGCCAAAGACATATTGAGAGCTTGGGAGAATGGTTGAAAAAAATAGACGAAGAATTGAATCTTCGTCTATCAAATTAGGCAGAGTACCACGTCCATAGGATATGATATTACTTAGACTTATCATACCGCATGGGCGTGAGTGAATGCTTTTTTTATATTACACTGATAACTCATCAGTAAGGCTATACTGATTATCGGATTTTATTGATTTTTAATATATTCCTGAAGCACTTGCAAGCTGTTTTCACTCACGGTTGATATGAAATAACTATCGCTCCAAAATAATGGTTTCCAATAATGCTTTTTAAGTAACGTATCTCCATAATATTTTCTTGCAAAACGGCTTGTTTTTGTTTTTACGATATTGACCAATTCTCCTGGTACTGTATACGGGTCTGCTTCAAACAATATATGGACATGGTCACATCCTCCGTTCATTTCTAATATTACAAGACCCTTTTCTTTGAATATGTCTTGTATTGTAGCGTACACCAAGTCTTTTACTTTTCCATTTAATACCGGCTTACGATATTTGGTGACAAGTGCCATATGATATTGCAGTAAAAAACAGCTATGCCTGTTTGTGTAATAAGTCTGTCCGGATTTCTTTTTGTACATATACATCCTCCTCTGTGATTTGACACCCATTTGCTTTTATGGTATAATTATACCATAAAAATAAAGGATTTGAAAGGAGGACATCCATTATGTTAAATGCGATTCCGATGGTAATATCAAGAGAATCATTTGAACAGATTTTTACATTTGCTGAAGATAATTCTGCTCTTGCTAAGAATCTGTATAATGCTGCCCTTTTTCGAATCCGTCAGGTCTTTACGGGATGGAATAAAACAAAACGGACAGATTTAGAACAGCTTGTGTTTGATGAATTGAAACAGACAGAAGCCGTATACAAAAGCTTTAAGCCGCGCCATGTCCTTTCATATGCTGCGCTTGATAAAATCATGAGGGCAACAGCCAATCATGACTTCTTTGCCGGGCTTCCGATGCAGACCGCGCAGCAGGTTTTAAAAGATGCTGTACATGATTTTAAGGCATGGCTTGACAGTTTAAAGAAGTACAAGAAAGACCCATCCAATTACACCGGAAAGCCAAAAATGCCGGGATACTGCAAATCAAACCGTAAGACCTTTACAGTGACAAATCAGGATGCCGTGATTTATCCGGTTGTTGATAAAAATGGATATATTACAGGCAATGAGTTAAAGCTTCCAGGTTTTAAGAAAAAAGAACGTGTCCCGATGAATTATGTTGACCATAAGTCAGATTTACGTATGCTGACATTTAAGCCTTATTATGATAAATACATTATGACTTTTGTGATTGAGGATATGGCTCCACCATTTTATCCTGATATGCCTTATATGGCAGGGCTTGATTTTGGAACGGACAACATCGCAGCTATAGCATGTACAGATAATTCATCTGTAATATACAAGGGCGGTGCAGTGCTGTCATCAAATCAGCTTTTCGCCAAGAAAAAGGCAAAGGCAGTTTCATTAATCACACAAGGCCATTCAAAAATGCATGCAGAATCAAGATATCTACTTACTCTTTCACGTAAACACAGCTGCTTCATAAAAGACCAGATACATAAAATCAGTACTGAGATTGTCAGATACTGTGTTGAGCATCGCATCGGGATTCTTGTAATTGGCGTAAACAAACTCTGGAAGCAGAAATCAGATATTGGCAGAAGAAACAACCAGAACTTCGTGTCTGTCCCTCATTTCCAGCTTCGCCAGATGATAGAATATAAAGCACTTCGTGCAGGGATAGATGTCATTGAACAGGAAGAAAGTTATACTTCAAAAGCAGACATTACTGCCTCTGACTATATGCCTGTTTATGGAAAAGAAAAATGCCGCCCGGTGTTTTCCGGACGACGCATTGAACGTGGATTATATTCATGCAAAGAAGGATACTGCATCAATGCAGACTGCAATGGAGCAGCAAATATCCTCAGAAAAGCAATACCGGATGCATGGAAAAATGTATCAGACTTTCATTTCCTTGCAACACCAGAAAGCATTGGATTTGCAATGTTGAATCCTGCAGATTCACATAAGAGATACAAACAGCATAAAGACTGGATTTTTGCTTCTGTTGATACTGTTGAGTATTCCTGTAGACCTGCAGCATAATCAAATAATGCGTCTTTATGCATGCGCTTTAAAAGCAAAGCATAGACCAAAGTATTCCTTAGGCATCATTTGCTAATGGATAGAGGGCTTGGTGAACAGCCCTTTGTTAGCACGGTCAGCATATGGCTCATCTGTCTTATGTTCGAAAGACGAAAGTGGCACGGCTTCAAGAACAAAACCCTTTATTGGTAACTCCTGGAGGTATTTTTCGGAGCTTTGCTCCGTTTTAGATACCACCTCTATAGGAGCAATGCACCGCATAGGGGTGGAGACTTCATACATATTACTTAAACAAGTTCATACATATTACCTAAACAAGTTCATCATGACTATACTCATCTCTTACTCTTATTTTTTCTTATCTTTTGATATTTATTATACAGCTTTAATATGCCGAATTGGAAAATACACAACAACGCAACAAGAGCGTGAGACTATGTCTCACGCTCTTGTTGCTTGCAACCATCAATACATTTTCATGCAGTTTCGTACATTTTTGTTACATAGTTTACTATAAAAGTTTTATGTATACCATAAGTAAGAGGTTCCTATAATTAAGAAACTCAAATAATATCATTAGATATATTAACAATCTTACTTAATTTATGACACGCTTCTATTTACAATTTCTTTTCGCTTCTTTTATTCCAGTCCCTCCTGCCGTCGTAGTTATCACCGATTTCCGGCAATTTTTCAATCTCCTTAAAATTTCTGTAGCTGTTGTGAGATACATTGAATTTTTTTATGACACTATTTTTCCTTTCTTTTTTATCTCTTCTTTTTTTATCGCTTATTTTCTTCGCTTGTTTTTATCGCTTGTTTTTTATCGCTTGTTTTTTGCTTTCTTCTTTCGCATCCAATCCAAACCCACCGCCATTACACAAACATCTGCTGCAGGCAGCCTTTTTTGAATTCTTTTAAGGATTCTATTTTTTTCTGCTGGAGGGCGATGAGGCGGTCAAGGTTATCTAAAAAGCTTCCTATTTTTCTTTGTTCTTCAATATCTGGAACAGGTATTTTCATATCAGAAATCATTTCTAACCTGACAGAATCAACAGATGTTTTTGCCGTCATTGACATTACTCGCTTATAAAACAACTTAGAAAATGTATGATAAAAATAATGTGCATTCAATTCGTCTGAAAAGCCGTACATCCTGTAACAACGCTGATGCAAGTCATATTTACCGTTTACATAGTGAAATACTTTTCCAGTACCAACTCCATCTCCAACAGTAATAACTGCTTCTTCATCATATAAATATTTTGTACTTCTTTCTGTGATTGACCGACGGGCAACCAGAGGTTGACCGCGGCTTCTTCGCGAGGCCAAA
>OLRJ01000540.1_pt1 | contig 38922 bp, 32 predicted proteins | sample 1672741 | NCBI WGS metagenome assembly OLRJ01 (sample SAMEA3136719, study PRJEB25190) | human gut metagenome | biome: human gut; feature: human-associated habitat; material: faeces | place: Austria | collected 2013 | reverse complement strand
GGATGACCTCGACGTCTCCCGAGCGGTGGCGGACGGTGGTGCTTCTCCACGTGACGTCGGTGACCTCGCCGGTGACCGAGCCGACGCTGATCTTGTCGCCCGGCTTGATGACCTTGCCGGCCATGAGCGAGAGGCCGCTGATGAGGTTTGAGATGGTGTCCTGCAGGCCCAGCGAGATGGCCACGGAGGCCACGCCCAAGGCGGTCACAAAGCCCGAGGGGTCCATGCCAAAGACCGGCTGCAGTATGGAGAGCACCGCCAGCGACCAGATGAGCGCTCGCAGGATGTTGAGGAAGATGGACGCGCTGGGCACGTCGCTGGCTTTCAGAACGCGACGGGCCAGGCGCAGCGCAAAGTGCTGCACCACCAGGGCCACCACCACGGCGGCGGCCACACCTGCGGCCACCACGGCGAAGGACACGGCTGCGGCGGAAGCTGCCACTGAGGCGCGTCCCTCGCCCAGCCCGGCCCACCTGTCAAGGTAAGCCGGGCGTTTTTCTGCGTCTTTTATCCCCTGTCCATTTCTGCAAAAAATCCTGCAAAATACCAGCGAATTTTTTCGGAAAAAATCACGGAAAATGGGTGCAATTTGCAGGAAGTTTTGTTATAATAGGCGCAGAAAGAGATACTGTCGGCTTGCGGCAGGAGAAAACTCGTGACGACACCGCTAGATTGGCTCAGCGGTCCACCTGCGAAATACTTACGAAATCGAGAGGGATGTAACGATGATCTCACATGGCAAAGATCTGAAAATTTTCAGCGGCAACTCCAACCACGCTCTGGCGGAGGCCATCTGCAAAGAACTGCGCCTGCCTCTGGGTGACCTGGAGTGCGGCAACTTTTCGGACGGAGAATGCTTCGTCTCCATTTACGAAACCGTTCGCGGCTCCGATGTGTTTGTGATCCAGTCCACCTGTGGCCCCGTGAACAACAACCTGATGGAGCTGCTGGTGATGATCGACGCCTTCAAGCGTGCTTCCGCCGGCCGGATCACCGCCGTGATCCCCTACTTCGGCTATGCCCGGCAGGACCGCAAGGCCAAGCCCCGCGACCCCATCTCCGCGAAGCTCGTGGCCAACATGCTCACCACCGCCGGCGCCGACCGTGTGCTGACCATGGACCTGCACGCTGCCCAGATCCAGGGCTTCTTTGATATCCCCGTGGACAACCTGCTCGGCAGCCCCCTGTTCGTGGACTACTTCAAGTCCCGCTTCGGTGACGACGAGAACACCATGGTCGTCTCCCCGGATGTCGGCTCTGTCGCCCGCGCCCGCGCCTTCGCCCAGAAGCTGGGCATGACCATGGCCATCGTGGACAAGCGCCGCCAGAAGGCCAACTCCTCCGAGGTCATGAGCATCATCGGCGACGTGAAGGGCAAGCGCGTCATCCTGCTGGACGACATGGTGGACACCGCCGGCTCTCTCTGCGGCGCAGCCAAGGCCCTGGTGGAGATCGGCGGCGCAACGGAAGTCTACGCCTGTGCTTCCCACGGCGTCCTCTCTGGCCCCGCCATCCAGCGCATCGAGGACAGCGTCATCAAGGAAGTCCTCTTCCTGGACACCATCCCCGCCAAGGAGGGCGTCAAGTGCGACAAGATCAAGTATCTGTCCGCCGCTCCCATGCTGGCCGACGCCATCAGCTTCATCTACCACGAGGACTCCGTGTCCCGCCTGTTCGTGTAATAGGCACTCGGTTTTCCCGATCACACCCCGCCCGGCTGCTTTTCAATGGGAAATCAGGGGTAAGCGGTATCGTGCATTTCATCGCTCGGCCGCATCTCATTCTCAAACTGCTCCATCGCCTCCTGTCGGCTGGGGATTTGCGCAAGCGTGCAGGAAAACTGCTGGCCGAACAGGGGGTGGGACAGTGCCTCCACCCAACGCATCAGCACCTCTGGAGTGAGGGGGCGCTCCTCCCGGAGAAAGATCACCCCGTAATAGGGTGGTACAGACGGGGAAAGCAACTTTGTCAGCGGGACACCGCTTCGGACGGAGGCGTTACAGAAACGCATCTCCGGCGAAAAAAGCGGATAGTACAGCGCCCCGATGAACCAGTCCTGTTCCCCGTTTCTGAGCCGTTTCGCCTGCTCCAGAAAGCTTGGATGATCCGTACTATCCGGCTCCACAAACTCACCATCCCGAATCGTCTGGTGAAGCGCGGAGAGGTTATTGAAATCAAAGTGGAAAAAGGAAACCTTTCCCGCCTCGTCCTCGGTAAGAGAAAATTCAGCCGAATGGAAAGGTTCGCAGTCCTTGCCGCAGCGGTAATAGCCCCACCAGTAGTTCCAGTCATAAATATGCAGATACTTTTTTGATTTACAGTCCATAGATATACTCCATTCTAATGCGGTGATCTTCTCATCTGCTTACCGGAATGGAGATCTCGAAAACAGCACCGGTCTCTCCATTGTAGGCACGGATCGTCCCCTTGTGCAGGTGAACGATCTCCTTGGCCAAGGCAAGGCCGATGCCGGATTTTCCGCTCCGCCCCATGTAGAAGCGATCAAAGATGTGGGGCAGGTCTTCCGCAGCAATGCCGTCCCCGTCATCCTGTATCCGGATGGTCACGTGCCGCTTGTCCATGCGGCAGGTCAGGCGCAGCTCGCTGCGGGCATAGCGCACGCCGTTGGATAGGATATTGGTGACTGCTCTGCGCAGCCGGGTATCATCGCAGCTGACCATAACGGGCTCCTCGGGGAAGTCCGGCACGATTGCGATGCCGCCGGCGGCTGTCGGCTCCACGGCGCGTATGCTGTCGTAGAGCAACTCCCGAACATCCATCTCGGAAAGGGTAAGCGGCTGCCGCCCCATATCGATTTTCGAGATGTCCAAGAGTTCCTCCACCAGCTCCGTCATGCGGTCGCTCTCCTCCAGGATCACCTCTGCCGCGCTGCCTGTGTCCATCACGCCCGCCTGTATTCCCTCCGCGTAGCCCTGTATCGCCATCAGCGGCGTTTTCAGCTCGTGGGAGGCGTTCTGGAAGAAGGTCTGCTGCCGCTCCGCCTCGTTCTCGATATCCCTGCCGAACCGAAAGCCCAGCAGACACATGATGGAGGAGATCGCAAGCAGCACCGCGAAGAACACCCAGTTCAGCGTTACGATATAGTGCGTGACGGGACCGATGTCTATGTACATGATATAGGCGTACGGCTTTTCCCCATTGTCCTGCTTCTCCTGCGCGGACATGAAGATCAAGTGATGATTGTCCATTTTAAAGGTGTAGCACTGATCGAGTGTGATATCACGTCCGGCACAGTATTCCAGCAGCTTTTTCTCCAGCAGGTAGACATCCCGATTCCATGGGTTGGGCCGGTAGCTGTCCTCCAGCTCCAAAAAGACGATGCTGGGTGTAAAGAAGTATCCCTCCTCCCAATCCTCATCATAGTCCGGTTCGTCATAGAGGTAGGGAATGGTTCGATTCTGATATTCCGCTTCGTTGAGCAGCGCCTTTTTTGCCTCATTTACAAAGTGGGACGGAATGATCACATTTACCGCCAGCACAAAAAGAGCAAACAGAAGGAAAGCCGAGCCGAGGATCAGATACACGATCCGCAGTTTGATGTTTTTCATGTGCGCTCCGCCTCCTTCAGCTTGTAGCCAAAGCCCCATATGGTGCTTACGCTGACTGTGCTGCCCGCTTGCAGCAGCTTTTTTCGGATGCGGCGCAGGGTTTCGTCGGTCACGCGGGTCTCCACCTCCGAGTCAAAGCCCCACACCGCGCTGAGCAGCTCCTCACGGGAATAGGCCTTTTCCGGCTGCTTCATCATATAGCTGAGCAGCCGCAGCTCGGTCTGGGTCAGCGCCACGATCGTGCTTCCGCAAAAGACGGCGTTTTCCGTAACGGAATAGCGGAGGTCCCCATAGCGCAATTCGTCTACTGTCGCCGCTGTTTTCCCCCTGTCCATCTCCACCCGGCGCAGTAGGGCTCTCACCTTCATGAGCAGTATGGTGGGGCGAAAGGGCTTGGTGAGATAATCGTCGCTGCCCTGGCTGATGCCCATGACGTAGTCCAGCTCGCTGTCCTTGGCCGTAAGCAGGATGATGGGAATGTCGGAAACAGAGCGAAGCTCCCGGCACACGGTAAGTCCGTCTGTGCCGGGCATCATAATGTCCAGTATTACCAACTCCGCAGGCTCCCGATGGAATGCCTCCAGCAGCGCATCGCCGCTTTCAAAGGAGCGCACGGTATATCCGTCACTTGCCAGAAAGCTATGAAGCAGCTCCCGGATGCTCTTTTCATCGTCCGCCAAATAGATGGAATGTCCCATTGTGACCTCCTTGAAAGCAGCGCCAAATGCTGCGCACAGGCGCAGCATTTGGCATCGTATTTGGTTAATAATATCAGAAAACCTCTTTGCTGTCAAAAGGGGCAGATGCCACTTTCGCAGCCGGTATCACCCCAAATGGTATCGTACAGCTTGCACATCTGGTTATCAATCTCTACCAGACGGTTGTAGTCGGCGATCAGCGCGTCTTTTTCCGCGTTGGTCAGGAAGCTCAGGCTTCGGATGAAGGCGGCCTCATCATAGTTGTCGAAGTCGTAGTCCTCCGGCAGATTGAAGTACGCTTCATCTACCTTGTCCCACAGGTCGGCGTGCTTTTCGCAGACGCGGTCATACTCCTGCTCCAGGGTGTCGATCTCGGCCAGCACCTTGGGGTCGGCATTTTCCAGTGCCTCCTCGTAAAGCAGCATATTGTCGCAGTCGGGCAGCTTCTCATACAGCGCCTCCATCTCAGCCTCAAGGCCGTTCAGCTCCTTGATGTCCGCCAGAAGGGTGTTCTTCTCCGCTTCGGTCAGGGCATTGGTGCTGCGGATAAATGCTGCCTCATCAAAGTTTGTGAAGTCGTAGTCCTCGGGCAGGGCATTGTAGATTTCGTCCAGCTTTTCCCACAGCGCTGTGTTTCTCTGGAAGATGGCGTCGCGCTTCTCCTCCACCACCTCGATCTGCTTCCAGATGGCGTCCTCGTTCTCCGTTGCGATGGCGGTTGTCGGTTCTGCCGTGTCAGGCGCTGCCGCAAAGGCTGCGGTGGATGCGCCAATGGCCGATACCATCAATGCCAGTGCCAGCGCAAATCTCCAAACTGTTTTCTTTTTCATGGTATGTTGCTCTCCTTTTTTATTGTTTGGTTGTGTATCAACCTTGTCTGTAGCATACCAGATGCGGCACTGAAATTCCCCCGCGAAAATGCGGGGAAAGTGTCACAAAAGTGTCACAGCGCCTGTGTTATACAACGAACAACTGGAAATCTGAACGAAAAAAGAGCTTATCCGCAGGAAAAAATACTGTGGATAGGCTCTTTTCTCATATCTTCCATTGCAACCCGCCTCAAAACCCGCTACAATCAATACAGTCATTCTGACCTTGGAGGGAACCGCCATGAAGGAACTCAGCCACCCCATTGATCCCGGCTTTCTGGAACGTGTTGCATCCGTTCTCACGAACGCCCGAAAAAATGCTAAGACCGCTGTCAACCTCTCGATGGTCTATGCCTACTATGAGATCGGGCGGCAGATCGTAGAGGAAGAACAGCACGGGGAAAACCGCGCCGCTTACGGAAAGCAGCTCATAAAAGAACTGTCTGCCTACCTGACGAAGCACTTCGGAAAAGGTTTTTCCGTGGCAAATCTGAAAAATATCCGCCAGTTTTACAAAGTCTATTCGACCGATCAAATTGGCGAAACAGTGTTTAGCCAATTTGAAAATCTTCCCTCTGTAAATACCGGCAGGAAATTTTACTTGAGCTGGTCTCATTACTTAGTGCTCATGCGTATTTCCAACGAAGATGCACGCCACTTCTACGAAATTGAAGCCGTCAAAAATGATTGGAGCCTTAGCCAGTTAAAACGGCAATACGGCAGCTCCCTCTATGAGCGGCTGGCCCTCAGTACGAACAAGGAAAAAGTCTATCAGCTTGCCACCAAAGGCCAACAAGTCGAAAATCCGAAAGACGCCATCAAAGACCCCTATGTGTTAGAATTTCTCGGTCTGCCCCAGCTCCCGGAATACTCCGAGAGTGAGCTGGAAAGCCGTATCATCGACCATCTTCAGCAGTTCCTGTTGGAACTCGGCACCGGCTTTGCGTTCATGGGCCGCCAAGTCCGCTTCACGTTTGACGAGGAGCATTTCATCGTGGACCTGGTGTTTTACAACCGGCTTCTGCGCTGCTTCGTCCTCTTTGACCTGAAAATCGGCGAACTCAAGCACCAGGACATCGGGCAGATGCAGATGTACGTCCACTACTACGACCGCAAGGTCAAACTGCCAGAGGAAAACCCCACCATCGGCATCATTCTCTGCAAGGACAAAAACAACGCCGTTGTCGAAATGACCCTGCCGGAGGACAACACCCAGATCTTCGCCAGCAAGTACGAAACGGTTTTGCCCAGCAAAGAAGAACTGCAAAAGCTGCTGGAAGAACAGCTTGCCGAATAACATCCTCCAATTTGACCAAATTTTACACCCGTATCCTCTCGCATAACCAGCCCGTAACCAGCCATTCTAAGCCCAGAACGACACAAGCTCGTTCCGGGCCGGTGCCAGGCAAGATGCCGGTGACACCGCCGCCCGTTCTTGTTTCGGTCAACCCGCAGCTGCGTTTGACCGACCAAAATCCAAAAACAAGGAGTGTATGGTTATGGCTACCAAACAGTCTTCCAGCAGCAAGATCATGGTCCCCCAGGCTCGCGCCGCGATGAACAAGTTCAAGATGGAGGCCGCCAACGAAGTCGGCGTCGATCTCAAGAAGGGCTACAACGGCTCCATGACCACCCGCGAGGCCGGCTCCATCGGCGGCCAGATGGTCAAGCATGTGTGTCCAGTACGGACACTTGTGATCGAGCGCCCCAACCGCCGGGTCACAGGCCACGCAACGGTGATTACATATCAGTATCAGCTGGAAATCTGAACGAAAAAAGAGCTTATCCGCAGGAAAAAATACTGTGGATAGGCTCTTTTCTCATATCTTCCATTGCAACCCGCCTCAAAACCCGCTACAATCAATACAGTCATTCTGACCTTGGAGGGAACCGCCATGAAGGAACTCAGCCACCCCATTGATCCCGGCTTTCTGGAACGTGTTGCATCCGTTCTCACGAACGCCCGAAAAAATGCTAAGACCGCTGTCAACCTCTCGATGGTCTATGCCTACTATGAGATCGGGCGGCAGATCGTAGAGGAAGAACAGCACGGGGAAAACCGCGCCGCTTACGGAAAGCAGCTCATAAAAGAACTGTCTGCCTACCTGACGAAGCACTTCGGAAAAGGTTTTTCCGTGGCAAATCTGAAAAATATCCGCCAGTTTTACAAAGTCTATTCGACCGATCAAATTGGCGAAACAGTGTTTAGCCAATTTGAAAATCTTCCCTCTGTAAATACCGGCAGGAAATTTTACTTGAGCTGGTCTCATTACTTAGTGCTCATGCGTATTTCCAACGAAGATGCACGCCACTTCTACGAAATTGAAGCCGTCAAAAATGATTGGAGCCTTAGCCAGTTAAAACGGCAATACGGCAGCTCCCTCTATGAGCGGCTGGCCCTCAGTACGAACAAGGAAAAAGTCTATCAGCTTGCCACCAAAGGCCAACAAGTCGAAAATCCGAAAGACGCCATCAAAGACCCCTATGTGTTAGAATTTCTCGGTCTGCCCCAGCTCCCGGAATACTCCGAGAGTGAGCTGGAAAGCCGTATCATCGACCATCTTCAGCAGTTCCTGTTGGAACTCGGCACCGGCTTTGCGTTCATGGGCCGCCAAGTCCGCTTCACGTTTGACGAGGAGCATTTCATCGTGGACCTGGTGTTTTACAACCGGCTTCTGCGCTGCTTCGTCCTCTTTGACCTGAAAATCGGCGAACTCAAGCACCAGGACATCGGGCAGATGCAGATGTACGTCCACTACTACGACCGCAAGGTCAAACTGCCAGAGGAAAACCCCACCATCGGCATCATTCTCTGCAAGGACAAAAACAACGCCGTTGTCGAAATGACCCTGCCGGAGGACAACACCCAGATCTTCGCCAGCAAGTACGAAACGGTTTTGCCCAGCAAAGAAGAACTGCAAAAGCTGCTGGAAGAACAGCTTGCCGAGGAATAAGATATTTTATAATCTATGCCTTGCAAACGATACACCTACGCTCCCCTGCTCTGGGCCATTCTTGGCTCAGAGCATTTTTATTACAAAAAACAGAAGACGCCTTGCCGGACAAGACGTCTCCAGGAACTCCTTCTACACATGGCAGATGAGCTAGTATTAGTGTATCCAGACAAAACAAAATTGTCAATGAATTAGTTAAAAAAGTACCTTCTCACTTCTCCAACTGTCCCTGTAACTCCCGAAAGCTCTCCAGCGCACTTTGCAGATTCTCGATAATATCCGCCGCCAGCTCGTCCGGTGCAGGTAGGTTATCCAGGTCAGCCAAAGATTTGTCCTTGATCCAAAAGAGGTCCAAGCTAGTCTTATCCCGCTCCAAAATCTCTTTGACCTCGAACCGGCGGAAACGTCCGTCCGGCGTCTCCTCTGACCAGGTCTCAGTCCGCTCATGCCGATTTTCTGGGTGATAGCACCGCACAAAATCCGCCAAATTCTCTTCTGTCATGGGGTGCTTTTTCAGCGTAAAATGGACGTTGGTTCGGAAGTCATAGACCCAGACTTCCTTTGTCTGCATCTCCGGGCTGGCGGGTCGTTTCTCAAAGAAAATAACATTTGCTTTGACGCCGGGTCGATAGAATATCCCTGTTGGCAGCCGAAGGATCGTGTGCAGGTCCGTTGTCTCCAGCAGCTTCTTTCGGATGATCTCACCAGCACCACCTTCAAACAGCACATTATCCGGCACCACCACCGCGGCCTGACCGGTGGCTTTCAAAATCGTGTTGATATGCTGCACAAAGTTCAGCTGCTTATTGGAGCTGGTCGTCCAGAAATCCTGCCGGTTATAGACCAGGTCCTCTTCTTCTGTTTCCCCCTCCTCATTGGTAAAGGTAAGAGAAGATTTTTTGCCAAAGGGCGGGTTGGTCAATACATAGTCCACACGATAGCCTGGGTCTGTCAGAAGCGCATCTCCCAGCGTAATCGGCAGCTCTCCATAAATGTCCCCAATGTTATGCAAACACAGATTCATCAGCGCCGTCTTATAGGTAGCTGACACGATCTCATTCCCATAGAATGTCTTACTTTTCAGGAACTCCTTCTCGTCCCGGTCCAACGCACCCTTGGCAATAAACGCCTGCGCCGCCAGGAAGAAGCCCCCGGACCCACAGCAAGGGTCTGCAATGGTCTTCATTGGCTCCGGGCGAAGACACTCCACCATCGCCTTGATCAGCGGGCGGGGCGTGAAATACTGTCCTGCGCCGCTCTTAATATCCTCTGCGTTCTTTTGCAGCAGGCCCTCATAAATCTCGCCTTTCACATCCGAAGACATGGCTACCCACGTCTCCTGGTCGATCATCTGCACCACACGATATAAGATCGCTGCGCTGCTGATCTTATTCGTTGCGCCCTTAAAAATCTTACCCAGGATACCGCCCTGATTCCCCAGCGTCTCCAGAATCTCCCGGTACTTGTCCTCCAGCTCCGCGCCTTTCAGCGTGTTCATATCCGCCCAGCTGCACCCTGCCGGGATGCCAGTCTCCCGCTTGTAAGGCGGCTTAGAATATTCATCCGACATCTTTAAGAAAATCAGATAGGTAAGCTGCTCCAGATAATCGCCATAGGAAACCCCGTCATCCCGTAACGGGTTGCATATCCCCCAAATTTTAGAAATGATTGTCGCTGTTTGTTCAGACATTTGAATTTTCTCTCCAAACATTAGTTTGATAAAACTTAGATAGATCACCAAGTCTTTTTATATATGGCTGGTAATCAATTTGTAGTTGCTCAGAAACCACCCCCACAATATACATAAAAGAGGCTGTTGCAAGCCACAACGGAAGGCCAGCCCCTCTCACACGTGGAGAGGTATCAATTCCGGAAAATGAAGAATCATCCCCTAATCGAATCGTGTTTCCAAGAGAACTTGAATGTAGCGATACACAAGCACGTTTATATGCAAAGTGAAGTTGTGCAATAAACTGTTTCAGAATTTCATCTGGAACTCCAGCATGTATGCGCTTGAAAACCTCATAAAAACTACCCTCTCCAGACCACCAATAATCTCCCTTGCCGCCTGCGCGATTGGCATTCGTTTTCAAATAATGAATTTTATCTTCAATATTTTTGGCTCTATCTGTATCTCTATGGCAAGATTCCGCTTCATATTTTAAGGCTTTCAGCCGTTGAATCTCATAATCAAGATGATAGTCTTGATTATATTTTTGAAAGTTGTCGTTACTCTTTTTTGATTCTAAGAACGCCACAATAATGAACTGTTCGTATAAATTCCTCGCCAATGAAAGTGCCCCATCTGGATAGCCGTGGGCAGATAATGTAAGGATTTCTCTAAAAGTAACAATCGACTTTCCAGCCGTTCTAAGTAATATATTCAAATAATCCTCGGCTTCTTTTACTTCTAATCTTTGAATCGCGTTTGATAATTCTTCTTCAAACTCATCAATAATTGCGTCTAATTTTTCTAACCTCCATTTAGGCACCGCCGCCGTCCGATAATAGCAAAGTGACACTTTATATTTCTCCTTCAAACGCCTGCTTCAAAATACTTTGCCGCATAGCATCGGCCCGTGCTAGCGCCTCATCTACTGTCTGCTCTATGCTATCACAAACAGACAAACGAGACTCAATCTCTTGAATAATTTGACTTTGTTCCGCAAATGAAGTAAATGGAAACCGCATAGCTCGAACACGTTCTTTATTTAATGCTTTTTGATTGTTTCCAGAACCAATACGTCTTGTATTTTCATAATTCATTTGTAAAAAGTAGTAAAGGTACTTTGGCTGGCAAGGCGTCTTAGATACTAAAATTGCCGCTGTATTTTGGTTATGTGCAGCTTCAACTTGTAAAATCGCTGCTCTCCCTCTAGTTTTCCCTTCTCCAATCATGGCAAGCATTACCGTACCAATTGGTTGAATATTAGTAGATGAACTGTATAGACCATCTTCTGTTATTTGCTCTTTGGTATGAAAAATATTATTAAAGGTGATTTCTCCACTACTGACCCAATTTACATTTCCATTCCAGTACTCAAATTTTTTGCGACTTGGGGTCGCACCTACTTCAACTTCAAACAGGTTTCCAATACGTACCTTTTTCCAAGCACTTGGCAGAAATAATTCCGCTTCATTTTCATCACCAGAAGTATCTCTAATTGCTCTGCTTTTTATTTTAATCTTTTCCAAATCCATTCTTACTATGAGAGGATAATTCTCTATATTTTGTCTCCAACGCTCTGTTAATTTTCCTTCAAACGCTTCTTTCAACACTGCCTGCCGATATACAGCCAACTGCTGCTTAATTGTTTGAAGCGTTTCTACACCCTTGTCTAGCTTGGAGAATAGTTCTTCAATGCGGGAGACAATGTTCTTTTGTTCTGAAAGCAATGGGACTACTATCTCAATCTTTCCCAGAGTCTTCGCTGAAATTTCTTTAAAAGTGGTTCCTGTTCCTTTATCCTGAATAGATTTGCTAAGATACTTGAGCTGATAATATAAAAATTCACTGTCGATTAAATCATTAGGCACAATGCTCTTAAAACCCTGATTCGTACAGAGCGGATTTTCAGCAATCGCTACATAACCAATTGGCGCACGAGATGAAAATAAGACACTTCCTTTTGGCATCAACTGAGTTGAGCAGCTATTATAGCCCATCTCTGTAATGTTGCGTTTTCCATGAGAAATGTATTTTTTCGTATATCCAGACAAATCGGCAGGTGTAATCCACGCAATATCTCCTCCAAAATTGTCCGGGGTTGATGTTTTAGGCGTAGCTCCAGATACAATTTTACCTATTTCTGCGAGTTTCATCTTTCTATAACTCATCTTCATGCACGTCCTTATTCAAAAGCATCATCATGTTCTGTATTCCATTTCTCATTTTCTGCAATACACTGCTCAATTTCCTCTCTTGATCGGTATAATGCCGGAAACAAATCATTCATTTCGTAAACACAAAATGGCATATGTATGTCTGCAACATCCTCGAAATTATAGTCCGCCAAATATGTAATGTCCACTCCCTGATGTTGAAATGTTTCTGTCGGGTTGAAATACAATATAAATCCCATCGGGTATGCTGTAATCTCACTAAGTGGAATAATCTCCAATGATGTTTTTCCTAGTACCCCAATGACTGATAAAGCATTGTACTTCAATATTGGGCTTTTTGTGAGATACATACACAATTTATATTTTGTTTTATCTAATCCAACTGCATCCTTGTCCAGTACAAACTGCCGAATCACATTGATCCGCTCATCCTCGATGTTATTGATCGAGCAAAACATTGACAACACTTGTTTGATAAATCTCAGGGGATGAATATTTTTGAGAGTATATCCTAAATACTGCTGATCCATTGATTTTAATAATGCAACATGAATCCCATTGGCTATAAGTCCATAATCGGTGCCATACCAAGTCCCAGTATTATTGTTACAGGATGGACAGAGACTATACTTCCCCATCCCTCTCTGCTGGTTCGAGTAATGTAGTCCTTCTAGATCCCAAGGCATCCGCTCTTTCTCCAATATTTCTGCACCATTGACCAATTTTGCCGGAGCTGTGTTCAAGGCCGATCTTGGCGGGATATGCTCAAATGTCAACTTTCCTTCTTTTCTGCACAATGCACATTTTCCAAAATGCTTTTCCATATCCACACATCCCCTCGGTCTTCAACTATCCTCGTCCTGCGGAGCAGTTAGGCGGAAGTCCATCTGTCTTGCATCGCTGGAAAGGAACTGATAGCTTCCATAATCAAAACACCGTTGCTCCAGTTCCACTACATCTTCCTGAGAGAAGAAATATGGCGTGTATTCCCCTGTCGGTGACACCACCGCTGAAATAATCCAATCTACGTTCTTTCTTTGTTCAAAGAACGCTAGAAATTCCTTGGAATACCCCAAACAGACAGGCCGTGTGTGCATACCATCATGGGTCAACGTCCCAAGAGGAGAAGACTCATCCATGAGGAAACAGACGGTAAACTCACTTGTGACATCCGCCACACCTTCTTCTATTAGCTTTTGTTTATAGTCTTCAATATGGCGATAGTGCTTATCGAATCTGGCCTTACTATTCGCAAGAAAATCCTTGTACGAATTTATGAGGCCAAGATTTTGGTTGTGACAACCACATAACTTTCCGCTTAATTCATCTTTTTCTGCACGTTCCATTAGCACTTCTTTTTCCCGTAACTTACTGCTACCGTGACGATGGGTTGCGTAGCCATCAATAGAAAAGTGTTCTATAATCAACACTTCATTTCCTACCCGGACATACGCATCTGGTCCCTCAAAGGATGTTAGCTTTCCATTTTGCAAAAACCAAATCAGCTTCTCATCTACATTGCTGCTGCCAAGGATCACGATCTCTGCATTTTCGTAGATTCCATATTTGGCAAATGTCTCTTTTACTTCTTCTCTGCTCAAAGTAAACCAACCTCCTTACGCCACTAGCTCCCTATTCATTTCCTGTAAAACTTCCTCATACTGCTCCCCAAACACCTGGTAAAACCCCAGCAGGCCCCCCTTGCGGTCAAAGGGCGTCAGGTCCAGGTCCTCTGGTAAGATGCTGAGAGAGGCGGTGATATGATCTTTGATGAGCCGGAGCCACTCCATCTGCTCTTCGGTAAACTGGATGTGACCGGCATTTCTTCGGAAGGTCCACTGCTGGAAGTTATAGTTGACTCGATCTGCAAAGGGAGCCAACTCACTGGTACTGCCTAGTTCAAACCGGATGATCGAAATGAGGTCCGTCAGCTGTGCCATGGTGCCGCGCTTGACTTTCTCCGGCTGCTTGATGGCGTAGCAATCCCACAGCCGCTCGACAGTGATTCCCTGCGCTTTCAGCTTTTCATAGAGGGCTTTCAGCTGCTCGATCATCATGGGGCGGTCTTTGTAGGCTTCGTTGTAAATGATCCGAAGGGCTATGATCTCGTCTCGGTTTTCCTGGAGAAAGGTGCGGAAGGTCGTAAGCACTCGGTCCGCTGTCTCTTCCTGTTGGCTATCAAAGCCTGCATAGAGAACGGTATCTATGTTTACGTTGTCAATGATCTGGTCGTGGCTGCGGCGCACGTTTTCGATATAGTCCCGGATGTCTGGATCATGGAAGGGGGCCACTGCGGTTTTTATCATGGCTTGCTGGGCCTGGTTTTTCTGCGTCTCTGTGGGCTGTGCAGTGCCAGTATCCTGCTGGGCCTGGGAAAGAATACGGTCTTCGTCAAAGGCTTCCAGCAGTCTCTCTGCTACCTGACCAGCCGATGCACCAACGTACTCTGTAAACTGGGTGCGTTCTGCCTGGCTCATTTGACTGTTCAGGCGAATGACACGGTTGGCCAAAGAGGTCAGCGTATCTGCATCCTTCGCGCCAAGGGCTACGTTCATCATCAGCTCTTTCATGCTCACGCTAGGCTTGCGCTCCAGAGGGCGCGTATCAGACTTTCTGGATTTTGTGACGCCGACTGCATCCACGATCACAAAGTGGTCTTTGTTTTCCGTGGCAGAGGGCGTTACCTTTTGCAGGTCATCTTTGCTCAGCACCCGCGTACCGCGCCCCTTCATTTGCTCAAAGTAATTCTTGCTGCGTACATCCCGCATAAAGACCAGGCACTCAATGGGTTTCACATCGGTACCCGTGGCGATCATATCCACGGTAACGGCAATGCGCGGGTTATAATCGTTCCGAAACGCACTGAGAAGCTCCTCCGGTTTGTCCGCAGAATAGGTGATTTTCTGGCAGAACGCATTGCCCTCCCCAAACTCTTCCCGGACGATCTGAACAATGTCATCTGCGTGACTATCCGTTTTGGCAAAGATCAAGGTCTTGGGAACCTCTTTCCGCCGCGGGAATAACGTGGTAAAAAGATTTTCTTTGAATGTTCGGATGACCGTGCGAATCTGGCTGGGATTGACAATATCCCGGTCGAGACGTGTAGGGCGGTAATCTATGTCCTCGTCCATCTGCACCCAGCGCTTTTCTCTGGAGAGACGGTCCCGGTGCTCGATGAGCTGCTTCATCAGATGCGCCCCGTTTTTTCCCACTTGCGTCTCAATAAGAAAAATATCCTCTCCCACGTTGACCCCATCAATGATCGCCTGCTCTCGCGGATACTCACTGACGATATTGGCGTCAAAGAATCCAAAGGTGCGGTTATCCGGCGTTGCCGTCAGGCCAATAATAAAGGCATCAAAATAGGTCAGTACTTGACTCCAGACATTGTAGATCGAACGGTGGCACTCATCCACGATGATACAATCAAAAAATTCAGGAGGATATTTGGGGTTATAGACCACTTCTTTCTGCGCCTTGGTTTCTGCTGTGACAAATTCAGCAAAGGAAACCTCTTCCGCAGCTTCGTCTAGCTCTTCCCCCTTCAAAATCGAATACATCCGCTGGATCGTAGAGATACAGATTTGAATATCTCCCGGAATATAGGAGCTTTTCAGTCTGCGAACCCCATACAACTGGGAGAAGGAACGCGGATCATCATTCGGCGTGTACGCCAGAAACTCACGCTCTGCTTGTTCGCCCAAGCCCCTGGTATCAACGAGAAAGAGGATACGATTCATCTTTCCATATTTCAACAAGCGGTAGGCCGCCGTAATCGCTGTAAACGTTTTCCCTGCTCCTGTTGCCATCTGAATCAGGGCTTTGGGGCGATTTTCGGCAAAGGATTTGTCCAGGTTTTGGATCGCGTTGACCTGGCAGCGTCGGAAGCCTGTCTCATCCAGTGGTGGGAAGTGCTTCATATTGTTGCGAATGGTATCCGACTGACGCAGGAGCGCCCGAAGTGTCTCTGGCCGGTGAAACGAAAATACAGTACGGGAGCGATATTTGATGTCTTGATAGTCTGTAAAGCGGATCAGCTTATTGGTCGCCTCATAAGTAAAGCGGATCGCATACTCTGTCTTCACCCACTTGAAGGTGCTGGCCGCATAGCGCCCAGATTGTACCTCTGTGACGGTCAAGTTCTGGCCCTGCTCTTCCCGCTTCGCTTCTACCACGCCTACCGGCGTCCCTTCCACAAAAAGAGCATAGTCTACCTCACCCGTACTGGTCGGAAACTCTCGAACCGCAACACCAAGACCGGCAAGTAAATTCAGGCGCTTACGGTCCTGGATGATCCAACCTGCTTGGGTCAGTTTTCGGTCGATCTCCAATCTGGCTTTCTCTTCCGGTCCCATGGTACTGCACCTTCTTTTCTTTCATGGTCTGTAAATCATCCAGCACTTTCCAACTTAATTTATATCATATCAAAAAGAGAAAACATTTGCAAGAAAATACCCTTAATAGCAACCTTTTTGCGAAATTATTGACGGAAAACGCAAAAAATGGTATACTATATCAGTCCTCCTATCCTCACCAGAATTGTTAGAAGAAATTGTACGTAGGGTCAATACAGAAGTATTGATCAGGCACAGAAAAAAGTGGTTGCTGTACGCTTTTTTGCATCACTGTGCTCAAAAGAACACTAAATGCCAAAAGATTATCAATGAATAATCAGTAAAACGAGAAAGTGATTATAGATAGGCCCTTGTCAGAGGTGGATCTTTTTACGTATCCACATGTCCATGTCTGACATTTTAATAAGGAGGTGGTCGTTATGGGTAAAATGAATTTTTTAAGCCATAACATCCAACGCAATGTTAAGCGCACCACCTCTGGCAAAGGACCTATCTAAAAACACATGGTTTCGTGGTAATTTTTGGAGCATAATACTCCTAAAATTCCCCGAAATCACAAAAAAACATTACCTGACTTGATCAATTATTATTTAGCTGATGCCGGTCTGACACAGTCGAAATTAGCTAAACAAATTGATAAATCAAAGTCAACGGTATCTAGGATGGCAAGCTTTTCTCTTTATGAGGAACAGTCCCACCATCCGAAAGCACCGACATTAATTAAAACATGTTTAGCTCTAAAGCTAGATTTAGCAGATTTAGGTTTACTTGTCTGTGCTGCATATTCTGATGGTGACATTTTATATGACGCCTTTATGCAACATTCTGATCCAGACGATGTCAATGTTGCATTACACGACAAAGGTCGTGACCCGTTATGACCCTTTGATCGTTATAAGCAAATAACTAGACCGATACCCTATACAGCACGTGGGTGTCGGTCTTTTTTTGTGCCAAAAATAAGAAAGTGTTGCACTGTGTGCAACCAAATTCAACTTTTATTGTGCTATGATGCAATCACACAGGAGCCTGTTACCCGCACCCGGTCAACACTTTGGCCAAGTACCTTGGCCGGGGCAATCAATACAAAGGAACGTGATAATTATGAAAATCACCGACGCAAAGATCGATCCGGCCACCTTCGGCAACAAGATGTGGTTGGTCGATGTCAAACCGGCCTACGCCTACGAAAACAACCACCGCACGGATACCGTCATCGGGTATCGCTACATCGTAGCCCTGCCGGAACGTGGTTTGGACAAGGTCAGCATCCGCATCGACGGTGCCAAGCGTATGGACGCGCCCAACGGCTTCGTTGATGTTAAGTTTGAAAACCTGGAGGTTTTCATCTACTGGTCCCGCGGTGAGTACCAGCTGGGTGCCCGCGCCACCAACATCCACCCCGTGGTGGCAAACACTAAGCCCTAACCTGTTAGGGCTGGGCTGGCGATGACGATGGGAAGGGCGGGTCCCTTAGGACCCACCCCCCAGCGGTGGAGCTAGGCCAGTCCTCGCACAGTAGGGGGTAGTATTACCCCCTACTGTGTAGCATGTAGCACGTAGCAACATACAAATACACCTATCACAGGAGGCTAATCATAGGCAAGAACACACAGGGCCGTAAATGGGCCTTAGTCATTAACAACCCACAGGAGGCAGGATTAGATCACAAGGCTATCGTTGACCTTCTGAAACTCTTCTCCCCTGCCTATTACTGCCTGTGCGATGAGATCGCAACAACGGGGACCTATCACACGCACGTCTTCTTTTATGCTCCGTCTCCGGTACGTTTTGGGACTATTAAGGGTAGATTTTCTACTGCTCACATTGAGAAAGCGTATGGTTCGGTTCAGGTAAACCGTGACTATTTGCGTAAGGAAGGCCGTTGGACTGATTCTGAAAAGGCAGAGACTTCCGTCCCCGATACCTTCGAGGAATGGGGGGAGATTCCTTCGGCGAATTCTGAAAAAAATCCCGAAATGTCCCATTTGATCGACAGCATCCAAGCTGGCATGACCACAGCGGAAATCATTCGCGAAAATCCCAACATGGCCTTTAAGGTTCACGAAATCGATGACCTTAGGCAAGTTCTCTTGGCTGAAAAATACACGCCTAAATTCCGGCAAGTAGAGGTGTCCTACTTATATGGTGCCAGTGGCACCGGCAAAACGCGCGGTATCTTCGACAAGCACCCCGCTGAGGATATTTGCCGGATTACAAACTACCGGGCCACCAAGGGGATCTCTTTTGATTCCTACCATGGGCAAAAAGTTCTTGTCTTCGAGGAATTTGATTCCCAAATTCAAATCGAAGAGATGTTGAACTACCTGGACGTCTACCCCCTGCACCTACCCGCACGGTACAGCGACCGGATGGCTTGCTATACGACCGTCTACATCACCTCCAATTTGCCGTTGGAGGAGCAGTATCGTTCGGCTCAGGAATACAAGCCAGAGACCTGGCGGGCCTTTCTCCGGCGGATTCATCACGTGATCGAGTATCTGCCGGATGGTTCCACCATTGTCCACAAGGAGGTCCAGAATCCCTATGGCTCAGAAACCTGAACACGAAGGGATCAGCAACCACACCACCCGCCGCCATCTATTGCTGCGCTTTCGCGCAGGTCTTGGGGTCCTGCAACAGGACCCCAAGGCGCGGCGGATTCTGGTCGGATTCCTTCTCATTGACTTGCTCCTCTTTGCCTTTCGCAAGCTTCTTTTTGGCTTCGATAGCATGGGAGACTTCGCGGGGCCGGTAGATGGCCTGCTCCGCCTAACTTTCTTCGCCTTGACCGTCTTAGGTATCCTGGGTATCATTCTCTACCTGGGCACCCCAAGCGGCAGTCTCGCCTCTCGCGAAGCCATGCGGAAGATCGGCCTGGTCAACCACGCCGGGGAAGTTCCTCTTCTTGTTGCCAAAGAACAGGACAAACTCAACCCCCGCCTGACGATCTGGACCTTCGACCCGTGCGGCATCCCGCTTGGAGAGTGGGAAGACCATCAGGAAAATATCGAGGCTGGTCTAAACGTCACCATTGCAAAAATGGCCTGGGCCTCTGGCCGGGAATTGATTCAGGTCTATGCGGTCCCTGCTATGAGCGACTTGCCCAGCAAACTGCAATGGAGCAACGACTACCTCTCCCCTACCAGCTTCGTCCTGGTCCTGGGGCAAGGTCTGGCCGGACCGGTCACCGTAGACCTGACCAAAATCCCTCATGTACTGCTCGGCGGCTCTACAGGGTCGGGCAAGAGCGTCCTGCTCAAGCTCCTGCTGATGCAGGCTTTACACAAAGGAGCCTCTGTCTTTATTTCTGACTTCAAGGGCGGCGTAGACTTTCCCCATATTTGGCATGAGAGATGCCGGATGTGCTTTGAGGAGCACGATCTCCTGGCAATTCTGTCCCGGCTCGTCGATGAACTGGAAGGGCGTAAAGAGTTATTCCATAACATGGAGTGCCCTAACCTGGACACCTATAACTCGCGCGTCGATCCGATGCTTCACCTGGGTCGATTCATCTTCGCATGTGACGAGATCGCCGAAGTGCTGGACAAGACCGGTTTGAACAAGGAGCAAAAAGAGCTGCTCGGTCAAATCGAAAGTAAGCTATCCACCATTGCCCGTCAGGGCCGGGCCTTTGGCATCCACCTGATCTTAGCCACCCAGCGCCCGGACGCTAACATCTTGCCCGGACAGATCAAGAACAACATCGACTGCCGGGTCTGTGGCCGCGCCGACAATGTCCTGTCGCAGATCATCCTGGACTGTGCCGATGCTGCCGACCGCGTCCCCAAGGATATTCCAGGCCGCTTTCTCACGTCCGACGGCACCCTGTTTCAAGCCTATTGGTTTGATGACAGCAAAGTATGAATAAGCTCGCCCCGACCTGGGAAATCTTACTATACCACCAAATACTAGGAGGTGTCTTTCCGTTGGCTCTCACCGCATGGGAGGGACAGGAGCGCCTGGAACAACGGCTGCTCATGACCCAGTTACTCAAACTCAACCAATATGCGCTAGAACATGAGCTGATTACAACTGAGATTTATAGAAAAATGGAACAAAGTATCATCGAAAAATATGGAACAACATAAAAACAGCGTATACGGCTGAACAAAACGGGCTGGAGAACTTCTCCGGCCCGTTTTCTCTCAATATAGAATTATTTCATGCCGACTAACTGGTATAAGCTACGGATGGCGTCCATCACGGTTTTCCAGGAAAGGTCAGCCGCATAGGAAAATTTCTTCCGGTACGCCGCCCAGAGCTTTTCCATCGCTGGACTGGCTTCGATCTCATCACAAACGGCCTGTGCATCTGCCAAATACTTTTCTGCCCCACGCTTTTTCGCTGTTGCAAGAAGGGCAGCTTCTAAATCGGACACAACGATGTTTTGACCGTAGAGCTGGCCCAGAATATGCAGATCATAAAAATCTCTCATCCGTGTGTTGGTCGTGGCGCGGGAAATCACTGTCTCCAGCTTCTCCGCTAAAACTGTTTCCAAATTATAGGCCCACAGCTCGATTGTGCGGTCCTCCAGCATCAGCTTGAAGCGATACTTCACCTCTCGCGGTGTGATCACATCACCGGTGGAAATATCCAGTTTAAGTGGGGTAATAACATGGTCAAACTCCGTCTCCATGCTGACCCGGATGCCGGGATACTCCGCCTCATCCATGATCTCAGAAATGCGCTTGATCCGAAATTTTACGCCGTCGTCCAGCGGCACGGAAAGGATCTCGGTTATCATCCTCTCTACGTCCTCCGGGCTGACCGTTGCGCCTTTTACCGTGGTGTCCAAATCCATGGTGGAGCGGGCGTCTAAGCCGACCAAAGCGGCCACCAGCATCCCGCCTTTCAAAATGAATTTGTCCCGGTACTCAGAAAGAGAGATGCGTTCCAGGAACCGCTCCATCATATAGTTCCGCATCAAAAGCTGTGCGTCTGCGGCTTTCTCCTTGGAAAGATTGCGGATGAGGTCTTTGAGCTGCCGCGCTGTTTTTATCATAGAAGTACCTCCAAATACTGCCGAAGCATTTTTTCCACTCGGAAGAGCTGCGCATAGTGCATCAGCTTCCGTAAGTCTTTTTCCCGTCTGGCTGCGTACTGCTTGAGGGCACCTTGAAAGGTCTGCATCTCAATCCCGCTTCGGCTGCGGACGATGTCACAAATGGTCCGTTCAGCATCGTAGACAGGGACGGGGTTGCCGAAAGGCGTCTTCATGGTGATCAGGCCCACGTCATGCAGTTCTTTCTTGATGGTATAGACTTTGATCCCGTCGGCTTTCAGGTTGGTGGGATTGTAGCCGGTTTTTACCGTGATGGAATACTGCTCCGGCTCCCGATCCGTCAGGTCATGGAAAAGCAACGCGCTCTCATGGGAAAAAACCGCCTGGGCACAACGGAGGTGAAGCAGGTACATGGCATCCGTCCAGGCATCGGGGGAGAGATAAACCCCGTGGGCAGCTTGTTTCAGGCCGCGCTGTCTGGCATAGGAATAGAACATGGGCTTGGTCATGCCAAGCTGCAACACCTGACTTGTTTTCAGGATACCATTGTTTCGCTCAAACAGAGCGTCTAACTGCTGAAAGGTCGTCATGCTTTCACTCCTTTCCTGCTAATATTATATATAAAATTAGCAGGAAAGTAAACTCCTGTTTGAAAATTGGAGAGATTCTCCGCGCTCTTTCTCTTTACATTTTCCAAGGTTTCGAGTATACTGAACGCGAAAAACATGATATAACTTCCTAAAAGGAGACTGCTATGACGATCTATGAACTGCAAGATTTGCTGGAGCAAAACGACATTGCAGACCTGCCTCTGCGCTGCTCTACCTACTCCCGTGTGAGTACCGAAAAGGAAACCCAGGCGGCTTCTCTGCATAACATGACAGATGACTTCCGGGACTACATCGAAGATCATCCCAACTGGACCTTCGTCAAGGCCTTCATCGACGATGGCAAGAGCGGCTTGACCACCAAAAAGAGAAAAGATTTCCTGAATATGTTGGCCGCTGGTGCAGCAGGCGAGTACGATCTGTTGGTCACTGGCGAAATCTCCCGTTTTGGCCGAAACACCATGGAAGGTCTGCAAAACATCCAGTACCTGAAAGAAAAGGGGATCCCCGTGATCTTCCTCTACGATGATCTGAACACCTACGACACAGACTGTGACATTCAGATTCAGCAAAAGCTGGTGGACGCCGAAAACGAAAGCCGAAAGATCAGCAAACGTGTCAAGCGTGGGCATCAAAAGAGCATCAAAAAAGGTCATGTTCTAGGCTCTCGGATGTGGGGCTACAAAAAGATCAACTGTAAACTGGTCATCGACGAAGAAACTGCCCCCATGGTCCGCAAAATCTTTGAGCTTTACGCGACCAATCAATACTCTATGAAAGAGATCGAAGAGATCATCTATCAGGACGGCTACCGGAACACCAGAGGCAACCGCTTGTCTCACACCACCATGTCTAATATCATCACCAACCCCAAGTACAAAGGCTACTTTGTCGGCGGGAAGGTCAAAGTCGTGGATATTTTCAATAAGCGGCAGAAGTTTCTCCCCGAAGAGAAATGGGTCATGTATAAAGACGAATCCGGTGAAACCATCCCCCCGCTGGTCAGCGAAGAGCTGTGGCAAAAGGCCAACGAGGTCTTTCAGCGCCGGAGTATCGACGTCAAGGGCCGGAGAAACTGTTCCACCCACAAAAACGTCTACACCGGCAAGCTCTTTTGCACAGAGGATGGTGCCCCGTACTACTGCAAGGATGTCCACTACAAAGGGACCTCAGTCAGTAAATGGGTATGCAGCCATAAGATCAACCACGGGGCCGCTTCCTGCCGCTCTGTCGCCCTCTATGAAAGCGAGCTGAATCCTATCATCCTAGACGCCTTTCGGGAGTTCTCGCAAAGCGCAGACACGATTCTGGACGCTTACTTGCAGCAGTACCGCCAGGTCATGGCGGACTCCGCGCATTATATCTCCGAACGAGGTCGAATCTCCTCAGAGATCCTTGCCGTGGAAAAACGGCAAGATGAGCTGCTGGACATGAAGCTCTCCGGTCTGCTCACCACCGATGAGTTTAAGCGGATGATGGACAAGACCAGAGCGCAGAAAGCCGAGCTGGAAGATGCCCTGGAGGACCTCTCCAACTGGGAGGAAATCTCTGAGCATTTGGAGGGCCAAATGGAGCGCCTAAAGAAGACATTGGCCTTCGGCGTGGAGAAGCTGGAAGACGGTCTCATCACCCGCGACTTCGTGGATAATTTCATCCAGCGGATCGACGTTACCCCCTTGGACGATGGTCATATCAAGCTGGACATCCAGCTTTTAACAGACAAAGTGATCCATCGTGAGTTTGAAAAAATAAAGGATCGTACTGGTCAAACGAGTAAGAAGATGATCCAGTCCTACGAGCAGGGCATGAGCAACGAGTGATTTGATCCTCCGCTCCCCTAGTCTCCCCTGATCCTACGCAAAAAGCAAGCGCACCAGGTCCAAAACGATCTGGTGCGCTTGTTTTCTGCGCGTTATTCCGCCGCCTTCAACAGCTGCTTTGTATAAGGATGCTCCGGATGATCAAACAGGTCATCCACGGTGTTTTCCTCGACGATCTGGCCCTTCTGCATCACGATGACCCGGTCACAGCACTGGTAGATGACGTTGAGATCGTGAGAGATGAAGAGATAGCTCAGGTCATACTCCCGGCGCAGGCGCATGAGCAGGTCGAGAATCTGGTCTTGAATGGTCACGTCCAAGGCGGACACGGCCTCATCCAGAATGACCAGTTTCGGGCGGACGATCATGGCCGCGGCGATGGAGACGCGCTGGCGCTGCCCGCCGGAGAGCTGGCCGGGCTTGCGGTCGTGAAACTCCAGTCCGAGGCCTACGGCTTCCAGCATCTCTTCCGCCCGTTTCCGGCGTTCCGCCGGGGGGTGCTTGCCGTAGATGCGCAGGGGCTCCTCGACGATGCGGCGGATGGTGAAGGCCGGGTTCAGGGAGGAATAGGGGTCCTGAAAGACCATCTGGGGCCGCTGGGAGTGGTGGATGATCTGGCCCTGGTACTCGGTCATGCCCAGGATGGACTTGGCCAGGGTGGACTTGCCGCTGCCGGACTCCCCCACCAGGCCCAGGACTTCGCCCCGGCCGATGGTGACGTTGACATTCCGCAGGACCTGGATGATGCGGCCCTTGGAAAAGGCCCCGCCGCCCTGCCGGTAAAAGCTGTTGAGGTTTTTGATCTCTAAGATGGGTTCTTGCTGGTTCGGTTCCATCGAATCACCCCCGTTTGCGTCTGGTGGGAATGGCCGCGATGAGGCCCTTGGTGTAGTCTGCCTGGGGGTGGTAGAAGACTTGGTCCACCGGCCCCTCTTCCAGCAGCTCACCCTGGCACATCACCGCCACGCGGGTGCAGAGCTTCCGCACCACATGGAGGTTGTGGGAGATAAACAGGATGCCGGTCCCCTTCTCCCGGTTGATCTTTTTCAGCAGGTTCAAAATGCCCTCTTGAATGGTCACATCCAGCGCCGTGGTCGGCTCATCGCAGATGAGCAGCTTCGGCTCGGAGATGATGGCCGCCGCGACCATGGCCCGCTGGAGCATCCCGCCGGAGAGCTCGTGGGGGTACTTGCGGTACACCGTCTCCGGGTCGGGCAGCTCGGCGTCGGCCATGGCTTGCAACGCCCTGGCCCGGCGCTCTTCGGGGCCTAAGTCCGTGTGGACGAGCAGGGCTTCCTCGACCTGAGGCCCGATGCGCATGACGGGGTCCATAGACGTCATAGGCTCCTGGAAGACCACGGCGATGTCTTTCCCACGCATGGATCGGACCGTCTCGCGGGAGGCCCGGAGCAGGTCTAAGCCCTCAAAAAAGATATGCCCGCTCAGCTCGACCTTGGCGTTGCTGAGCAGCCCCGCCAGGGCCATGGCGGTGACGGTCTTGCCGCTGCCGGACTCCCCCACCAGGCCGAGGATCTCCCCGGCGTTCATGTGCAGGGAGATGCCCTTCACGGCTTCCTTCCCCGCCGGAGCGCTGCGGAAGCGCACATGGAGGTCCTGGATGTCTAACATAAGCGCCCTCCTCTCAGGCGGCGAAGTTTACAAGGCCTTCTCCTGCGGAGAAAGCGTTAGGCTCGTCTGCGCTGCTGCAAGCCCTCGGTGAGCAAGCTCAGGCCCAGGATCATCAAAACGATGGCCAGGCCCACGAACAGAGCATACCAGGGTGCACGGCCCAGATAGGTCTGGGCTTCCGAGAGCATCCGCCCCAGCGATGCATCCGGCGGCTGAACGCCGACGCCCAGATAGCTCATGCTGGCCTCCGCCAGAACGGCGTTGTTAAAGCCAATGGCGACGATGGGCAGCAGGACTTGAACGGTGTTGGGCAGGATATGCCGGAAGATGATCCGCAGGTGACTGGCCCCCATGAGGCGGGCGGAGGCGACGTAATTCAGCGTCCGCTCCTTGGCCACCTCGCCCCGGACCACGCGGGCAAACGAGGGGATGAACAAAATCCCTAAGATCAGAATGATCTGATACTTTCCCTGCCCGATGATGGTCACAAGGACCAGGGCGAGCAGGATGCTGGGAAACGCGGTGATGGCATCGCACACCCGCATCAGGATCAGGTCCGCCACGCCGCCGAAGTAGCCGGTGAGACAGCCGATGATGGTGCCGATGACGCCGCCGATGAGCACCACACACAGGGCAATGAGGAAGGTGCTTCCCGCCCCCTCCATGATCCGGGAGAGCAGGTCCCGGCCAAAGTTGTCGGTCCCCAGGGGGTGGGCCAGGCAGGGGGCCAGGAACTTCTTGCCGCCCGCCATTTCTGTCGTCCCGTAGGGGGTCCAGACGTAGCCGACCAAGATGAGCGCGGCCATGATGCCGGAGATGATGCCGCCGGCGATGAGAAAATGGTTTTTGCCTTCTCTGGGCTGGGCAAGCGTTTTTTTATGGCTGGACCAGCGCTCTTTTGCTAGAAGCACGTTCCTTCCCTCCCCTCTGTGTGGTGATAGGGGTATAACCCCTCAGTCAGCTTCGCTGACAGCTATTTAATGAAATTTTGTTTAACCGAACAGTCCCCCGGACTGTTCGACCCTTTCAGGGGAGCCAATTATTGGATCCGAATTCTGGGGTCCATATACTGATACAGCACGTCCGCGATGAAGTTCACGACCACGACCCAAGCCGCCAGCAGCACGACCACCGCCTGCGCCACCGGGAAATCCCGGCTGCCGATCGACGCCAAGAGCAGGCGGCCCACGCCGGGCACGGTGAAGACCTGCTCGACGACGATGCTTCCCGCGACCAGTTCCGCCGCCGTCACGGCCAGGAAGGCGATGACGGGGATGATGGCGTTGCGCAGGGCGTGGTGCTTCAGGGCGTCGGCACGGGTGCGGCCCCGGCTGAACGCCGTGCGAATATAATCTTTGTTCATCTCGTCCAGGATAGACGAGCGAAGCATCTTCACCGTCATGGCAATGCGGGACAGGGCAACGGCCAGAGCCGGGAAGAGCATGTACAGGAAGAACTTTCCGGGGCTGTCGTGGAAGGTCACAAAGTTTCCCGGCACGAAGACCCGCAGGGTGATGCCGAAGAGGAAACAGAGCAGGATGCCCACAAAGACCGGGGGGATGGACATGCAGATCTGGTTGAATACTGTGATGAATTTATCCAGCCAGCTCCCCTCCCGCTTCGCCGCCAAGATACCCAGCGGGAACGAGGCGGCCACGGTGATGCCGAAGGCCATGAGGACCAGCGCCGCCGTAGCCGGCAGCTTTTCCATCACCATGTCTTTCACGGGCATGTTATAGCTATACGACGTGCCCCAGTCCCCCCGGACGAAGTCGGAGACCCAGCGGCCATACCGAATCAAAACCGGGTCATCTAACCCCAGCTCGGCCTCCAGCTCTGCCACCGCTTCCGGGGTGGCGTTGGTGCCCAGCATGGTGCTGGCCGGAGAGCCGGGGATGACCTGAAAGGCCAGGAAGGCGAGAAGGGAAACGATGAACAATGTAATAATGAGAGAGGTTAGCTTTCGCAGAATATATTTCATCTTCCCGCCCTCCTTTCCGTTTCAGGCAAACTGGTTCAAATTAAAAATTACTGGACATAGTGAACGGTGGACAGATCCATCACATACAGGGGATAGAACTGGTAGCCGTCCAGGTTGTTCTTGAGGAGCACGAAGTCCGCCAGGTCCTGGATGTACACGTTGGCAGCCGTCTCGGACAGCATGGCGGCAGCCTGCTTGTACAGCTCGGTCTGCTTTGCGTCGTCGGTGGACGCGTTGGCCTCCTGCATGACCTTGTCGTACTCAGGGTTATTGTAGTTGATCATGTTCTTGTCGTTGTCGCTCATCCAGCGGTTGAGCAGAGCGCCCGCGCTGAGGGTGGCGGCATCGAAGCCGATGACCGTGCTCTCAAAGTTGCGGTTGGTGTAGGTGTCGGAGACCCAGGTCTCCCACTCCACGGGCTTGATGGTGGCGGTGATGCCGACCTTGGCCAGCTGCTCCACCAGCACCTGGGCCACGTTCATGTGGGGGGTGTAGTTGGAGGGCACGGTGATGCTCATGGAGAACCCGTCAGCATACCCGGCGTCAGCCAGCAGCTGCTTGGCCTTGTCCACATCGTAGGGATAGGCGTCGGCCAGGCTTGCGTCAAAGTACTTGGTAAACGCGGGATAGATGGAGGTGCCGATCTTGGTGCCGTGGCCCTCGCTGGTCAGGTCGAGGATCTCGTCCACGTTCACGGCATAGCACATGGCCTGGCGGACCTTCTCGTTGTTGAAGGGCTTCACGTCGTTGTTCAGGTAGAGGGCCTGGACCAGGTTCATGGTGCCCTCCAGGGTCTTGTAGGTGCCGGTGCCGATGGTGTCCACCTGGTCGATGGTCAGGTGCACGGCCATGTCCACAGAGCCTGCGCTCAGGGCAGACATGAGGGCGTTGGCGTCCTCATAGATCTTGAAGGTGACCTTGTCCAGGGAAGCGCCCTCGCCCCAGTAGTCGGCGAACTTCTCCACGATCAGGTTCTCCTGGACGGAGCGGGAGACGAACTTGAAGGGGCCGGTGCCCACGGGGGCGGTGGCCTCGTCGGTGTAGTCCGCCGGGACGATATACACCATGCCCACATAGGACAGGAAGTCGGGGTTGGCTTCCTTCAGGGTGACGGTCACGGTGTTGCCGTCCGCCGTAATATCTTTCACAGAAGAAAGCGCCTCGGCCAGGGCAGTGTCTACCGTGGTCTCGGCGCAGGTTTTGAAGGAATAGATCACATCATCGGTGGTGACGGCTGCGCCGTTGTGGAACAGCACGCCCTCCCGCAGGGGGAAGGTATAGGTCAGGCCATCCTCCGACACGGTGCTGTCGGAAGCCACAGCGGGCACATACTCGCCGCTGGCGTTGGGCTTGACCAGGCCTTCATAGATGTTAAATAAGACCTCTCTGGTTCCTGCTGCCGTCATCTGATACGGGTCAAGACTGTCTCCCAGGTCTTGTGCAATGCCGACGACCATTTCACCGCCATCGACCACTGCTCCGGAAGAGCTGGTTCCGTCGCTGCCGACCCCGCCCGCCTCTTCTTGCTTCGTGTCTCCGCAGGCGCAGAGTACAGTTGCCAAGAGCAGGACCGACAGGAAAAGTGCGAAAATACGTTTTTTCATTTCAACTTCTCCTTCCGCCGCATATACCGCGGCGTTACAACAAAAATAGCGTCCCCCATTATTAAATTGTCGGTTGCAGTGTACCACTCTTTGCCCCAAATTACAAGAAAAACTTCCTTCCGGGCGACATTTTCTCCCTTTTTCCCGGAAAAGGGAAACCCACGCCGGAAATCTTTGTTTCCGGCGCGGGCAGTTGCTTTTTGCTTACTGAATGCTCAGCGCAGCGCGTCCTTCATGGTCTTCACGTACTTTCCCACTTCTTCCGGGGCATCCTTGCCATACTGGGCCACGAGCTTCACGATGGCCGAGCCGACGATGGCCCCGTCGGAGAGGGTCGCCATGGCGCGGGCCTGCTCCGGGGTGGAGATGCCGAAGCCGATGGCGCAGGGCAGGTCCGTGTTTTCCCGGACGACCTTCACGATAGAGGCCAGGTCCGTCTTGATCTCGCTCCGGGTGCCGGTGACGCCCAGGCTGGAGACCAAGTACAAGAAGCCCTCCGCTTCCTTGGCGATCATCGCGATGCGGTTTTCCGAGGTGGGCGCGATCATGGAGATGAGATCCACCCCATACTGACGGCACAGGGGCAGAAACTCGTCCTTTTCCTCATAGGGCAGGTCGGGCAGGATGAGGCCGTCGATGCCGATCTCCTGGCAAGTCGCAATAAATTTCTCCGCACCGTAGGAAAAGAGGACGTTGGCATAGGTCATAAAGACCAGCGGGATGGTCACGTCCTTCCGCAGGTCCCGGACCAGGTCAAAGACCTTATCCGTGGTGGTCCCGGCGGTCAGCGCCCGGAGATTCGCCGCCTGGATCACGGGGCCTTCGGCGGTGGGGTCAGAAAACGGGATCCCCAGCTCGATGAGGTCGGCCCCGTTGGCGGCGGCGGCGCGGACGGCGGCGGCGGTCGTTTCCAGGTCCGGGTCCCCGCAGGTCAGGAAGGGGATGAACGCCTTGCCGTTTTCAAATGCTTTGTTGAGCTTACTCATGCAGATCCTCCCCCTTGTAGCGGGCGATGGCGGCGCAGTCCTTGTCCCCCCGGCCCGAAATGGTGATGACGATGCTCTGGTCCTTGCCCATGGTGGGGGCCAGTTTTCTGGCGTGGGCCACGGCGTGGGCGGACTCGATGGCGGGAATGATGCCCTCGGTGCGGGCCAGGTATTCAAAGGCCTCCACGGCCTCGTCGTCGGTGACGGGGACGTACTGGGCCCGGCCGATGTCATACAGGTGGGCGTGCTCCGGGCCGATGCCGGGGTAGTCTAACCCGGCGGAGATGGAGTAGACCGGGGCGATCTGGCCGTATTCATCCTGGCAGAAGTAGGACTTCATGCCGTGGAAGATGCCCAGGCGTCCGGTGGCGATGGTGGCGGCGGTCTCCGCCGTGTTCACGCCCCGCCCGGCGGCCTCACAGCCGATGAGGGCCACCCCCGGCTCGTCGATGAAGTGGTAGAAGCTGCCGATGGCGTTGGAGCCGCCGCCCACGCAGGCCAGCACGGCGTCGGGCAGCTTGCCCTCTTTTTCCAGCATCTGCTGCTTGATCTCGCGGGAGATGACCGCCTGGAAATCCCGGACGATGGTCGGGAAGGGGTGGGGGCCCATCACAGAGCCGAGGCAGTAGTGGGTGTCCGCAATGCGGCTGGTCCACTCCCGCATGGCCTCGGACACGGCGTCTTTCAGCGTGGCCGTGCCGGTAGTGACGGGGACGACGGTGGCCCCCAGCAGGCGCATCCGGTAGACGTTCAGAGCCTGGCGGATGGTATCCTCCTCCCCCATGAAGACCACGCATTCCATGTCCAGCAGAGCCGCAGCGGTGGCGGAGGCCACGCCGTGCTGCCCCGCGCCGGTCTCGGCGATGAGGCGGGTCTTGCCCATCTTCTTGGCCAAGAGGGCCTGGCCCAGGACATTGTTGATCTTGTGGGCGCCGGTGTGGTTGAGGTCCTCGCGCTTGAGGTAGATCTTCGCGCCGCCCAGGTCCTTGGTCATGCGCTTGGCGTAGTAGAGGCGGGAGGGGCGGCCGGCGTACTCGTTAAAAAGCTCCGTCAGCTCCCGGTTGAACGCCGGGTCTTTCTTGTAGTAGTTGTAGGCTTCCTCCAGCTCGATCACAGCGTTCATCAGGGTCTCCGGGATATATTGCCCCCCGTGGACCCCAAAACGCCCGTTGGGATTGGTCATGTGTCTCTCTCCTCTCCTACAGCGCCGCGCACGGCGCGGACGAAGCTTCTCATCTTCTCCGGGTCTTTCTTGCCGTCTGTCTCGATGCCGGAGCTGACATCCACGGCGTAGGGCTTCAGCTTTTCTACGGCCCCGCCCACGTTCTCCGGGTCCAGACCCCCCGCCAGGAAATAGGGGCGGGTCGCCCCGGCCAGCAGGGACCAATCGAACGTCTCCCCCGTGCCTCCGTCACCGGAGTCCAGCAGGATGTAGTCGGCAGAGCTGGCCTGGGCCTTTTCCAGGTCAGCAGGGGTATCCACCCGGAAGGCCTGGAGGATGGGCTTGTGGGTGTGCTGCCGCAGGGTGCGGATGTAGGCCTCACTCTCGCCCCCGTGGAGCTGGGCCACGTCAATGACGCCGTCCTCCAACAGATGGACCACCGTCTCCGGGTCCTCCTTCACGAACACGCCCACCGCCTGGATGCCGGGGGCCAGCTGCTGTTTCAGCCGGGCGGCCTGGGTTGGGCTGACATAGCGCTTGCTCTTTGGGGCAAACACAAAGCCGATGTAATCCGGGTTTACTTCGTTGGCGGCTGCGATGTCCTCCGGTCGGGACAGGCCGCAGAGCTTGATCTTGGTCATTTCGATGCCTCCCGCAGGGCGGCCAGCATGGCCCCCTTGTCTTTGGCACGCATGAGGACCTCCCCCATGAGCACCGCGTCCGCTCCGATGGACTTAAGGGCGGCCACGTCGGCGGGCCGGGCCACGCCGCTCTCGGCCACATACACCGCTTCCGGCGGAATGAGGTCCCGCAGGCGGGCGGCGTTGGTGAAGTCAACGGAGAAATCTTTCAGGTTTCGGTTGTTCACGCCGATCATCTTGGCCCCGGCGGCGATGGCGGAGCGAATCTCCCGCGCGTCATGGGCCTCCACCAGCGCAGACAGGCCCAGCTCGTTGCAGAGCCTCAGGTACTTGGCGATGGTCGCCGTGTCCAGCAGGGCGCAGATGAGCAGCACGCAGTCGGCGCCCATGAGACGGGCCTGGTAGATTTGATACTCGCTGACGGTGAAATCCTTGCGGATCATGGGCAGCGAGATGGTCTGACGAATTTCCGTAAAGATCTGGTCAGAGCCTAAAAACCACATGGGCTCTGTCAGGCAGGAGACCGCATCCGCCCCCGCCGCCGCATAGTCCCGCGCGATGTCCAGATAGGGAAAGCGCGGGGCGATGATGCCCTTGGAGGGCGAGGCCTTCTTCACCTCGCAGATGAAGGACATCCCAGGCCGTTTCACGGCCTGGAAGAACCGCTCGCCGCCGGCTCTCCCTGCCTCCTTGCAGCGGGCCTTCAGCTCGTGCAGGCTGTGCTTCTCCTGGTCCGCCGCCACGCGCTGTCTGGCGTGGGCGGCCAGCTGGTCTAGGATGGTCATGCGTCTGCCTCCGGGCGGTTGCTCACCTCGATGAGTTTTTCCAGGGTCTGCATGGCCGCGCCGCTGTCGATGAGCCGGGCGGCCAGCTTCACGCCCTCGGCCATGGTCTCGGCCTTGCCGTCCAGATACAGGGCGGCTCCGGCATTGAGCAGCACGGCATTGCGCTTGTGCCCCTTCTCCTGCCCGGACAGAATGGCCTTGGTGATGGCGGCGTTTTCCGCCGGGGAGCCGCCCACGAGATCGGCCTTTTCGCAGCGGGCAAAGCCGAAGTCCTCCGGCTGGATGGTGTAGGCCCGGTACCAGCCGTCTTTGATCTCGCAGACGGAGGTGGGGGCGCTGAGGGAGATCTCATCCAGCTTGTCCTGCCCGTAGACCACCATGCCGCGGGTCACGCCCAGGCTAATGAGGACCTGGGCCAGGGGGGCGACGAGATACTCGTCGTACACGCCCAGCAGCTGGGTCTTGGGGCTGGCAGGGTTGGTCAGGGGGCCGAGGATGTTGAAAACGGTGCGGAAGCCCAGCTCCTTGCGGATGGGGCCGACATATTTCATGGAGGTGTGATACTTCTGGGCGAAGAAGAAGCACATCCCGGCCTCCTTCAGCAGCTCGACACACCGGGCGGGGCTTTGGTCCAGGTTCACACCCAGGGCCTCCAGGCAGTCCGCCGTGCCGCTGCGGGAGGAGGCCGCCCGGTTGCCGTGCTTGGCAACCTTGACGCCCCCGGCGGCGGCGACCAGGGCCGCCGTGGTGGAGATGTTGAAGCTCTGCGCCCCGTCCCCGCCGGTGCCGACGATCTCTAAAATATCCATGCCGGTGTCCACTTTCGTGGCGTGGTCCCGCATGGCGGCGGCGCAGCCGGCGATCTCATCGATCGTCTCGGCCTTGGTGCTCTTGGTGGAGAGGGCCGCCAAAAAGGCCGCGTTCTGGGTGGCGGTGGTCTCGCCGCTCATGATCTCGTTCATCACGGCGTAGGCCTCGTCGTAGGTCAGGTCCTCTTTGCTCACGATCTTTACAATGGCTTCTTTGATCATGCCTGTGCGCCCTCCTTGCTCAGCGCGATAAAGTTCTTCAGCATATCCTTGCCCCTGGGGGTTAGGATGGACTCCGGGTGGAACTGGACGCCGTAGATGGGGTAGTCCCGGTGCTTGACGCCCATGACCTCCCCGTCCTCCGTGTGGGCGATGGTGGTCAGGCACTCCGGCAGGGTGGCAGCGTCCACGGCCAGGGAATGGTAGCGAGCCACGGGCGTCATGGGCGGGCAGCCCTTGAAGAGGGGGCAGTTAAAGTCCACCGCCGCCTGGGAGGATTTGCCGTGCATCAGGATCTTGGCATAGGTGACCGTCGCGCCATAGGCCGCACAGATGGCCTGGTGGCCCAGACAGACCCCCAGGATGGGGATCTTGGGGCCAAGCTTGAGCACCGTCTCGATGAGGATGCCCGCGTCCTCCGGGCGGCCGGGGCCGGGGGAGAGAATGATGCGGTCGGGATGCAGGGCCTCCAGTTCCTCCACGGTCATCTCGTCGTTGCGGATGACTTTCACCGTGGGGTCCAGCTCGCCCACGAGCTGGTAAAGGTTATAGGAAAAGCTGTCGTAGCTGTCGATGAGAATGGTCATTGGTCTACCTCCTGCGCCAGCTCCAGGGCGTTCACCACGGCCCTGGCCTTGTTGATGCACTCTTCGTATTCTTTGTCCGGCACGGAGTCGGCCACGATGCCCGCGCCGCTGCGGATGAAGACCTGTCCGTTTTTCTTGTAGGCGATGCGGATGGCGATGCAGGTGTCGACGTTGCCGGTGAAGTCGATGTAGCCGATGGCGCCGCCGTAGATGCCGCGCTTGTTCCCCTCCAGCTCGCCGATGAGCTGGCAGGCCCGAATTTTCGGGGCACCGGAGAGGGTACCGGCGGGGAGCACCGCCTCCACTGCGTCCAGTGCGTCCTTGTCGTCCCGGATCTCCCCGCGGACGGTGGAGCCGATGTGCATGACGTGGGAGTAGCGCTCGATGGTGTGCAGGCTCTCGACCTGGACGCTGCCGAACTTGCTGATCTTGCCCAGGTCATTGCGGCCCAGGTCCACCAGCATGTTGTGCTCGGCCAGCTCCTTCTCGTCGGCCAGCAGCTCCTCTTCCAGGGCCTTGTCCTCTGCGTCGGTCTTGCCGCGGGGCCGGGTGCCGGCCAGGGGGAAGGTGTGGAGCACGCCGTCCTCCAGCTTCACCAGCGTCTCCGGGGAGGCACCGGCCACCTCTACGTCCGTCCCGGAGAAGTAGAACATGTAGGGGGAGGGGTTCGTGGTCCGCAGGATGCGGTAGGTATCCAGCAGCGTCCCGGAGAAGGGGGCGCTGAGCCGGTTGGAGAGCACGATCTGGAAGATATCTCCCTCCCGGATGTAATGCTTTGCCCGCTCGACCATGGCGCGGTACGTCGGCTTGTCGAACAGCGGGGTCACGGGGCCGAGCAGACGGCCCGGCTCGTCCTGCTTGGGCGTACCCTCCAAGAGCAGCTGCCGGAGCTGCTGCAGCTCCATGACGGCCTTGTTGTAGCCCGTCTCCGGGTCCTCCAGGGACATGTTCACGATGAGGATGATCTTCTGCTTCACGTTGTCAAAGGCGATGACCTTGTCAAAGAGCATCAGGTCCACGTCCTGGAAGGACTCGGTGTCCTCCGTGTCCACGCGGGTGGCCGGTTCGCTGTAGGTCAGGTAGTCGTAAGAGAAGTAGCCGACCAGTCCGCCGGTGAAGGAGGGCAGATAGTCAAACTTGGGGCTTTTGTGCTGGCTCAGGATCTGCCGCAGCTGGGCGGAGGGGTCTTCCGTGTGGAAGCGCAGGTCCCCCACCTTCATCTCGCCCCGGATGCAGGTGACCTCCAGTTTCGGGTCATAGCCCAGGAACGTATACCGGCCCCACTTCTCCCGCTCCACCACGGACTCCAACATGTAGCAGTGGGAGGAGACATTTTTCAGCACCCGTAAGGTCTCAATGGGGGTGCGCCGGTCGGACAGAATTTCGCAACTGACGGGCAGGACGTTGTACTCTCCCGTGGCGGCGATCTGCTTCACTTCTTCCAGGCTGGGTAAAATATTCATGGCTTTCGAACCTCCTTGGGGTCTACCCCTCTGTCCAGGCTGCGTCTGTTTGACGGCAAACAAAAAACGCCCCTGACAGAAAATCTCTTTTCTGCCAAGGACGAATCAAAATCTTCATTGATCGAGTGATCCGCGGTGCCACCTTGGTTCACGGCCTGTCTCTTTTTCCGGGCCGTGCGCTTTGCAGGGTACCATCATACCCCCGGCAACTCACGTATGCCCTCACGTCGTGGAATACTCCCTGGCAGCTGATCCAATGCAGCTGTCCCGGTTTGACCACGCCCTCAGCGGTCCATTTGACGACTTGTTTCTTACCCGACTCTCAGCAACACGGGCTCTCTGGAAAGGCATCATCGCCGTTATCTCCGCTTCAACGGTTTTCTGTTGTGCTTTGGTATACCACGTTTTTTGTCCCCTGTCAACGGGGCAACGTCAGATTTGTCATTTTAATTCCTACACGGGACATAGGATAGCAAATTTTCTCCCAATTTCACAGGGCGATCACATGAGCTTCGTGCTGTTGAGCCGCTCCTCGAAGAACTCATTCATGCGGATGAGCGGCTTGCGCAGGACCAGGCCCAGCAGCAGGGCCAGGGGGATGAAGACCAAAAGCTTCAGCAGATCCAGCCAATAATCCACGCCATACTGCCCGGCCACGATCTCGCGCATGGCGTTGATGGCATGGGTAAAGGGGAGGATGGGATTGACCTTTTGGAAGAAGGCAGGCGTCACCTCGATGGGGAAGGTGCCGCCGGAGCCGGCGATCTGGATGACCAGCAAGATAACGGCCATGGCCTTGCCCACATCCCCAAACGAAACCGTCAGGGTGTAGATCAGGAGGGAGAACACCAGGCTCGACACCACCCCCGACAGGAGAAACAGCGGGATGTTCGTACACTGCACCCCAAGGAAAAAGAGGTCCCCCAGGCAGATGATGACACCCTGGGCCACCGCCAGCATCAGGAAGAGTAAGTAGCGGCCCAGGTAGCACTCGTAGGGCTTAAGCCCATAGATCTCCTCGTCCTCATCCACGGCCACCTTCAGGATGGCCACCAGCACGATGCCGCCCACCCAGCAGGCCAGAACGGAGTAGAAGGGGGCCATGGCCGAGCCGTAGTTGGACACGGCATAGAGGGAGTTCGTCTCCACCTGTACGGGAGAGGCCATAAACTCGCTCACGGTGGAGGCGTCGCTCTTCAAGAGGTCCTTGAGCTCCTGGATGCGCTCGCTGGCGGTCAGGTCTTCCAGATCGCCGATGATGTCCTGCAAATCTTCCCGCGCCGCCTCCACCAGGTCCTTCGTCGAGCGGAGGGCCTGGGCCGTGGAGGCCAGGGCTCTGTTCATGTGGTCCAGCACAGTCTGCGTCTGGGGCAGAAGCCCGGCAAACTGCGTCAGCAGGCCGGAGACGCTGTCCAGGGTCTTGTAGGCCTGGTCCACAGCGGCGTCCATGGCCGGCTCCGCCGCCTTTCCTGCGGCGCGGGCGGTGGCAACGGAGGTGTCGATCTGGGTGATGAGAGCGCTCATCTGGTCGGCCAGGCCCTTGGGCACGTCCTTGCCCTGTTCCAGGGCGTGGTCTGCGCGGTTGAGCAGAGATTTGGCCGTGTCCAGGAGGCCCGACATGTGCCGCAGGCTGCTGGCAAAGCTGGCAAAGTCGCCGTCCATGCTCTCCACGAGGTCGCGGAGATTGGCAATGGCGGTGGAGCCGTCCCCGATGCGGCTTGCGATGTTCTGCAACTGCTTCTGCATCTCGGCGGCGGTCTGGCCGAAGTTGGGGAGATTTTCGCTGGACAGCGCATTGGAGACCACGCCGACCGCCCGCTGCGCCTGCTGGAGGGTGAGGATGGTCAGTTGGTTGCTATACCCGGAATCATCGTCCTGTAACGCCTGGATCTTGTCGCCCAAGTCCTCATAGATCTGCTGGGCCTTCTGCCCGGCGGCGATCAGCTGGCTGCGGATGCTCGTGAGCTGGCCGGAGACGTCGCCCGCCTGCTGGGCGGCCTTGTTCACGGCGGACTGCACGCTGTCCAGCATCCGCTCCAACTGCCGCAGACCGTCGGCGAGGGTGCCCACGGCGTCCTGATCCTCCAGCTCGTCCAGACGTTTCGCAGCGTCGTTCAGGTCGCCTTGCAGGGTGGTGAGCTGGCTGCCCAGGGTGCGGAGATCTGCCTGGGTGCCCTCGATGTCCGGCTCCAGATTTTCCAGGCGCTGGAGCAGATCGACGGCGTCGGCCCCGGCCAGGTCCACGGTCTCCATGGTGTTGTCCAGGATCACGTCGATGGAATCCACCATCTCTTTGGCGGCGGTGTGGGTGGCGGTGAGCAGATCGTCCAGGGAACCAATGGCGGCCTGGCCCTGGTCGATCGTACTGTCCCCGGCCGGCAGGAGAGCCTGGATGCCCTGGTTCAGGTGGTCGGCGGAGCTGGTGAGGCTCTGGAAAATGTCCAGGGCATCCGAAATTTTGCCCAGGCTCCGGTCCCCCTCCCGCAGGCGGTCCAGGACCCGGTCTCCCAGGCTGCTGCCGTCGTCGTCCCAGTCGTCCGAAAAGGCGTTCAGGCCCGCCACGAGTGCCTGGGTCACTTCCTCCAGAAAGCTCTCATTGACCTCTTGCTGGACGGCGGAGACGCCCTTGTCGGTGATTTTCGGGGCGATGGCATTTTTCTTCTCGTTGATATAATACTCGATGGTGGGGCGGTGGATGTCGCCCTTCAAGACGCTCACCATATTCTCGCTGAAATCCTGGGGGATGATGATGGCGGCGTAGTAGTCCCCGGCCTGGACGCCCTGCAAGGCGTCGTAGCGGTCCACGAATTGCCAGCCGATCTGGTCGTTGCCTTTTAGGTTCGTGACGATCTCGTTGCCCAGGTTGGTCGTGATGCCCTCCAGCTTGGTCCCGGCGTCCTCGTTGGCCACGGCGACCTTGATGCCCCCGGTGTTGGAATAGGGGTCCCAGTTGGCGGCGATGTTGAACCAGGCATAGAGGGCGGGCAGCAGGGTCACGCCGGCGATGATGACCAGGGCCAGGGCGTTGGTGCCCAGCCGGTGGAGGTCCCGGCGGAAAATGCGGATGATGTTCTTCATTGGGCCTGTTCCTCCTGTGCTTGCTGCGCTTCCCTCTGTTCCTCTTTCTGGTAGCGGTAGTCAAGATACTCGACCACAATGACGTAAGTAACAATGGCGATGACGCAGATGGTCCACCAGACCAGGGTCTGGACCATGTGGTCGGCGTCCCCCCATAAAATGGCGGCGGCGATAGGGCCGATGGTCAGCGTCAAAATGCCGCCCTTGACCAGCTTGGGGTACCGGCGGCGGAACCGGGCGCGGATCGCCCGGCGGCG